>Ga0074195_1002630_pt1 | contig 19339 bp, 20 predicted proteins | sample EPASupsiteHSE623_FD_64525 | JGI IMG/M metagenome (GOLD analysis project Ga0074195, IMG submission 64525) | Bioremediated contaminated groundwater from EPA Superfund site, New Mexico - Sample HSE6-23 | ecosystem: Environmental > Aquatic > Deep subsurface > Groundwater > Contaminated ...
GAACAACATAGCTTATCTTCCAGCGCCCGGAAAGCTCATCGGAAGCAGCCGCTGATACGACAAAGAGGAATGCCAGCAAGGCTGCCGATAAACAGCCACCGCTATTCGCCAATCTCAGACGCCCCTTTTTCTGTCCTCTATTTAGTCTTCGGACTGTAGTCTCTTTAGATCGGATGCTCGAAAAAAAATTGAAAGGGATTCATCCCTGATATCCCAGTTCTTCGGCCCTGGCATAGGCCGCAGCTGCCTCGGTCTGCCGGCCAAAAGCCTTGAGAGCATCGCCTTTGCCCTTCCAGATCCAAGCGGGAGTGTATTCTGGCTCCAACTCGATTACCTTTTCATAAGCCATCAGCGACTCGTTATACTTTCCAAGGACGTAACTATCTAGGGCTTTCTCTTCCCATGCCTGTGGATTCTTCGGGTCCAATTGAATGGCTTTGTCTATGGCGGCAATGGCCTCTTCGGATTTGCCGAGGTTTAAGAGAATGTTGCCTTTCGTGAGCATGGCAGTGATCTTCATTGAGCCGTTCAGCTCGATCACTTTCTCGTAAGCTGCGAGTGCATCGGTCCTGTTGGCCATGACCTCTGCTTTATAAAACCAGGCAGTGGCATTGCCAGGGTTTTCTCGTGTCTCCTGATCGTAGATCTCGATGGCTCTCTCAAGAGACTGGTTGGACTCTTCAATCCGGTCCAAACTTTGCAGAGCAGCTGCATGAGCCTGCCATGCACGGGCATCCTGTGGATTATTCTCCAGCCTCTTCTCGCTCAGGCTGAGGACTCTTAGGTAAGCCTGCTTGCTCAAAACATAGTGGATTAAAGCCTTGCGATCCCAGGCACCCATGTTCTCTGGATCTATCTGGATGGCTTTTTCAAATGCCACAAGGGCTCCCTGGTAATTGCTCTCGTTCATGGCCAGGTCATCTCCTATCATTGTCCAGTACTCAGTTGTGTTCTCCTGTGCCAGAGCGCAAGCGCAGAGCATAGCTACCGCTAACAAAGCGATAGCAAATCCTGTTTTCATTTACAAACCTCCTTCATTGACTGAACTGGCTCCTGCTACAATCCCTGTGATTAATGAGAAGCTCTCTCCTCTGGAACCCGGATTCATAGGCCTAATCTCGATATTCCATTTGCCTTTTACGGGATTTCTGAGGAAGTAATAGTCATAGTTCGTGTCGGTAACATGTTTTATATTCTGGCGATCGCTATCCGGAGAAAGAATGCTCCCATCCGGCTTGATCAGAGTCACGCTGAACGGATTGCCCTGCCAGGTTAGGCCCACCATCTCCGCTCTCTCAGTCGCTTGATTTATACCCTGAGACACTGAAACGGCTTGGTCATAACCGAGCTGTCTTGAGAATTTAAGGGGCAGTCCAGCAGTATATGCAATTGCATTTTCCACATTTGCAGAGCCGATGGCTGTGACTGACGTTCCCCAGGGCAAATTTATGGTTGACCCAGGCGGAATCGTGTAACTGCTAGGAGCGACACTGGGACTTGAGACCGCCTGACAGACGCCGTTAACACACGTCTTTCCCGCTCCGCAGACTACAGGGGTATGAACACAGCCCCAGTATGAGTCACACGTATCTATTGTGCATGGATTTCCATCATTGCAGTTCCTCCACATATGCACACAGTTGCCCCGGCCGTCACAGGCATCAATGGTGCAAGCATTGCCATCATCGCAGTTCTTTTGCCTATGAGTGCATTCTCCATTCACACAGGAGTCAGTCGTGCAGGGATTGCCATCATCGCAGTTCTTTTGTTTATGAGTGCATTCTCCGTTCACACAGGAATCGATTGTGCAGGGATTGCCGTCGTCGCAGTTCTTTTGTTTATGAGTGCATACCCCATTCTCGCAGGAGTCGATTGTGCACGGATTGCTATCATCACAATTTCCTGGAGTGTGAACGCATTGGTTTCCATTCCATGTATCTATGGTGCAAGCGTTGCCGTCATCGCATTTCTTTAAGGAATGGACGCATACTCCATTCAAACAATAGTCTATCGTGCTCTCGTTTTGATCATCGCAGTCTTTCTGTTTATGAGTACATACTCCATTCTCGCAAGAATCGATTGTGCATGGATTTCCATCGTCGCAGTTTACGGGAGTATGAACACATTCTTTTCCATTCCAGGCATCTGTGGTGCAGGCATTGCCATCGTCGCAGGAATGCAGGAGGGCTGAGGACTCATTTCCAATAATGGATTCATTGGTATTGTTCATGGGGATTTCTGAGTTTAGCAGAATTGACGTATTCTCTTTTATCTGCATTGATTCTGCAAATGAGGAATTGACGTTCATTTTTGGTAGATTTTCAGTACTCTGATTGCCGGATTCAGTGGAATTGATGATTTCAAATTCTGCAGCTCTGGCTAGGCCATTTATGCTTGAAGTATTTGATGCCACATTATCTTCTAAGGTCCCAGTTGTCTCCGAAGCGCTGCTATTGAGAGATGTCCCGGATTTGCCCGATTCACTGCTATCCATCGGGAAGCCGGTTACTCTGGCCCCATCTGTATTCGCTTGGGTACTGTTTGTAGCTTGGATGCTGGCGGTTTCTGCGCTCGTGATCTCCGGTGGAGTAGTTGTAGCTGGACTGGTAATCTCTGGCGGAGTGGTTGCAGCTGGACTCGTGATCTCTGGTGGACTGGTTATAGCTGGACTCGTGATCTCTGGTGGACTGGTTATAGCTGGACTCGTGATCTCCGGTGGAGTAGTTGTAGTTGGACTGGTAATCTCTGGTGGACTGGTTGTAGCTGGACTGGTAATCTCTGGCGGAGTGGTTGCAGCTGGACTCGTGATCTCTGGTGGACTGGTTATAGCTGGACTCGTGATCTCCGGTGGAGTAGTTGTAGCTGGACTCGTGATCTCTGGTGGACTGGTTGTAGCTGGACTCGTGATCTCTGGCGGAGTGGTTGTAGCTGGACTGGTAATCTCTGGCGGAGTGGTTGCAGCCGGACTCGTGATCTCTGGTGGAGTGGTTGAAGCTGGACTTGTGATCTCTGGTGGAGTGGTAGTAGCCGGACTCATGATCTCTGGCGGAGTGGTTGCAGCCGGACTCGTGATCTCTGGCGGAGTGGTTATAGCTGGAGGGCTGGTTCTATCACTGCCACAGTCTATCGGCTCATGGACGCAGCCATTTGCTCCGCAATAGTCCTTGGTGCAGGGATTTTTGTCATCACAATCTCCACACTGTGCTGAAGCGCAAAAAGGAAGTATCAAAGCACAGGTGCAGAACATTGCTATCTCTAACAGGACAATATCAAATCTGGCTTTCATTTACAGCCCTCCTTAATTCACAAAAAGGTACGGGGCTCATTCCTTGTACCCCATCTCTTTAGCTTTCGCAAAAGCCGCATCAGCCTCGCTCTGGCGGCCCAGTGCCTTGAGGACACCGCCTTTCTCTTGCCAGATTTCAGCAGTCTCTGACCGCCCATTGATTTGGAGTGTTTCGTTATAGGCTTGCAGGGCATCTTCGTATCTTCCCAATTCAGCCGAGATGCCGGCTTTCCAGCGCCAGGCCTCGGAGGATGGAGGATCGATTTCGGCGGCTCGATTGAGGCTCTCTAATGATTCATCAGCCCTTCCCATTTCGAAGAGAAGCTTGCCCTTCCAGACCAATGCCATAGCTGATGCCTTCGGGCCGGGATTGGTCTCAATGAACTGATCGTAGACCTGGATGGACTCGTCGTATCTGCCCAACTCGAAGAGAATTTTACCCTTGTTGTCATAGGCTTTGAAGTCCTGAGCGTTTTGCGAGAGGGAATTGTTGGCCGCCTCAAGGGCCTTTTCGTAGAATTGACTGGCCTCGTCCCGGCGGCCAAGGGCCTTCAGCACACTGCCTCTGTTGTTCCAGAACGTTTGGTCCAGAGGATAGGGGTCGTAGGTAAAGGAGACTGCCTTATCGAGAGACGTGGCATTGTTGAAAGCCGTGATGGCCCTGTCTGAAGCACCGATGGCTGCACCGTAAGCTGCCAGCGCCTCCTCGCGCTTGCCTAGCCTGGTGAGAGAATCTCCTTTGCCTTTCTGGGCGTGGGAGATCCCGGCGTCTGCGAACTCCGGATAAAGTTTTAGGGCCCGGTCGTAAGCAATGATCGCCTCGTCGTATCTGCCTGAGGCCAGCAGAGCGTCGCCCTTCCCCGTCCAGGCGTAAGGCGCTTTCTCTGAATTAAGCTCAATCGCTCTATCAAAGGCCTGCAGGGACTCGTTGTACTTACCTAGGCTTGCCAGGGCATTGCCTCGACCCCACCAGGCATCGGCCAGTTGGCGATTTGAGCGCTCGCCGGTAAGGTTCAGGCCGATTATTTTTTCGTAGATCTGGTCTGCCTCTTCGTACCGGCCCATCTGCATGAGTACATAGCCTTCGTCGATCCAAGGCAGGGCTTCAAGCTCGGGCCGATTGTTTGCGGTTCCGATAGCTGCAGCTTTATCGAATGCCTGGAGGGACTCATTGTACCTCCCCAAGGATGTGAGCAATTGACCTTTGAAGGCCCAAGCATCAAAGTTTCCTGTAGGGTCTATCTGGACGGCCTTATCGACAGCCTCCAGGGATTCGTTATATCGCATCAGCTGCCAGAGCGATATGGACCTGGAGGTCCAGATATACGATAAAAGCTCGGTTTGATTGAGATGATCATCTTGCCCGAAGCTGCCTATGTTCTCTACGGCCTTGTCGTAGGCCTCAAGGGACTCGTTATACCTCTTCATCTGAGAGAAGACTTCGCCTTTCAGCTCCCAGGAACTAGGATTTTTGGGATCTATTTGGAGGGCCTTGTTGATGGTCTGCAGAGATTCATTGCGTTTGCTTTGGTTGTTTGTGATGATGGCCAGCATGTTGAGGCTGGGCACTTTAGCAATGTAGAACGTGGCATTGTGGGGTTCAAGCTCTATAGCCCTGTTATATGCCTCAATGGCCTCTTCATAAGATCCATTTCCTTCCAGTTCCAGGCCCTTTTTATGCCAATCCTCTGCTTCTTTGACATTTGTATCGTTGCCTGGGCTTTTGGGCCGAGTAAAGCCGTACATTGCCCAGTTCAGACTTAACCCCATCAAAGCGTCGTTTTTCTCTCCAAGTGATTTGCCTTGAGGGGTGACGGCTCTGCCTTTGCTCTGCCAAGCAACGGTGAAACTTGAATCGATCTGATGGATATTCTCGTAAGCCCTGGAGGATTCGTTATACCAGCCAGAGGTCACTCTCAAGATGCGGCCTTCATTGAACCAGGCATTAGTAATGATGTAGATGTTCTTCTTCCACATAGCTGACATAACACTGCTGGTATTATTGCCTGGAATCAGGGCGATAGCACTATCGAATGCATCAGCGGACTCATTGTACTTGCCAAGCGAGATGAAGAGGTCTGCCTTTCTAATCCAGGCGCCCAATGCTTTAGTCGAGTTCAGCTCGATGACCATATCATAAGACTGAATGGCAGCCTCGCTCTTGCCAAGAAGATCCAGATTTTCGGCCTTGAGCCACCAGGATTCGGCATCTCTTGGATTCTCTTTCAAAGTCCCATTGAGAAGATCGATGGACTTCTCAAAGGACCTGTCGGCCTCATCTTCCCGATCAAGGCTTGTCAGGGCAATTCCTTTGCTCTGCCAGGCCACTGCATCCGAAGGATTCTTCTTCAAGGTCCCATTGGCTACATCGAGGGCCTTTTGAAAGGCTTCAAGTGATTCGATATGTTTGCCTAGATAAGTGAGGATCTGAGCCTTGCCAAGCCAGGCCTCGGAATTCACGGGGTCGATCTGAATGGCTTTATCGAATGCCTGAGAGGCAGATTCGAAAGAGCCTGATCCATTGGCCATCAAGCTATGGCCTACATTCAGCCAGTAGCCTGCAGTCTTCTCCTGTGCCATTGCAGAGGCGCAGAGTATAGCTACCGCTAACAATGCGACAGCAAATCTTGCTTTCATTTACAAACCTCCTTTAACCTCACAAAAATGTGCTGGGGTCATCCCTATACCAACCTTAGAATTTTGGAGTTTATTCAATACTCCATTTCCTTGGCTTTAGCCAGGGCAGCATCCGCCTCGGAGCTTCGACCCAAAGCCTGAAGTGCCAGTCCTTTGCCCTTCCAGGCGCTGGAAATGTCCGGAATCAATTTGAGGGCTCTATCGTAGGCCTGGATGGCCTCTTCATTTCTGCTCAGTCCCCGGAGAGCATCGCCTTTTCCAATCCAGTTGTTGAACTCTTGAGGATCAAGATCGAGGGCTTTGCCAAAGGCCTCTAAAGATTCATTGTACCTGGCTAGCTCCAGAAGAGCCGATCCTTTTCTTCCCCAGGCCTTGAAATCCTGGGGATTCATCGCTATGGCCTTATTGGTTATTTCCAGGATCTTTTGATATGTAGTGCCGGCCTCATCTCCTTTTCCCAACTCCCTCTGAGCCTTGCTTTTTCCAGTCAGGGCAAGGACGTTTTCAGGCTCCATCTGAAGGATCCTATCGTAGGCCTGAATGGCTTTCTCATGCCTGCCTAGGTTGGATTCAAAGAAAGCAATTAACCGCCAGGTCATGATATCCTGGGAATTCAGCTCGACGGACTTGTAATAGGCCGAAAGCGCCTCTTCTTTCTGGCTTTGATCCCTGAAGATGTCGCCCTTCATATGCCAGACCTGCGCCAGTTTCCGTGTGTTTTCAGCTGGTATGATTTCGATGGTTCTGTTGAAGGCCTCTAGAGACTCGTTGTATCTTTCCATCTGCTGCAGCATGATAGCCTTAGTCATCCAGGCGTCGATGATCTTGGGTGTGTAGTTCAGCTCTATGACCTTCTCGTAAGCCTGAATGGCTTCCTCGGGTTTTTGGAGATTGGCATAATTCTCAGCCTTGATGAACCAGGCTGTGGCATTCTTGGGGTCCTCCTCTATGCTCTTGTTGTGGATCTCAATGGCCTTCTCATATGCAATTGTTGCCTCTTTCTGCATCCCCAGGTTGGAATTAGCCACGCCTATGGCCTGCCAGGAATAGGCATCCTGAGGATTCATCTCGATGGTTTTGTTCAGGATCTCCAGGGCTTTCTCGTAAGACTGCTGTGATTCATTATACTTACCCAGAAGCCTGGTGGCATCGCCTTTGGCAATCCAGATGCTGGCATTGCCGGGATCAATCTGTAGAGCATTATTGAAGGCTTGAGCCGCTCTTTCGAAAGAATCGTTCTCATTCAGCTCATTACCTTTTTTAATCCAGAAGTCTGCGGTGTTCTCCTGCGCCATCGCAGTGAAGCTTAGCGCAGCCATGGCGATTAACGCAATAGCGAGCCCGGCTTTCGCTAACTTATTATTCCGTTTAATGAAATCACTCTCCTTTTTCTTCGGTAAACGCCGAAGGCGACCGAAGTCAAATAACTGGAGCAATAAGGCCCCCACTCTCCCACCCGCTATTCTATTGCCATTCAATATTTACGGCATTCGACGTACTCGACATTCAACGAATATAAATCTTGCTCATGTCGTAGTCTCCTTAGAAAATTTATACGTGTGATCCTCATCCCCCACACATAATCATATTAAGGACCACATCTACTAGGGAGCATCCCGATCTGGTGCGGATCGCCTGCCTGGGTTCGCAGAGTTTCGCTATCTACCTAAACACCAATGCCGCTCCTTCCACTTTTGGGCGTCCTTCACCATTGTAGCCAATCTCCATCCCGATGTCAGGGCATCCCCTGCTTCACATGAGCATCCTCCTCTGCTTCGATCCGCTCAAGTTCCTCCATCTCCGATCTTCTCAGATCCTTGATGATCGTCGAGAGCTGGTCGATCAGCTCGACGCGCCTGATAACTTCAGCTTTGTATTTGTAGGACATTTTAGGCCACCATTTTCTCTGCAGCTTTGGCCCCTTCTTTCGGGAAGAATCTCCTGGAGTGCTCGCAGTGTTCTCCTGGCCTGAGGCGCCTTGCAGGGCAGGAGCAATTAATTGGTGTAGTCACGTAGTACACGTCCTTCTCCTTGCCGTCCCGCACTAGACACAGTCCGGAGTCCAACTGGTAGAACCCCGGGAGGTCCTCGTTCGACTTCGGCACGGGCAAGCCGAGCAGCCTGTTGATGTATGTGATCAAGACTCGGACGGCCACAGACGTCTGGGTTATGGGGCGGTTCGGGCCGATCGCCTCCAGCACGAGCCCTTGCAAGTTCAGGCGCGTGGTATCCATTGCAGTGGTCACGAAAGAATCACCAATCTTGCCTTCTCTTGCTAATATTAATAGTTTTGCTAATTGTACCAATATCTCCATTACTGGTATTTTTGCTTACCAGATAGGATGTTATAATAATGATTGCTCTTGTAGATGATATGAAGTTGGGAGAGTTGTTGCCTAATTGTGCTGAAAGGGAAGTTCAGAAGATAGAGTATAGAAGGCTGGACAAGCACGGTCGCCTGTACATAGACCCGGATCTTGCGAAGAAGGAGTTTGTCGTGATCCTCTTGTCGCCAATCGAGGGAGATAAAGAGAAGTTCCTTAAAGTAGGGCGTAGCTCGTAAGATAGCTTGGCGCTCAAGCAGGCCCGAGCAATATGCAGGCCTTTGTACTTCTTTGTAGTGCGCACCATTCCGAGAGACAAAATCCCGCCCGAGGGCTACTGGAGAGTGCCGGCAACGCTCCGGGAATGGCTGCATATCCTCGGCGTGAAGGACATCGATGTTGCAGAGAAGAAGGTCAGGAAGACCGGGCCGTTCAATCAGTGGAAGGAGACTGCTTGGAACCTCTGGCGGAGAGGCGAGATCTGACGAAGGTTCAGACCGGATGTCGTCTTCGCCTTTCGGAGTATGGTTTGTGAAAATCGATTTTTAATTTCAGCGCTATTTATCAGAATCAACAAGGATCTCAACAACAAGCCTGTCATAATCCTTTTTTAGGTGATAGATATAAATGACTGAGGAGGAATTTTATGAAGATCGAGGTGTCCTACGTTTTGGTGGTTCTCATCCTTTCTATTGCCTTTACGGCTTCGGGGGAGCTTTCCGCGAATGATAGCACTAAAAATGCACCATCTTTAAGTGGAAGCAGCGAGTTCTGTTGCACTTGTCCTGATTGGACTAACTTCACGGCATGGACGACTAAACAAAGGCTTTGTTGCAAACAAAATGCCTCCCTAAATGCCAAATGTCCTATCGGTGGTGAATGCCTTACGGAGTCCGAAGCTATAAGAAAGTTCGAAAATGGCAATCAGACCTATGAGGCCTGCTCTAAGGCTACATGCGGATGCAATTCAAGGGGGGAACCAAAGTATTGCTTTAGAGGGAAATCCATATCGTGAAAATCAGCAACTGATCTGATCAGATAATTTTCAGAGCAGCAAAAGGCTCACTATTTTTCCTCTCATTCATAACGCCAGGATTTGGCTGCAAGCTAGACAAGCCACATCGTTTTCCTATGCATGTCCTACATTCTTCTGAATGTCTTGACATTTGCAGCTCCATAACCGGAGATCTGCCACGGCATAATAAGATGAATTAATATGATGATGGATCAATGGAGGTAAAGTATGAAGCTGCTTTATTGGTATAAAGTCTTAAAATCTTATGATGCTGCCTATCCAGAAGGCCGAGTCTTTGGCACTGATGACCGATATTCCGACGACATCGCCTATGGAATCAACGATTGTCAATTCATTAAGAGGGCGGATCTGCAATACTTGGGCAGGGCTCCGAAAGACGTGGATGCAGTTAAGGCATTATTGGCTGAACTTATTGCCTATTGAACCACTGGCGCTCGAACATAAACCCCGCCTCCTCCCATGCCTTCTCCAGCAGCTTCCTATAATACCCGGCGTCGAACCCTGCCGCCGTCCTCTCCGGCTCCACTTCCCACTTTCCGGCATCCCTCACAACATAGCCGATCTCCATCCCCGGCGCCAAAGGAATCCCCTGCTTCACATATGCCTGCACCGCGGAAGCTTCTGCACACCTTCGCGAATAGTTCATCCTGCTCACCCTGCGGTGAACGGCCAGCTCCCGCACGTCCGCCTCTCCCAGCTCCTCCATGTACCGCCTGCGCACTTCCTGCGCCTTGGGCTCGATCCTCTGCAGCTCTTCCAGGTTTCGGGCCTCACCCAGAACCTCGAACATCTCCAGCTGTATCTTCCTGATGTACTCGGGCGTGTCTCCTTTGCGGGCCATCACGCCCCGGACCTTCATCTTGCCCGTATTCAACCTCCCGAAATAGCGGTTGTAGGCTCCGGAGCCGTCAGCCTGGGGCAGGAATGCGATCCAGTCGTAGGAGTCCACCTCCGTGAGGATGCCCGTCTCCCTCTCCACTGCCTCCTTGAAGCTCGCTATGGGCTCGCCTACGATCCAGAGGCAGTCCACGATGCCGTGCAGGACCTCGAAGTCCATGCTCTCGGCCAGCTCCTTGACCTGCATGAGCAGCTCCCTGGAGATCGCCGTGATCCTCTCATGCACCTGAATCTGGCCGAACTTGGCGTTCCTGTAGCCGGTGTAGCCGAAGCAGGTAACGAGCATCCACTTAAGGACAGAGTCTATGCCGGCATAGTCCGGGTTGGTCTTCTTCAGCCGCTTGGTCTCGATGCGCAGGTTGAGCAGCGAGGAGAGAACCGTGCTCAGGAAGCCCCCCAGCTCAGGGTGCTCGATGGTCTCGGGCGAGAGGTTGTACTTCACAATGATGCTGGGGAAGAGCGATGTGAAATCAATTTCATGGACTTTTTCATAAACCCCAGGGGTGGGCTGAAACATCATGCCTCCCCTGTCGCATGCGCGCAGATCCGAGATGTTCCTCACGGCTTCTGCATCTCGCTTTCGGAAAGGCACTGCAATACCTCGGCGCAGGGCCTCGAAGACCTCGTAGCTGGAGATGAGCGTGCCAGGCGTGAACCGGGCCGTTAGGTTCGGGGAGAGGCCAGTCAGCCTTGAGGCCATGAGGACGCCCTTCAGGCCGCTCTCTGCGTAGACGAAGCTCTTGGCCGTGTCTATGAGCACCCGGCCTTCGGGGATGAGGGCATCGTCCTTATGGTTGACCTTGCCGTAACTCCAGTAGGACCGAGAGCCCATCTGCTTGAAGAAGCCGGAGCGACTGATGCTCTGCTCAATGCCATAGCGCCTGGCTCTCTTGACGATGAGCGGGGTCCAGACATCAGCGTAGGGGAGGAGAATGAGGTCAGGGTCATGGGTGCGGATGAGATCCATGAGATCGGAGATGACTCTTCGCTCCGGTCCTTCCAGCCGTCTCTTGCGCCCGTCCAGGACATCGACGCGGAAGATGTCCCTGGGCATGGAAGGATCTCCGGCCACCTGCAGCTCCAGGCTGGTTAGAGGCACCTCGAAGTCGGGCGAGAACCTGGACTCGTCTCGATCTCCGCAGGGGAAGATGTCGTGCTCTGCCAGGTAGCGCTGATCTTGCCTTACATCGACGTTATAAAGCTCCACCTGGTGACGAGTCTGGATCTCGATTTTCTCAGCTATTTTGCGACCTGCGTAGATTCTATGGCCGTCGAGGACTCCGAAGATCGTCCTAAAGCTGCACTCCTCGACCCGGAATCGGCTCTCCAGGGCCTCGATCATTTCTTGGTGCGCAGGAGGGTCCTTTAGGCGCATGAGGAATGAAGGAGGGTAGACGGCGCTGGTTCTGGTGAGGCCGCGCTCCCGGCCCCAGAGTTCCGCGCAGCCTTTGTAGTAAGAGTCGAAAATCCACATCTCGCCCTCCCCCCTGGATCTCAGCTCTCCCCAGACGAATCTAGCGGGGCTAAGGTTAAGAGGTCGAGGCGTGGGCAGGGCGAAAGTGATTGCTGGCGGGAAAAAAATCAAGAATCAGAATTCGCCTAGCGTGAACTGATTTTGAACCTGGATGTCCTTGTGCTTGTGCTCTATCAAGAGCATGTCCATAAGGAGAAAGGCGTTACGCACAGACTTGGCCCTGGCATGGTTGTTGAAGAAAATCCGAACTTTGGCGGTTTTCAGCTCCACCTCCTTGATGCGGGGCACCCAAGGGTCGAGCAGCTCCCTGGAGTAGAGATAATCATATCGGTCGAGCCGATGGTCATCCTCTTTCTCCCTGTACCAGATATCGTAATTCCGACCATGGAAACGCAGATAGGCGTGATCGGCTGTTTGCTCTCCGCCAAAGTGGAGGCCGGGGCCATCGATGAGGACGTTTGCGACGTTCTTGGTTCTTAGGATCTCCTGAGCTGCGGGGTCCAGCTCCTTCTTGCTCTCATCGAGCCAGCTCTGATGCCTGAACTCTGCTGCATAGTCGTATTTATCTGTAGAAACTGCATCCAACAGGCCAGCTAAGGCATTGAGTGATGGGCTATCGTATTTGAAGTAGGGAGAGAGCTGCAGCAGCACGCCCCCCAGGAGATGCGCCTCCGCCAGGGGCTTGACACACGTTCGCTCAAAGCTCGTGGCCCAGAAGAGCGCACGTTCAAGATTCCCTTCTACCAAGGCATTATGGGTGACGAGCTGGGGCACCTTCACCGAATACTCAAAGCCCTTCAGCTTCTCGGCCTTCTTTATCCAGGCCCTAACTTGCCTCTCTCCTGGCGGCCTGTAGAAGGTGCTGTTGATTTCCACGGTATTGAAAAACTGCGCGTAATAGGCGAACCAGTCTCCCTTTCTCTTGGCCAGCTCGATAGGGTAGAACGGCCCACCCAATCGTCGTAGGACCAGCCGCTGCAGCCAACACGGATCATTTATTATCACAATTGAAGGAAGGCAAAGATATAGATGATCTAGGATGACTATATCAGTTAGAAAACAAGCCAGAACCCATCCACTCAAATCAAATATATACCTTCTCAAAGATAAATATAAATAACAAAAGTTAAAATAATTAATTAGTGTTTTATTTTTATTTTAATTCTTTGGAAAAGTTATATATAGCTTTCCATCATGAATATTACTACTAAATTAAGAGGTGAAATGAATATGAGGGCTACAACAATTTTGCTCGTAGCAATATTGCTGGCTTCTACAGGGGCCACTTCACTTGCTAGCGTAGCAATTGAACAGGCATCCAGAAGGACGCCAAAAACCATACCTATAATCGCTAAAGAGGAAACCGCTCCCAGATTTGCCAGCGCCATCATACCTGCAGTAGCAAGCACCTTATGGCCGACAGGACTAGGGCGACTCAAATTCACTCGCGACCAGGCAGCATCTAGGGGCAAGATGTCCTTCCTAGTTCTGGATAGATTGTGGAGATGTATAAAATGGGCCGGACGAAGTCAATCAAAGACGGCTCAAGAAAGGAGCCTGTCCTAAAAATTCGATCGACGAGAAATGGAAAAGAATATGAGGTAACTGAAGGAGATCTAAAAAAACTATTCGATATAATTAAAAATCCTCCTGACCCAAAAGAGGGTGAGTCCTCAAGTATACGAGAGAAACCGAATAATGAGGGGCACTCTGGTTTACGTGAGAAGCTTGAGATACTACGTGAGAAGTATAGGGACCTTTGATGGTCGACATCCATCGTATATGCCACAGGATATGTAATAGTATATGCACGATTAAAGTAATTAGGCTATCCATCTTTGCCACAATCCTGATAGCTCTTGCTGTCTCTCCTTGGATTCTAAGGGGTAGCATAGACCGTGGGGTTAATGGCATAGATAACCGAGATATCTATATGCGTGAATTAGCAGGGGATAAACTTCGTATCGCAGACGCCGCAACCGGTATTTTAAAAATGCATATATATAATAAAAATTTAAATCAGATATGTTACATATTGGGTCCAAGCCCCACCACATCTAAAAAATGGATGGAAAGCAATAGCATTCTCTGCTTAGCTGTTATTCCAGCGATTCCTATAGGCAGAAAGCGCAAAAAGGGCTATAATCAAGATGAGGCAAATGAAATCCTAGAAAGCATAGCCGATTTCCTGGATCAGCCATATAGATTTCAAATCCTAAAGGCATTGAAACCTGGAGCGAAAACTTTCAAGGAATTATTAGAAGAGACAAAAATTCGCAGAACCACTTTGGATAACTATTTGAAATCACTCTATTTCAGTGGTTTTGTTGATAAGACAGCGGAGCATCCAACAAAATATAGCTGGTCTAAATTACTTATAGATTTTTTCTCATTAGCAGATGAGTATTGCTCGAATAACAATACACCGGGTTCATGAACTATGTGTCTTGACTCTACGACAGTTTTGGGATACGCTACTGTAATTCTAACTTTTGCCCTGGTTGCAATTACGGCCTACTATGCTTATCAGGTTCGAAACCAGACAACACTAATTCAATCCCAGACAAAAACTCTTTTAGATAATGCTAAAAAAGATAGATTGATGAAAGAGATGGACCTACTAGTTGCTCCCTTAATACGCTTAGAACAACACATAAACGTTTTATGGATGTATTGGAATTGGCACAATGCTCTAATACTTGATGATAATCAAGTTAGAAAGGAAGTCGAAGAAATTATTTCCAAAAATAAAGAATTATTCGACATTAAAGAATTGTTCGACATACTTAAAAATGTAGTTTATTATAGATACCTGAGCTCGGGTCAGCTACGTCAGGCAATATCTGATTATTTGATAAAATTGGAGAATTTAGAAAGGATCAGAGGAGAATATAGCAAATCATTGGATGAATTAAATAAATTTATAGAGATTGGTGAAGTAAAGGATGCAATAAGCAAACTAAAGACAAGTCAATTGAAGCTATTCTCAGAGGCAAAGAACAGATACGAATATATTTCTAATGAATTGCAGAATATTTGATCTAAAATCAAATCATTTGGAGGATAGAGATTGGCACTTTGGGCCATAATCCAATGCTCTTTCTGTTGACTCCTTCATCATCTCCACCAGCACTGAAAACACCGCCGCCTCCAGTGGATCGTCCAGCGCATAGAAAGCCTCGCTGGAATGCTTCTTGGCCATCTCCGCCAGCCTTTGCCCGTAAACCTGGTCTTCCTCCTTCAGTGCCCGACTGGCCTTGAGCCACCTGGCAGAGACATCCTTCACACCCTGCCGCACGCTCTCGAAACTTCGGCCCATCGCTACTCACCAACACAGAATGCAACTGGCCATAGTTTTTCCCCGTTCTCTTTCTGCCAATTTTCCTTCTCTTCGAGCCAGCTCCTCTCCTCCAGCCTCCTCTGAATCATCTCTTCCACCTCGCCGGGTCGGGCGTGGAACACCTCCGCCAGTATCTCCTTGGCAGTCTGCAGCTCGATGACCTTGAGATCAGCCGTCATCCTGGGCTCGCAGAGTTCCGCCCCTCTCCTCCACGGCCATCTCATGAGTACGCCTCCAGCGTAGCCTGCGCTCCCGGCATCCTCGCCTCCGCCTTCCGGGCTTTGGCCGGAGCTGCCTGCCCCTCGTAGATGCAGAACACCCGGTCGGCCAGCTCGGTCATCTTCTGCAGGTGCGGGTCCAGCGCAGGCGCGTAGAGCAGGACGGTGGCCTCCCTGGAGGTCTGCTTCAGGGCCTGGGCCACGTACTCCACCATCTCCCCGGCATCCTCGTAGAGCATGGGATCGTGCTCCACGATCAGGAAGCTGTGGTGGTTCTCCTCCAGGATGGTCATGAGCTGGAAAGATGTGAAAGCGCGGCGCACCTCCAGCTCCGTGATGTTGCGGTCCAGCCGGCTGAGGATGCGGGAGTAATTGCCGCAGATGAAGAGGATCTTATAGCGCTGCAGGCTCTGGTGGCTGTTGAGGGCCTCGGCCAGCAGCTCCACGGGTGAGATGAGGACGCTGAAGGTCTCGGGAAGGATGGAGACGGCGGGATGGAGTTCGATTTCCATAAGAGAGGATAGGTGGCTCTGGGGATATGAGGGCGAGGCAAGGGGGCGGGGCGAAAGTGTTGCTTCTTCTTTTTTATTTCAACTCTTAATCCTTCCTTTTAGTCGTCGTATTCTGTAGAGTGAGTTATATAGGCAAGGAAAAAATATATATAGAAGAATGAGTATACGGATGTAGGTATAATTACGATATATTGAAAATGATAAAAAAAAGTTATAAAGAGGAAATAGTATGTTCGCAGATGATTTAGCATATATATCAGTAATGAATAATTGTGGAATTAATGAAATGGTGAACGCCAGCGAGATGAGGCGAAATTGTATTGATTCGGTAGCATTTGAATATATGCAGACCTTAGGTATTTCAGAGAGGATTGCAAGTAATCCGATACTAGCGCACATGCAATCGGCCTTTGAAAACATAAAAGCAATGCAGACTTCACTTGAAAGTGTCATGAATAATTCTGTCCTTGAGACTATAAGGAGCGAAGATCGAATATTTTCAGGGGTGTCTGGGGGTTTCGTAGACGATGCATCGAAATTCGCCAAAGGTTTAGAAAAGACGGGAGGAATGGCATCTTTAAAGGGTGACTCAAGCATATCTCTTTTTGCAGGATTGGCAACAGAGTCCCATGCAGGAGAATCTTTCGGCGCATCATCGATAAATTATGCAGCCGGATTGATCGGTTCCTCCTTTGGGGATGATTTTAAGAAAACCTCCTTAGGTTTGGCAATAACTTCTCTCGAAGAGAACGCGAGACAATTCGGATTTGCGCAAAATATGTCTCCAGCGGGAGTATCATCCTTCGGCGCATCATCAATAAGCGATGCAGTCAAAGGATATATAGGATCGTCATTTGGGGACTGCTTTGAAAAGACCTACTCATGGCCCTCACTCGAGGAATCCTCGCAAAAATGGGCGATTTGCATGCCAAAAATGATGGAAGTTAAGCCTATCCCAGAGCCGATGCTAATTCTGCCTGCGAAAGTCGAATCTGAATCGTATGACCTTCCGCTTATAGCCCCGATATCTAGAGAGGTAACGCTTTCCGATGAGACAATTGAAAAACTTGCCGAGAAGCTTGCGGGAATGGGAAGTAAGGTTATAATAATTGCCAAGAATAAAGGCGTAGCAATTATGGGGAACGTTTCAAACAATGAGATCGAAACAGGAGATATCATTCCTGATTCTGATAAAAAATCTGAATGAGAGTTGCATCTAAGCTACTGCAGCAACCCTATTTAGGATCTGTATTGCTGCCCGTGATGGCAGTTCCCTCGGAGTACGATCTCCACAATCCTTTTTACTGAAAAGTAATAATCCACTCATTGGATGAGACGATGATCGATCCTGAACTAGCTCAACAGGCTACTGCATTAATAGCCCCTTTTTTGCCATACTTAATGAATCCTGCTGTTTCTGCTGGGAAGGATGCAGCGGTGAAGGCTTTAGGTGGAAAGTTCGTTGAAGCCGGATGGAATAGAGCCACCGATATATGGAAGAAGATTTGGCCTGAGGCCGAAAAGAAGCCGGAATTTGCCCAGGTAATAAAAGAAGTAGCAGAGAACACAGATGACCAGGATGCAAAAGCAGTCCTCTCCTGGCAGTTGAAGAAGGTAATGGCCAATATGCCTGCAGATACAATCGGCGAAATTCGAAGCATAATCGCCGAGAAGGGTAGCGAGACTCGGATCACTACTGCTTCGAACGGTGGGGTGGCCATCGGTGGTAACGCTTCGGGTAACATTATCATAGGCGGCGGCTACAGCCCCCAAGGTATCGGACAACAGCAACAAATAGACGATACTGATTTCCGCATTATGCAAGCGATTAGGGATCTTGGAGTCTCCATACCAAATGCAGATAAGATTAATGCACTCGTGAATATAGACCCAGAAGAGCTTGGGGCACGAATTGGCGTAATGCATTCTAGGGACCTCATCAGAGCAGAATATGGCTCTTATATGCCTGGCGTTAGTCTGCCCAATGGAATATATGCAGCAGGTCTGACAGATCAAGGAAGACTCGCATTGATACAAAAGAACAAGAAATGAGATACATCATCCCATGATCGAATCCATTGACGCTCTAAAGTTGATACCCCATGACCGACCATCTCTCTCGCGCCCTCCAGCTCCTCGCCTCCGGCCGCCTCGACGAGGCCCGCATCTACCTAGAGGAGATCCTTCGCCAGGATCCTGTGGCCCTCAAGAATCTGGGCGACATCAACGGCCAAGAGGAGACCGCCTGAATAGTAATAAATGCAGGTTCAACAATCTCGATTAAGAGATGCACAATGACAATCCTGGTGGGCTGTAGCGGCTGGTCCTACGATGATTGGGTGGGGAAATTCTACCCAATAGAACTGGCCAAGAAGAAGGGCGAATGGTTCTCTTACTATGCCCAATTCTTCAACACCGTGGAGATCAACAGCACTTTCTACCGACCGCCAGGAGAGAGGCAAGTTAGGGCCTGGATAAAGAAGGCCAAGGACTTGAAGGGCTTCGAGTACTCCGTGAAAGTGCCCCAGCTCGTCACTCACAAGGCGCTCGTGGAGGAGGATCCTGAGAGGGCCATCTTCTGGGCCACCTCTTTCGAGAAGACCTGCGTGAAGCCCCTGGCCGAGGCGGGCCTCTTGGGCGGTGTGCTGCTGCAGCTCTCCCCCTACTTCAAGAATGAGGGCTCAGCTCTCGCCAGCCTGAAAGGCGTTCTGGATGCCGTTTCTCACGAGGAGTACAACTATGCCGTGGAGTTCAGGCACAGGAGCTGGCTGGATGAGAGCAGGAAGGAGATAGATCCCGCGGCGCTGGAGGCTCTGAGGGAGAGGAATGTCGCCAATGTCTTAATCGATGGCCCTGGCCTTCATGTGGGCACGGAGCAGACTGCGGATCATGCCTACATGCGCTTCCATGGACGGAACTATGACATCTGGTATAAGGGCGAGAAGGAGGATGACCACCGGCTGGACAGGTACGATTATCTCTACAAGAAGGAGCAACTGGAGCCCTGGGTGCCTCGCATCAAGGAGGCCGAGCTGAAGGCCGCCAAGGTGAGGATTTACTTTAACAACCATGCTCGGTCCAAGTCCGTGCGGAACGCCTTTCTTCTGATGGATATGCTTCTCATAGAGCACAAGCACAAAGAGATCCAGCTCCAGGATCAGTTCACGCTCGGGGAGTTTTAGTCGTGTTGAAGCTTACCTTCGATAAAGGCACAATTCAGATTCAAGGAGATGTCCGGTCCCGAATTCTACCTGGGATGAGCGCTCTAAGACCCACCGGGCATTGGCCCTGCATTACAGGGATATCATCGATTTCCTGAATACATCCGGCTTCGACTTCAGGGACGACGTTCTAGATCTCCTACCCTGTCCCGAGCTTCAAAGCAGCGTTGTATTGCGGGATTACCAGAACCAGGCTCTCGAAGCCTGGAGAGCTAATGGCAATCGGGGCATTATCGTTCTTCCGACAGGGAGTGGCAAAACGCTTGTTATGACCGGAGTTTATAAGATCGTACCTCTGTCCACCTTCTGCGTAGCGTTTTTTCATAGGGTCTAGTAAAAAATTAATAATATAGCTTGTTAATACTTTTAGCATTATTAAGAAATATCAGGCTAG
>Ga0074195_1002631_pt1 | contig 19337 bp, 6 predicted proteins | sample EPASupsiteHSE623_FD_64525 | JGI IMG/M metagenome (GOLD analysis project Ga0074195, IMG submission 64525) | Bioremediated contaminated groundwater from EPA Superfund site, New Mexico - Sample HSE6-23 | ecosystem: Environmental > Aquatic > Deep subsurface > Groundwater > Contaminated ...
GCGACCACCATCAATTCCCATCTTGCCAGCACCAGCAATCCCCACAGCGTGACCCAATCCCAGGTGGGCCTGGGCAGCGTGGAAAACACCGCGCTATCCACCTGGGCGGGAACTGGCAATATCACCACGGTGGGCACGATCACCACCGGCACCTGGAATGGCACCACCATTTCCCCAACCAAAGGCGGCACCGGCATTGCCAATGGTGCCAACAACACCATTACCTTTACCGGCAACTATACTCTGGGATTGACATTGAGCGCCAACACCAGCTTAACCTTGCCGACCAGCGGTACCTTGGCAACCACCAGTGACAAACTTAATGCATTTGCTTCCACCAATTCCTCAGAATTAAGTGGAATCATCAGCGATGAAACCGGCAGCGGCGCGTTAGTATTCGCCACTTCTCCGACATTCACCACGCAGTTAACCACGCCCAAGGTGGTGGGCGATACCACCGGACTGTATCTCAACGAAGACGGCGGCGCGGGAATCTTCGTGAAGGACGGCGGGAATGTGGGGATCGGGACGACGAATCCGACCAATAAGCTGGAAGTGGGAGGATCTCTGGGAACTTTAACTGGAGCCAGGATTAATGTGGTTGATGCCGCAGCTATTTCAGGTTTCGGACTTGGAGAAGATGCTGATAATCGTGCCTGGATATTATGGAATAATAATTCCAATCTTGTAACTCTGGGAGTGAAATCAGCAGCGGTTTCGTATGGGGATATGATTGTGATGAAGGATGGCAACGTCGGAATTGGTACAACGAATCCCGAGTCTTCTTTAACGGTGTCGGGAACGACGATGGCTGGGGCGCCAACTGTGCCGGGCATACACATGGGTCTTAATGCCGGAACTGTTGCCACGATGCAGTTTTATAGTTCCGGCGCCAATATTATTGATTTTTCCAACGCATCAGGAGAAGATGCTGACTGGCGTTTTTCAACGAATGCCACGAATATGATTATGGGCGCGGGAGTCAATGCCAGCGGAATTGCTATTGATACTGCCGGCAAAGTTGGTATTGGGACAACGGCCCCGAGTCAAACGTTGGACGTTAACGGAAACGCTCAATTCAACAATGGCAAAGCTATATTTTGGTATCAGACCGGCGAAGGCGAAGTTTTAAAATTGTTTGGCGATAACGCTTCAAATGTTCATATAGGGAATATTAATGGAATTTTTCGCTTAATGAACGGCGCATGGAATGTGCAAATGATGACTGTGGATCAGGGGGGCAATCTGGCTATCAATAATCAGGGTTATAAACCGGGCGGCGGATCGTGGGCGGCATCGTCCGACCAACGTTTGAAAAAAAATATTGTTCCCATTGCCGGAGCTTTGGAGAAAATAACGCAATTGAACGGAGTTAATTTTGATTGGGTAAATCCGCAGGAGCACGGCAATGATGCCAATCTGCAGGGAGGGTTTATTGCTCAAGACGTGCAACGGATTTTTCCGAATTGGATCCAGCAGACTGACCCAGTCGGCGCGGACAAAAATTTAATTCCTCAAGGTCAAAAATCATTGAGTTTGTCTTTGCCTTTCGAATTTGATGCATTGGTGGTGGAAGCGATCAAGGAGCAGCAGGGAGAGATTGATGATTTGAAATTGCGGTTAAATGATTTGGGATTGGTTGCGGCGACAAGCACTTTCGATGTCGTTCAAGACGCCGCAAATCCAATCCAATGGTTGGTGAGCGGATTGCAATCATTAGGAATGGCTTTGCGGGACGGGGTGGCAACCCTGAAAGAAGTTGTCGCGGACAAATTCACGGTTAAGCAGGCGAACATCGAAGAGATACAAAACAACCGGATCCAGACCAAACAGATTCAAACCGAGCAAATCAACGCGCAGCAAATTTGCGTTTCCGGTGTTGACGGCGAAAGCGTGTGTTTGACCAAAGATCAGCTGAAAGATTTGATTATAAAAGCCGGGTCGTCGGTTACCATGAATCAAGCATTTCAATCATCTGCGATTTTAAATTCGACAACCACTTCCGCGACTTTGGATTGAACCATTTGCCTGCAGTCATTGCGTTGGCGCACGCCGCTTGTTAATATAATTTGATTGAGATGAACTTTATTGTTGCCCATTTTAAGAAAATTGATTGGCTGATGGCGCTGGCCGCGGTTCTTTTGGCGTTTGTCGGTTTGGCGTCGCTTTACAGCAGTTCTCTGCACGGCGGCGATTTTGGTAATTTCATAAAACAAGCGATTTTTTTGGGGATCGGTTTTGGTTTGATGCTGGTGCTGAGTTTTTTTGACTGGCGGATATTCCGGGAAAGTTCGGCTTTCATTCTTGTTTTATATTTTTTGTCAATCGCCGCGTTGGTTGGACTGTTTTTTTTCGGTTCGATGAACCGCGGCGTACGGACATGGTATGATCTGGGCCCGGTCACGTTTGATCCAATTGAATTATTGAAACCGGTTCTGGTTGTTTTGCTGGCAAAATATTTTTCCAGCCGCCATATCGCGATGTACCAGTTGCGGCATACTTTGCTTTCCGGATTTTACGTGGCTCTTCCGGCGATATTGATATTTCTCCAGCCCAATCTGGGGCCGTGCTTGGTGATATTTTCCCTTTGGATCGGCATGCTTGTCATTTCGGGGATAAAAAAGCGCCATTTTCTTTTGCTTCTTCTGTGTTTTCTGGTCATTTTTGTCGCGGGATGGATGTTTTTTCTGAAAGATTATCAAAAGGCGCGGGTAATGAGTTTTTTCGTGCCTTATGATCCCTTAGGGGTTTCTTGGAGTCAAAACCAGTCAAAGATCGCGGTGGGGACTGGCGGATTGCTTGGCAAGGGCATGGGACATGGGTCGCAAACGCAGTATGGTTTCTTGTCCGAACCCCAGACCGATTTTATTTTCGCGGCGATCAGCGAGGAATTCGGTCTTCTGGCGGTTGTCGTCATGATGGCGCTCATGCTTTTGCTGGTGGCGCGGGTTACGCGGACGGCGCTGCGGGCGCGCGATAATTTTTCCCGGCTTTTCGCGGCTGGATTCGCGGTTTTACTGGTAGCCGAGGCGGTGATCCATATCGGCGTGAATATCGGTTTTTTGCCGATCATCGGTTTGCCTTTGCCGCTGGTCAGTTACGGAGGGTCGAATCTTCTCGCAACTTTTGCCGTGCTGGGTTTGATCCAGGGTATCGTTGTCGCGTCCCATTCGGTAATCGCCAAAGAAATTTGACGATTGGAATTTTGCGGACAGCGCGAAAAAATTTCCCCAACTTGGACTAATTGCGTTTTGTTTTTTGGGTAGTATAATAATATTATTGGTCGTTAGCGTTTTGCGGTTTTGAAATAAATTATAAAAATATATTATTTACAAATTAAACCCAAAATTCAAATATCAAAAAAACTTATTTGAATTTTGAAATTTGGGTTTAAAATCGACAAAATATGTTAAAAAAAATACCAAAAGTGGCAGTTTACGTCGCGTTGTTTCTGATCCCGCTTTTCAGTTTGCCGTTTACGAGCGACGTCCTTGATTTTCAGAAGCAATTCCTTTTATTTATAATCACCAGTGTCGGAATATTTTTCTGGATTTGGAACGCGTTAAGCGAAAAGAAGCTCGAAATCAATTTAAATCCATTGCATTTTTTTGTAGGCGGTTTTGCCGCGGTGGCGCTTGTTTCCAGCATTTTTTCATTGTATCGGTACGGAAGCCTGTGGGGGACTCCGTTGCCGGTCGCGGAAAGTTTTGCCACATCCTTGAGCCTTATCTTTCTTTACTTCTTAATTGTTAATAACTTTAGAAGAGAAGAAATTTATAAATTGATTGCGACCGTGGCGGTTTCGGGAGCGGCTGCGGCGGCTTTTGGAATATTACAGGCGTTTGGAGTCGGGGGTTTCCTGCTGCCGTTCTTGAGCTACGCGAAAAATCCAACTTTCAACACGATCGGTACCACGAGCAGCTTGATTTTGTATTCAGCGGTCATTCTGGCGACAATTTTACCTTTGCTGTTCGTGAAGAAAAACCCTTTTCGCCGGTTAATGGCGATATGCAGCGGGATTTTATTCCTGGCCTTGGTTTTTTTCAACGGTATCGTCACTTTCTATTTCCCGGTCAAAGCTTCAGGGTTGAGCTATGATCTTTCCATGGCGCCGTGGATAGTTTTGGCAATCAGTTCTTTGGCGGTTTTTGTTTTTTCAGTCAGCGACCAGAAGTTTGTCAATAAGAATTCCCGCGCCAAGAACGCTTCATTCGCGGTGATGCTCGTGGCTTTCATATTCATTGTTTTCAATATGTTTGCCAAGGACATGGTGGCTAACGGTTACGGATCGGTGATGACAAATCTGAAGATTACCACGACCAATGAAGTTTCTCTTCACCAGCGTGAAGCGGCGGATATTGCCATAAATGTCTTGAAGCAATCCCCGTGGACTTTCTTTCTTGGTTCGGGGCCGGGCACGTTCATCTATGATTATATAAAGTTCAAGCCGCAAAGTTTGAGCCAGGATAATTTTATTTGGAATATCACCTTTTTCGCGGGCGCTTCCGAGATCGTCAATCTGATTGCCACTGTTGGGTTACTGGGATTGATCGCTTTGCTGTTGATTGTGTCTCTGTGGACGGTGAAAAGTTTCCGCGCGCTTACCGCCGAGGAGGAGGATGAAGGCATTCCTCTCGCAATTTTCGGCGGGTGGCTGGCGATAGTCGCGGCAATGTTCTGCTATCCGTTCAATTTGAGCCTGGCGTTGCTGTTTTGGGTGTTCCTTGGCTTGATTATTGCCATGGATGAAGAAAAGATGGTGTCTTTGCCTTTAAAGTCGGTTCGTCTTACTTATGCGGTGACGCTTGTGTTTATCGCGGTGATGGTTCTTGAACTGGGCCTGCTGGTTTGGAATGCAAAGCGCTATTACGCCGAAGTGGAATATCTTTCCGCGGTGAATGCGTTGCAAAAGAATGATTTAACCGGTGCCGTCAAGCATCTTGAAGCGGCGGCCAATTCCACGGATCGGTTGCAGGACAATTATCTGACCGGTTTATCCCAGATATATCTGGCGCAGGCCCGCGAAGAATTGAACAAGCAGGATTCGAAGCCCGAAGACGCCTTCAAGGCGGCGTCGCCATATATCCAGACCGCGATCAATGTGGCGATGCTGAGCACCAATACCGCCAATCCGAACAATTCCGCCAACTGGGCAACCCGCGGATATGTTTACCGCCAGCTGATCGGCGTGAGCGAAGGATTCGATACCTGGGCGATTAATATGTACCAGAAAGCGCTGAACCTTGAGCCTAACAATCCTTCGCTTTGGACCGAACTTGGCCAGGTTTATATTCTGAAAAAGGATATTGCCAAGGCGAAAAACAGTTTCAGCAAAGCAATCGATTTAAGACCGCAGTTGATTGATCCCCATTATTATCTGGCCCTGATCAACGATCAGGAGGGAGATAAGGCGGCCGCGATCGTCGAGCTTGAGACGATCAGCCAGCTTTTGCCGGAAAGTGACAAGACTTCAAGGGAAAATGTGGCGAAGGCCATCGAAAACCTGAAACAAGGCAAGTCGCTGACCGGAGGAACCGGAGCCGATCAAATTCCGCAGATAAACGGTCAGGATTCGCAAACGCAGATTGCGCCCGAGGGCGGAGTGCCTCAAACAACAGATGGCGTTATGCCTGAAGGAGGAGATTCCAACGCGCCGGCCGCCGGTCAGTCGGAAAAACCAGCGAGCGAAGAAACAACGGGAAATTCTTCTGTTCCTAATTCGAATAGGTAAACTATTTAAGGGAAATTATCCTCCGGCAACTGCCGGAGGATAATTTCTTCTGGAGCTGGCCGGTAAGAAGTTGAGGTAATTGTCGGGAAGAGAACCTTTTTGGGTTTGTTGGCGCCGGGAATATATTCGGAAAACATATTTTACGCAATTGACAGGCATTGATTCGTCTGCTACAATTATATTTTGTTGGACCCAACGTGGATTAGTTAACTAAAATCGCATCCTTGATCGGCCTAATTCTATAATTTAAAGTCAAGGCATACCCTAGAACAACCCCGGGTATTTTTTCGTTTTTTTGTTGTCTGCGTTGGTGGCGCAATTTTTGATAATTTAGTTAAAAATATCAAGTTTAAGTTCAAAACACGAGAGTCAAAGATTAAAACTACGGCTAAAAACCTGAAACTGCGTTGAGGAAATAAAAGTTTTAGGTTGTTGTTTTGGCTTTTGTCCCGCTACGGCGGGAGCCCGCTACGGCGGGACACTTCGCGGTTTGAACCTCAAAATTTATGGCGGCGCTCAAAACAAAGGATTTTGGAAAAGCTAAGGTATCGTTGCCCTTACCGTATTTGCTCGTGCTCCAAAAGGAGAGCTGGGATATGTTCTGGGGGAATGATTTGCGGGAGCTTTTTACCGAAATTTCCCCAATCAGGGATTATACCGGCAAGGAACTCGAGCTTTGGATCGAGGATTTTAAGCTTGATGAACCGAAATACAAGAATGATCTTGACGCGCGGATGAACAACGACTCCTATGAGGCGCCCATCCGGATCAAAGTGAAGCTTGTCAACCTGAAAACCAAGGAAACCAAGGTCCAGGAAATCTTTTTGTGCGACTTTCCGTTAATGACCGAGCGGGGTACTTTCATTGTCAACGGCGTCGAGCGGGTATGCATTTCCCAGCTGATCCGTTCCGCCGGCGTGTTTTTTTCGGCGCAAAATATTGCCGGAAAAAATTTCTTCGGTACCAAAATAATACCCAATCGCGGTTCTTGGCTGGAATTTGAAACTGCTCATACCGGCTTCATTGGCGTGAAAATCGATCGTAAGCGCCGCGTCCCGGCAACCACGTTGCTGCGGGCGTTCGGGATTGATAACGACGACGCGATCAAGGAGCTTTTTGTCGACGTTAATAAAGGAGAAGTTGATTTCATTGAGGAAACGATAAAAAAAGATCCGACCCATAACCAGGCGGAAGCGTTGGTGGAAATTTATCAGCGCTTGCGGCCCGGAGATCTGGCCACGCCGGATACGGCCAAAGAATTGATCTGGAACATGTTCTTCAATTTTGAGCGCTACGATCTTTCCAAGGTTGGGCGCTGGAAGATGTGGAAGCGCTTGCCTCAATTGAAGGCCAAAGACAAAAAAACCGATAAAGTGGAAGTTAAAGACCGGGTTTTAACGGTTGAGGATATTGTTTCGGTATTGAAAGAAATCATTCGCTTGAACAATGATCCGAACGCGAAACCCGATGAGATTGACCATTTGGGCAACCGCCGCGTGCGCACGTTGAACGAACTTTTGGTGAACCGCCTTCGCTTGGGGTTTATGCGCATGGAACGCATTATCAAAGACCGGATGTCAACTCTGGACGTTTTGGGTTTGGCGCCGATGCAATTGATTAATCCGCGCCCGGTAATGGCAGTAATCAAGGAATTTTTCTCCAGTTCGCAATTGAGCCAATTCATGGACAACGAAAACCCGCTGTCGGAGTTGGAACACAAGCGCCGGTTGGCCGCAACCGGTCCGGGAGGCTTGACGCGCGAGCGCGCCGGTTTCGAAGTGCGCGACGTTCAACCTTCCCATTACGGCCGGATATGCCCGATCCAAACTCCGGAAGGGCCGAACGTCGGTTTGGTGGGTTATCTGTCGGGATATACCAAGATTAATAATTTTGGTTTTTTGGAGACTCCTTACCTTAAGGTTGAGGACGGCCGCGTGACAGACAATTTGATCTACATGACCGCTGACGAAGAAGAAAAATTCAACATTGCCACGGCTATCGCGCCTTTGGACGAAAAAAACAACATCATTCCCAAGAAATTGGAAGCGCGCATCAAGGGCGAGCCGGGTATTTGTCCCAAGGAAGAAATTGATTATATCGATGTTTCGCCCCAGCAAATTCTTTCGGTGGGCACGTCGCTGATTCCGTTTTTGCAGAACGATGATGCCAATCGCGCCCTGATGGGTTCGAATATGCAGCGCCAATCGACGCCGCTGATAATTCCCGATCCGCCGCTGGTAATGACGGGCAGCGAAGAAAAGATTGCTCATGATTCAGGCCATATTTTATTGGCCGAAGGCGCGGGCACGGTGACGGAAGTCGACGGTATCCACATTTCGGTCAAGTATGACGATAAAGATCTCGGCGAAAAAACTTACTATTTAAGAACATTTTTAAGAACCAACCAATATACGTGTTTTCACCAGAGCGCGATTGCCAAAAAGGGAAAGAAGGTTAAGAAAGGCGAGGCGCTTTGCAACGGCGGATCGATTGTCGACGGCCATTTGGCTTTGGGCCACAATGTTTTGGTGGCGTTTACGTCCTGGCGCGGTGGCAATTTTGAAGACGCCATTTTGTTGTCGGAACGGCTTGTCGCCAATGATAAATTCACCACGATCCACATGGAGAATTTTGCCTGTGACGTGCGTGAAACCAAGCTGGGTCCGGAAATGACCACTTACGACATTCCCAATGTTTCCGAAGAAAAATTAAAGGATTTGGACGAAGAAGGCATTGTGCGCATCGGTGCCGACGTCAAGCCCAACGATATTCTCGTGGGCAAGATTTCGCCCAAAGGCGAGCAGGAACTGACCGCGGAAGAACGTTTATTGCGCTCGATCTTCGGCGAAAAGGCAAAGGACGTGAAAGACACTTCGCTGATGATGGAACATGGCAAGCGCGGCCGCGTGGTGGGAGTAAAAATTTTCTCGCGCGAACAGGGACACAAGCTTGAACCGGGCGTGATCAAACGCATCGAAATCGAAATCGCCGAACTGCGCAAGGTGCGCGCCGGCGACAAATTGGCGGGCCGCCACGGCAACAAGGGTGTTATTTCCAAGGTTTTGCCGATCGAAGAAATGCCTTATTTGGAAGACGGGACGCCCGTGGATATTGTGTTAAATCCGATGAGCGTGGCATCGCGCATGAATTTGGGCCAAATATTGGAAACGCATTTGGGCTACGCGGCGAACGCGCTGGGATACCATGCCATTACACCGTCGCTTTCCGGTGCCAACGAAGCTGATATCAAGGTGGAGCTGAAGAAGGCCGGATTATCCGAAGATGGCAAGGAAAAACTTTTTGACGGCCGTACCGGATTGCAATTCCCGGGGAAGATTACCGTGGGTTACATCTACATGATGAAGCTGATCCATATGGTCGAAGATAAGATACATACCCGCAGTATCGGGCCGTATTCGCTGATTACGCAGCAGCCTTTGGGCGGCAAGGCGCAGTTCGGCGGCCAGCGGTTCGGCGAAATGGAAGTGTGGGCGCTTGAAGGTTACGGCGCGGCGTTTACCTTGCAGGAAATGCTGACCATCAAATCTGACGATATCGCCGGGCGCGCGGCAACCTATGAAACGATTTTGCGCGGCGAACAAATTCGCAATCCCAATATTCCGGCATCGTTCAACCTTTTGGTGAGCGAGCTAAAGTCGCTGGGATTGTCCGTCGAGGTAAAAGAAAGGCCAGCCGACTAAACCAAATTTCAATTATCAATTATCAATTTTCAATAAATTTTCAATGAACCAATTTTCAAACAAACGCGATTTGCCGTTTGAAACATTGAAAATTGGAACATTCATTGAAAATTGGAGGTTTGAAAATTGAAAATTATTTAACATGAGAGTAGAAGACTTACAATCCATCAGGATAAAACTGGCTTCGCCCGACGAAGTGACCTCGTGGTCGCACGGCGAAATAACTAAACCCGAGACCATCAATTACCGCACCCAACGGCCGGAAAAGGACGGTTTGTTCTGCGAAAAAATATTCGGTCCGGAACGCGATTACGAATGCTATTGCGGCAAATACAAACGCGTGCGCTATAAGGGGATTGTTTGCGATCGGTGCGGCGTGGAAGTTACCAAGAGCAGCGTGCGCCGCGACCGGATGGGCCATATCAAACTGGCGTGCCCGGTTTCGCATATCTGGTTTTTGAGGGGCGTTCCTTCTCGCATCGGCCAGGTTTTGGATTTGCCGATGCAAGCGTTGGAAAAAGTCATTTACTTCGCTTCCTATGTGGTGATCGCTGTCGATGAAGAAGAGAAGAAAAGCATTGCCGGCCAGATCGAGGCGGAATTCTCCGAAAAAACCAAAACCCAGAAAAAGATTTTTGAAAAAGACGATAAAGCCACGCAAAAAGAACTTCAAAGTGCGTTGGAAGATTTGCGCGACGCGCGCGATCGCGCCAAGGCGGAGCTTGCCAGCATCCAGTTTATGCGCGTGATTTCGGAAGCGGAATACCGCAACCTGTCGTTGAAATTCGGACAGTGTTTTTCAGCCGGCACCGGCGCGGAAACGATTCGCAAGCTTTGCGAGAATGTCAACATGGATAAAGTGATTGACGAACTTAAAAAGTTGCTGGCCGATGCTTCTCCGGAAGAAAAAAGAAAAATATACATCCGTTTGAAGCTTTTGCAGGGAATGCAGCAGGCGGGTATCCGGCCGGAATGGATGCTGATTACCGTATTGCCGGTTTTACCCGCGGATTTGCGGCCGATTGTCCAGCTTGACGGCGGGCGCTATGCCAGCTCGGATTTGAATGATTTGTACCGCCGCGTGATCAACCGCAATAACCGCTTGAAATATTTGCAGGAAATCGGCGCGCCCGAAGTGATCGTGCGCAACGAAAAAAGAATGTTGCAGGAAGCGGTTGATTCTCTGATTGATAACGGTATGCGCAAGGGCACTACGACCCAGGCGACCACGGGTGGACGGAGGCTTTTGAAATCCCTGGCCGATATGCTGAAAGGCAAGCAGGGCCGTTTCCGCCAGAATTTGCTGGGCAAGCGCGTTGATTATTCTGGGCGCTCGGTTATCGTCGTTGGCCCGCATTTGCATTTAAATGAAGTTGGTATTCCCAAAAAGATGGCGCTTGAATTATTCAAGCCGTTCGTGATCCGCCGGATCCTGGAAAAGGAAATGGCGTTTAACGTCCGCGGCGCGTCGCGCTTGATCGAAGCCGAAACCGATGAGATATGGGCAATTCTGGAAGAGGTGGTGAAAGACAAGCTGGTATTGATCAATCGCGCTCCGACTTTGCACCGTTTGAGCATTCAAGCTTTTAATCCGATATTGATCGAAGGAGAGGCGCTGCAAATCCATCCTATGGTCTGCAAGGCGTTCAATGCCGATTTTGACGGCGATCAGATGGCGGTTCATCTGCCGCTTTCCGACATGGCGCAAAAGGAAGCCCGCGAGCGCATGCTTTCAAGTTTGAACCTGTTGAAGCCGGCCAAGGGTACGCCCGTGGTTACGGTTTACCAGGATATGGTTTTGGGATGTTACTGGCTGACTACGCAGGTTGAGGGCGCCAAAGGCGAAGGCAAGGTTTTTGCCACTCCCGACGAAGCGGTTATGGTTTATGAATTCGGCGAGATTGATTTGCGCGCGATGGTCAAAGTGCGCGACATCAAGCCGTCGGCGCCCGGTTTCACCGAGACGACCGTGGGCCGGATTATTTTCAACAAAACCCTTCCGGACGATTTCGCGTTCGTCAACAAAATGGTGAAGGTCAAGGATCTGGAAAATATTGCCGAGGACATTATCCGCAAATACGACACCAAAACCACTGAAGATACTTTGGACAGGATAAAAGAGCTTGGTTTTGAATATTCCACAGTGTCGGGAATTTCCTGGGGAATGGATGATTTACACGTTCCGGTGGAAAAAGCCGGTATCGTGAAAGATGCCGAGAAGGAAGTTGAAAAGACCGAAGATTACTACGCCAAAGGCTTGTTGTCGAAGGATGAGAAGAAAAGCAAAATCATTGAAATCTGGTCCAAGGCAAAATCGACCATCGAGAGCTTGGTGCCTAAAACTTTGTCCAATACCAGTTCGGTTTACCAGATGATCGACGCGGGCGCGCGCGGTTCCTGGTCTCAGCCGGTGCAGATGGCGGGCATGAAGGGTCTGGTGGTTGATCCGTCCGGCGATATCATTGAGTTGCCGGTCAAAAATTCCTATAAGGAAGGTTTGGATGTGCTGGAATACTTTAATTCCACCCATGGCGCCCGCAAAGGCACGGTGGATACGGCGTTGCGCACATCAACCGCGGGCTATTTGACGCGGCGCTTGGTCGATGTCGCTCATGAAGCGATAATTTCCGAGCATGATTGCGGCGATACGGAAGGATTTGACGTTCTTTTCCGCGACGCCGAGGAGCTGGGTCAGAGTTTCCTTTATAAGATCGTTGGCCATGTCTCAATGGAAACCGTGAAATCTTCTAAAACCAAGCCTGCTTCCGCCAAGGGTTCCGGCGAGGCGAAGGAAATCATAATCAAAGAAGGAGAAGTGATCGATTGGGAGAAGGGACGCCAGCTGATTGACGAAAACATCGAAAAGATCAAGGTTAGGTCTCCGTTGTCGTGCAAATCAATCCGCGGCCTTTGTCAGAAATGTTATGGATGGGATCTGGGAAACAACCAGATGGTGCGGATGGGCGAAGCGGTGGGTATTATTGCGGCCCAGTCCATTGGCGAACCGGGAACGCAGCTCACGATGAGAACGTTTCATACCGGCGGCGTGGCTTCGGGCGCGGATATCACTTCGGGTTTGCCGCGCGTGGAAGAAATTTTTGAGGCGCGGGTACCTGGCGGCAAAGCGGAAATTTGTCCGGCTGACGGCACGGTTCTTGAAGTAATTTCCGAAAAGGGACAAAATAAAATCATCAAGATAAAGATCAAATCAAAGGACGTTGTTAAGGATGTTAAGGAAACCAAAGCTTCCAAGGCGGCCAAAGCAGCCAAAGAGGAAAGCGTCGAGAAGGTGACCAAAGAAGGCCAATTGCCCAAAGGTTACCAAATCGTTGATTTTTCCGCGCCGTCCAATGTTAACGTATTGGTTAAGGCGGGCGATGAAATCAAAAAAGGCCAGCCGCTTTGGGAAGGAAGCCTTGACCTTAAGGAGCTGTATAAACTCGTGGGACGGGATGCGGCGCAAAGATATATTCTCAAAGAAGTCCAGCGAATTTACAGTTCGCAGGGAGCCACGATCCACGACAAGCACGTGGCGGTGATCATCAGGCAGATGTTCTCGCGGGTTAAAATTAAGGATCCGGGCGACAGCTTGTTTACTCCCAAGGAAGTGATCGAAATAAAACAGGTACTGGAGGCCAATAGAAAGCTTGCATTGGAAAATAAAAAACTCGTGCAATACGTGCCGGTGCTGCTGGGCGTTTCGAAGATCGCTTTAACGACCGGATCATGGTTATCCTCGGCGTCGTTCCAAGAGACTTCGCGCGTGCTTATCAAAGCGAGTTTGGAGCGTTTGGAGGACAAGCTTGACGGCTTGAAGGAAAACGTGATCATCGGAAAATTGATCCCGGCGGGAACAGGTTTCCATTATCAGGAAAACAAAGATCTGGCCGCGGCGGAAGCCGCGAAGGAAAACGCGGAGTAGTTGCAATCATTTTGCGTTCCGGAATTTGCAGTATAAGGATTTTTTCATAAAATCTGCGTATGAAAAAAGGCGCGAATCGAAATCACAACCACAAAAAAAGCGGGTTCTCGTTTAGTCTGCCGAAAATGTTCGATCTCCCCGGCGAGACTGCCCGTTGGAGCGCGGGAATTGCGCTGATAATCATGTCGCTGGTGCTGGCGCTGGGTTTTTTTGGCATGGCGGGAATGGTGGGCAATTGGTTCGCTGACCTTTTAGCGACGGCGATCGGCGGGGCGGTATATGCCTTGCCGTTCGTTTTGTTTTTGTCCGGCGCGGTGTGTTTTGTTCCCAAGAAAGAAGGATTTGCCGGCCCGCTTGCGCTTGCCGCCATTTTGTTTTTGTCCGGATTGAGCGGTTTTATGGCAAATTTGGACCGGGTCGCACGGCACGGCGGGGAACTGGGGTATTATTTGGATTTGCCGATGTTTAACTTGTTCGGTTTCTGGGTGACGATGATTTTTTTTCTGGGCGTCATGGCCGCTTCCGTATCGATTGTTTGGTGGCTTTTGGGCCAGCCGCTTCCTGATCTGTCGAAATGGGAATTTAATTTCAGCAGGCCCAGGGAAAAGAAAAAAACAGTTCCGGCGAACGCCAAACCTTCTTTGATGAAAGGAATTTTGAAACCGCAGAAATTTGAATCCGGACCGGCGATCAGCGCGCCCAAATTCACAAAATTTGATAAAAAGGCGTTACCTTCCCGGACCGATAAGGCGGAAAATAATGCGGCGCAGAAGGGATCGGGTACGCGGAGCGCTTTGATCAGCAAGCTGCAATATAAAACTCCGCCTTTCGATCTTTTGGATAAGCGCGATTCCGCGCCTTTGGCGGGCGACGTGAATCAGAACGCGGCGATAATAAAAAAGACTTTGGAAAATTTCGGTATTCCGGTGGAAATGTCCCCCGATATTATTGTGGGGCCGGCGGTTACCCAGTACGCGCTAAAACCGGCCGAAGGCATCAAGCTTTCCAAGATTACCGCGCTTTCCAATGATTTGTCGCTGTCTTTGGCAAGTTCATCGATCCGCATCGAAGCGCCTATTCCGGGTAAAGCTTTGGTGGGGGTGGAAGTTCCCAATAAGGGCCGCGCCGGCGTGGGGTTGCGCGATTTGATTTCAACTTCCCAGTTTCAACAGTCCAGCGCCAATTTGCTGATCGTTCTGGGAAAAGATATCCTTGGCAGTCCGATTTACGCCGATATCGCCCGGATGCCGCATTTGCTCGTGGCGGGCGCGACCGGTACGGGCAAGACGATCTTTTTGAACAGCGTTCTGACCGCGCTTTTGTACCGCAATCCTCCGGAAATGTTGCGCCTGATTTTAGTTGACCCCAAGCGCGTGGAAATGCGCGGCTACAACAAGTTGCCGCATTTATTGACTCCGGTGATTTGCGATGTGCAAAAAACCATCGCGGCGTTGAAATGGGCAATCGGCGAAATGGACCGGAGATTTGACGTTTTGGGAGAAAAAGAGTCGCGCAATATTACCAGTTATAACGAAAAGTGCGCCAAGGACGGCGATGAGCCCCTGCCCTATATCGTATTCGTGATCGATGAACTGGCCGACCTGATGGCGACCAAGGGCAAGGAAATCGAAGCGGGTATTGTGCGCTTGGCGCAAATGGCGCGCGCCGTCGGTATTCATTTGATCGTGGCCACTCAGCGGCCGTCGGTGGAAGTCATCACCGGTTTGATTAAAGCCAATATCACCTGCCGCGTGGCGTTCCAGGTGGCATCGCAAATTGATTCGCGCACGATTCTGGATATTTCCGGAGCGGAAAAATTGCTGGGCGCGGGCGATTTGCTGTATATGTCGTCGGAGTATCCCAAACCGAAACGCATTCAAGGACCTTATGTTTCCGAGAAAGAAAGCAAAGACGTTCTGGATTGGATCAGAAAGAACAATTCTCAGCCGGAATTCATGATCGAAGAAGGCGTTTTGGAAAGCCTGATGCTTGGCGATGTTGGGAAAGAATATAACGGAAACGGCAGCATGTTCAACGTGACCGATTCAACCGGCGAAGGATTCGGCGATGATCCGATGTATGAACAAGCCAAAACCGTGGTGGTGCAGGCGCGCAAAGCTTCAGCCTCATTTTTGCAGCGGCGTTTGCGCGTGGGCTATGCCCGCGCGGCACGATTGATCGATTTACTGGAGGAGCGCGGAGTCGTCGGCCAAGGCGACGGCGCCAAGCCTCGCGACGTGCTGGTTTCGGCAATGGATGCGGGAACGCAGGATGCTCCGGGAGGAATGTCGGGTGATATTAACGATATTGAGGGTGGCAATTCTGATGACAACTGGCAGAAAGTTTGATTGTGACAGTTTAACTCTTACAAGCAAATAATTTTCAAGTTGTATTTAAAATTAAAAACGGGCAATGCCCGTTTTCGTTTTTAATTAAAAAATTAAAGAAATCAGAATTGTATAGGTTTTCTTTGTAGCAAAATAACATAATATTTATTGCTACATGTCAAGATTTGTCTATAACTAAATAAACCTTATAATCAATAATACCGATAATGTTTTCGGTAATTTTTGGGATAATTTTTTCTAATTGTTTCGGATATTCGAATATTCGGATTTCGAACATTACATCGTTATGGCAATAAAAAAACAAAAGCTCTCCGAGAGCGACAAGGTGCTCGCGGGCAAGAACGAGAAAAACAAAAGCTTGCAAGCAGCTTTGGATGAAATTCGCGAAAAATTCGGCGAAGGCTCGATAATGACCTTGAAGGATGTTAAGGCTGTGGATGTCGATGTGATTCCGACCGGGTGCATTTCTCTGGACATGGCCTTGGGCGTGGGCGGAATCCCGCGTGGCCGCATTGTGGAGATCTATGGCGGCGAATCCACCGGCAAAACCACATTGTCGCTGCACATTTTGGCCGAGGCGCAGAGAAAAGGCGGCGTGGCCGCGTTTGTCGATGCTGAACACGCGTTGGATCCGGAGTACGCCCGCCGCATCGGTGTTAACGTCAACGATCTTTTAATCTCGCAACCGGATTCGGGCGAACAGGCGTTGCAGATTGTGGAAACTCTGATGAAATCCGGCCAAGTAGATATTATCGTTGTCGATTCCGTTGCGGCTTTGACTCCCCGCGCTGAGATTGATGGCGAAGTGGGCGATCAGCAGATCGGGTTGCAGGCGCGCTTGATGTCCAGCGCGTTGCGCAAATTTTCCGCAATCGCCGCCAAAACCAATACCATTGTGCTGTTTATCAATCAGACGCGCATGAAGATCGGCGTGATGTGGGGAAATCCGGAAACTACTCCCGGCGGCATGGCGTTGAAATTTTACGCATCGGTGCGCATTGAACTGAAGCGCATCGGCCAGTTGAAACACGGCGAAGAAATTATCGGTAATCGCGTGAAAGCCAAAATCGTGAAGAACAAAGTGGCGCCGCCGTTCAAGGTGGTGGAGTATGATATTTATTACAACGAAGGCATCTCGCGATTTTCGGACGTGATCAACACCGGGTTGAGCTTGGAAGTGATCAAGAAAAGCGGTTCAACAATCGAATTTGGCGAGCAAAAGCTTGGCGTGGGAATGGAACAGTCAAAGCAATTTTTGCGCGACAATCCCGACGTGCTGGAAAAGATCAAAGTTGCACTCAAGCAAAAAATTGACGCGACGTTTGCGGATCCAAACGCGTAAATCATAAAATCATTTAATTATAAAATCACGGGAAGGGGGTTTGATTTTACAGGGGCTGCCAGCCTCTGTTTTTGTATTGATTGGATATGTCAACTTAAGTCTCCGATCATATCTATTTTTGCGAGTTATCCACAGTAGTTTTTAAATTGCGTTTTAGGTATAATTTAAGATAGGGAAAGAATGACCGGATTATCGGAAATATGGTATTAAAACAATCCAATCCGCGACCACAATTTTTACTGAAAATTGCCCTGGCATTTTTAGTGTTTTTCGGGTTTTCGACCGTGGCGCAAACTGTTCGGGCGAGTTTCTTTGATGATATTCTGTCATTGCCAAACCAATTAGCCGAAGGCAGCCAAATTGCAATTATCGAAGTATTCCCGTCATTCTTCAACCAAGCCAGTTTAACTTCGGTTCTCAACGACATCCAATGCTTCTTTGGCTTTAACTGTACGGAAACAACCACTAACCAGGAACCAACAACCAACAACGAAAATCAGATATCCAGGAACCAAAATCCAATAACCGAGGATCAAAAACCCCAGCAGCCGGAATCGCAAACCACTGCTCAAACCAACCAACAGGAAGCCCCAACAACCCAGATCACCCAGATCATCAACCCCACCAAAGAAATCCAAACCATACATACGATCAGCAACAATACCAATACCGTAGTAGTTGATACCGATACCAAAAACCAAGTCAACCAGCTTCTCCGCCAGTTAAACTCCGACCGTCCCAATTATTCCACGGGCCAGACAGTGTCTCTACCCGCTAATCTGGTATCAAAAACATTAAACATCACTTCCGGAGATTTTAATGTTGATGAAAACGGCAATGTAACTGCCAATGACATTACCAGTAATGGCAACCTCACTGTCCAAGGCAACTTCGCGGTATCCGGCAGCCAGACATATTCGGGCAGCGCAAGCTTTAGCGCCACCAGCACCACTCCCGCATTGCTTGTCGAACAAACCGGCAGCGGCAATGCTTTGCAGGCTGACAATGTGACCATCAAGGATTCAATGATTGCCACAGATAATGGAGGCACACTGCAATTCCAAACCGCAAACAATTACCTTGATACCAATGGCAACCTGGTTCTTGAAGGAGACATTACCGCCGGCAAATATAACGGATTAACCATCAATCCCACCACCAAATCTTTAACTGTTTCCAATGACGCAACTGTGAGCGGTACCAATACCGGCGACCAGACAATCACCCTGACCGGAGATATTACCGGATCAGGTAACGGCAGTTTTGCCACGACCATCGGCAACACAAAAGTTACCAATGCCATGCTGGCCGGATCAATCGCAGCCAGCAAATTGATCGGTACGGACATTGCCACGGTGGGCACGATTACTACTGGCGTCTGGAATGGTACCACCATTTCCCCGGCCAAAGGCGGCACCGGCATTGCCAATGGTACTAACAACACCATTACCTTTACCGGCAATTATACTCTGGGATTGACGCTGAGTGCCAATACCAGCTTAACCTTGCCATCCAGCGGTACCTTGGCAACCACCAGCGACAAACTTAATGCGTTCGCTTCCACCAGTTCTTCAGAGTTAAGTGGAACCATCAGCGATGAAACCGGTTCCGGATCTTTGGTATTTGCCACCAGCCCGACATTTACCACGCAGTTAACCACGCCCAAGGTGGTGGGCGATACCACCGGACTGTATCTCAACGAAGACGGCGGCGCGGGGATATTCGTGAAGGACGGTGGGAACATCGGCATCGGCACCACCAATCCCTCTTCTAAACTCGATGTTACCGGCGATATTCGCATTTCCAGCGGCTCCGGCGGCCAGATCATCTTTGCCGACGGTTCCACCATGGCCTCTTCAGGCTTGGGTTCCGCGGCCGCGCTATCCAATACCACTGACGCGATCATGACCGGCGATTCCGACGCCAACAATACCGGCGCGGTAATCCTCAAGACCGGATCCAATGACAGGTTGCACATATTGAACAATGGTGACGTCGGTATTGGTACCGCCAGTCCCAATACCAAACTCGACGTGAGAGGCGGAATCAACGCCGGCACCAATGGCACGGAATTCACGCTGTCATCCAGCGGCGCGGTGGTTGCGGTTACTTACAACGGCTTAACTCTAACCTCCCAAGCCACGGGCTACACCATCAGCGGCGGCACTGCCAGCAAAACATTAACCCTGGACGACAATCTGACCGCGACCACCATCAATTCCCATCTTGCCAGCACCAGCAATCCCCACAGCGTGACCCAATCCCAGGTGGGCCTGGGCAGCGTGGAAAACAC
>Ga0074195_1002632_pt1 | contig 19333 bp, 8 predicted proteins | sample EPASupsiteHSE623_FD_64525 | JGI IMG/M metagenome (GOLD analysis project Ga0074195, IMG submission 64525) | Bioremediated contaminated groundwater from EPA Superfund site, New Mexico - Sample HSE6-23 | ecosystem: Environmental > Aquatic > Deep subsurface > Groundwater > Contaminated ...
ATCGGAAGACCGTATTTTGAAGTTTCATTTTTAGTTTTGTTGGGATAATAAGCAACTTCATTCTTGACTGAATTGAGAATTGTTTTTGGGTTGGAATTTTGCCCGTAGGGAGTGAAATAAGTGTGATCCACCACCCAGTCCGGTGCATCTCCGGCGCCCTCAAAAACACCGATATCATTCTGGCTGCCGATAAATATCGTATGTCCCGACTCTGCAGCTGCCTTGCGCATAGAATCAGCAAAAACAGCCACATGCCGGCCATAAAGTTCAGGGGTAATTTTTTCCGGCTGACCATCCTGATTCAACGCTAAATCGATATAATAACCGGAAGCCCAGCTGGCGCAATTTTCGTTCCCGATCTCCCAGTATTTGGTGGGAGGAATTCCCAATTCAAGGGTTTTTGCATAATCGTACCTGACCCATTCAGCAGCCATATGGGCCGCGGTTTGAACCGGTGTTAGTCCTGTTCCATACCTTGCATAACTGTAATTCACAGTGAACAGTGCTTCCGTATTGGTGTTCTTCAGAAAACCATAGAAATCATCCACATTGAAATTCCATGAATCGCCGTTGAATCCGGCAACCCAGTAAGGTGTGTAAGGTTGTTTCGCGTAATCAAGGAGTTTAGCAGGCACATCAGGCGGTATATTGGCCTTTCCATGTGCATTCCAGAAGAATTCATTGCTGTGAAGACCTCCGGGGTAACGCAATATATGCGGGTTAAGAAGTTTTATGTTATTGATCAGGTCCGTAATTAAATTAAAGTCACCACAGTATTGGTTAACATTGTTGCCATATACATACTTGGAAACCTCTGCCACCATAATGGTCGGATCAATGACCACCCTTGCAGTGGCTGAATCGGTTAAATTATCAACAGCAGTAAACGCGTCGGGGATAAGCGCGGTTTTTTCTTCCACGCCCTCATTAAAACAGCCCAGCACATTGGAATATTCCACAATTGGTACCTGGGGCAGGTTATCGGGATAGGGTTCAAGTTTTGTATCCGGTTTTTCACAGGAGATCATCAGTAATAATACTGTAACCAATGGCAAAATAACCTTGTCTGTTTTATTTGACGCTTTTTTCATAGTAATATTATCTTTGAAAATACAGAAAGAGGCCGCTCAGCTATCTGAGACAGCCTCCTCCGAACAAACTCTAATTAACCTAAAGCACTATCATTCTACTTTGCGGAAGTGGACTGATTTGTATTTAGAGGGCGTTTCCTTAAGACCAAACCATATACTGCCATCGTCTTCTTTCCTTACAATTCTCCAGTCAACCGGAGGTTCTACCTTTGTGATGGCATTCATCCAGGTAGTTCCGATCTGGAACTTGGCATAGGTATCAAAAACAACAATACCAGTGGTTGAATTGTAGGTATAATTGCCCGTTTTAGCAGTATTTGAACTGTCAACGGCACTGAAGGTCATGTCGGCATTAAAAGTCAGTGATTGCTGAAGCAACTTGGTTGTATCAGCAGTAACATATCCTGCCCAGGATGAGGCCTCATAATCTGCCAGGCCATTCCATGCATTTGAAAAGGCCCAATCGAGCGGAACCGTATTGTTAAATTCGTACCAGTTAATGGGTGTTTCCTTTACAAATTTCCAGGTACCAACAAGGTCTATGGAAGCCAGGTCAACCTCCGGATCAGTAATTACGATCTCAGGCGGTACGTAAGCATCCTTGTAGGTTTTTGTTACAAAATTATACACCACTACCCAGGGGCCGGGGTTGCCACCGTCCAGCACACGTTTTACTCCCAGCGACAGGCTATTTTCGGTAATCTTGTATATCCTGAGATGCTGCCAGTCTTCAACATCTGTAATACGGCCCGAATCACGGCAAATTGTCGTTCCGGTAAGTGTCATCAGCAAGGTTTCAAGATCGATAGTCACCGTACCTGTCTCACTTGTGATACCTTCAATCGGCCGAACCGTTGTTAAGGTTTGAGTGTTCGCAGTAAAGGTCATGGTTCCATAATCCTTGGCAGGCATCAACCAGGTGTTGTCGCTGTATTTTGGTGACCAGTTAAGGTATGAAACATCCGTGGAATCCGTTGGAATATAGTCCCAATAAAAATAGGGATCCCCATCTTTTCCGCTATAAGCTACAGGAGCATTCCACAGATTCGTTACCTCGCCTTCCTCATCAATGTCGAGTACCCAGGTTTTTGAATGGCCCTGGCCACCGGTAAGCAACTTCCAGACACCTTCGTCGAGGAAGCCTAAGTCATTTTGTGTAATAACTACATCAAACGGATCAGAGATCAGGGTAGAACCGCTTCCCAGCGTACTGCAGGTAAACTCGTAAGTACCGGCAGTTGCAAGAAAAACAGTAACAGTTTTGTCAACCATGGGGTAGTCCACACCATTGCATGAAACCCAGACATTACCGGGAATGGTTGTGGTAAATACCACGTTGTTCCCGTTAATAACATAGCTGAAGTTGGTGTTTAACACAGGGTCATAATCAATGCCAGGAGTATCTTCATCCTTTTCACAAGATGAAGCGAACACCATCATTAATGCACCCAGAAAGGTTGCTAATAGTTTGAAATTCATTTTTTTCATAGTTTAATTCATTTAATTTGGATTAGTTGTTTATTAAAGAAAATTATCAGGTTTTCATGCCATTTTAATTACCATCCGGGATTTTGGGTTAGTACACCATCCGAGAGTGTGATCTGGTTGTTAGGGATTTGAAACAGTCCGTGTGTAGCTATTAATTTATTCCCATCAATAACCTTGGGAACTTCTGTTCCACCTGTAGTTACAGTTCCTGTAAACGCGACCTTTCCGGCCGCATAAGAAAGTGTATTATCGTACCGCAGGAGATCCCAGTACCGTATGCCTTCGAAGGCAAGTTCAAGGCGGCGTTCCTCATATATTACATCTTTGTCAACCGCAGCCAGTACGGAAACTCCGGCGCGGGTTCTTACCTGGTTCACATAGGTCAGGGCATTGGGACTGCCCAGTTCTGCAGCCATCAACAGCACATCGGCATACCGGATTGAAAAATAATCCTGAAACTGTCCGATCATGAAATTTACACCACCCTGGTCAACTGCTATACTGTTTCCGTCTTTATCACAGGTTGGCACATATTTTTTAGTCATATACCCTGTATGCTCCTTCTGATCAGCATTATCGAATGAAATGGTTTCTTCGGCAATGGCCATAACGGAAGCATTCCTGCGTTTATCATTGGCATCCCAGCCCGTATATACCCCGGGCAGCACAGTGCATGCACCCCAGCCAGAACCGTATCCATATTTTGGTGAGTTGGTACCCCGTAAACCGTTCATAACAAGCCATCCGTTCCCGTCAGTATTTCCGTTGTAAGCACTGGTATAGGTATATTTTATGGCAAACACCACCTCCTTGTTGGTTTCTCCGGCATAGGTGTTATCCGCAATGGGTTGCCCGGCTTTGGCGGCGGTGTAGGTGGATGCGGCCGGCCACAGATCTGAAAAGTTTTCGACCAAACCAAATCCTCCATCTGAAATAACCTCCTCAAGATATGCCAGTACTTCAGCCTTGCTTACCATTCCCACCAGATCGGGTTTTCCATAATACCCGGTATAATACAGAAATACCCTTGCCATCATTGATTCGGCCGCCCATTTATCGGCATGTCCGTATTCAGTTTCTCCAATTTCGTTATAAGTGAGATCGTTACCGTTCTCGATGGCAAACATCAGGTCTTCAGTAATTACCTGGTAGGTAAGGTCCGGATCAGATTGGGGTACATTGTCTTTTGTGGGAACTGTGATCAATGGAACGCGTTCGAACATGCGTACCAGGTCAAAATAGAAAAAGGCACGTAAAAAGCGGGCTTCGGCTTCAATTTGTCCCCTTAAGGCTTCCTGGCCGGTCCAGTTAACCTGGTCAATCTTACTGATGAGAACGTTGCACCGGTAAATGCCCTTGTAATAATTTATCCAGTTGCCTTCAAAATTATTTAAGTCGGAGGGAGACACTGTTTTGTCAAATTGATCGATCATAGGATAGCTGTCGCCATCTCCGGCACCTGTGCCGCCAAAACACAAATCCGACATAACATCTGAAGCTACGGGCATTGCAATGCCCGAACCTGACCATATCAATTGCAGTGCATCATAACACCCAACAAGGGCCTCACTTGCTTCGGCAGGTGTAGTATAATAATTAATTTCAGTTTTAGTGGTGATGGGCTCCGTATCAAGGAAGGATTCACCACATGCAATGATCAAAAAAAGTATGCCTGCAAGAACTATGAACTTTGTAGTTTTCATCTTCATTCCTTTAAAATTTAACATTAATACCTGCTAAAACAGTTCTTGGAGAGGGGTAATATCCCAGGTCAATCCCTGATGAGAATTGGTCTGTTACGCCGTTGTCGAAACCATAGCCTACTTCCGGATCCATCCCATCATACCCGGTAAAGGTGTAGAGGTTCTGCACGGATGCATACACGCGGCATTGGCTGAGACCTTTCAGCTTCACCACCTTTGCTACGTCAAATCCAATCGTAACATTGCTGATGCGCAAATAGTCACCATTCTGAATGAATATATCCGAAAACTGATAATTGATATTGGCATTTGTTACACGGGGAATTTTATTTGATGTGCCTTCGCCTGTCCAACGATCCAGAATGGCTGTCGTGTAATTTGAATACTTATTGGTCTGGCTACGGTACGATTGTACAATCTGATTACCAGCTACACCATTGGCAACAACGGTAAAATCGAAAGCTTTAAATTCTGCGGCGAGTGTTAACCCGAAGATGAAATCGGGATTTGGATCGCCGAGTTCAACTTTATCATCATCATCGATCTCCCCGTTATCGTCCTGGTCAACATATCGCAGATCACCGGGTTTGGCGTCAGGTTGGATGAGGATTCCGGCGGAATTTCTATAGGCCGTTACCTCGCCTGTGTTTTGAAATATCCCATCAGTCTGGTAACCCCAAAAATAGCCGATGGGATGCCCCGATTCAGCCCTGTAAAACTCCTGTGAATTGTTATACAAGCTATTGGTGGCTCCATGCACAATTCCATCGCTCGTAGGGATATCTTTTACTTCGTTATTGTTGTATGTGCTATTGGCAGTTATTGAATACACAAGGTTGCTCAGGCGGTTGTTATAGGAGATACCAAGTTCCACACCTTTATTCACTACCCTTCCACCGTTAATATATGGGGGATCGGTTCCGAAGGTTGCCAGTACAGGGGCAACTATTAACCAGTCCTTGGTGGATTTGTTGTACCAATCGAAGGTAACAGACAAAGTATTGTTGATTAGTCTGGTATCAAATCCTACATTGATCTGTTCTGAGGTTTCCCATTTCAGATCCTCATAGGCCAACCGGCTTGGATATGAACCTGTTGTATTTACTCCTTCGGCGCTCCCAAAAGCATACGTAGCCTGTGTAAAGGCAATTGGAGCAAGGTACTGGAAAGATGAAATATTCTGGTTACCGTTCTGACCCCAGCTGGCCCTTAATTTAAGGAAGTTGAGGAACGATGTGGTTGGTTGCATAAAATCCTCGTTTGACAGAACCCAACCGGCAGATACCGAAGGGAAATATCCCCACCTGTTTCCTTCGGCAAATTTTGAAGATCCGTCCCCACGCATGGTGGCATTTAACAAATAGGTTTCCTTATAGCTGTATTGAATACGCCCGAAGTACGATAACAACCTGTCTTCGTCATAGGGAGCACCGTTAAGCTTTTTCAGCGCACCATCCTCATTGGTTGTATTCGATAGCCAGGCATGATCAAAATCATTGAAAGCCAGGTCAGTATTTTCTCCATAGATATAGGACCCGTTGAATGCCCGAATTGACATACCTACCATGGCATCCATGGTATGCAAACCTTTGGATAACCTATAACTCAGTATATTATCCAAACTCAGTGTCAGGCTTTTTGAAAGGTTTTGTGACGCTTTTGTTTTATCGGAAAAAGAATAGAGTGACAATTGATAGATGGGTGTGAAGGAACGGTATTCCTCCGTAAAATAATCAATGCCAAAGGACATACGAAATTTCAGGTTCTTAACGGGCTCAAGTTCAGCGAATATATCTCCCAGTAGTTTCTGATTGTTTCTCCTGTTCTGGTTGTTATAGATCATACTGGCATATGGATTGGCTTCCGTGTTGTTCCAATAAATGTATTTTCCTGAATCATCTTTAGCAGCTGTATTAAAATACTCCCCGTCGTCGTCAAACATGGGCAATAACGGACTGGTATTGAATGCTCCGCGCAGGCTGTTGTTGTACTGATCCCCCACACCGATCCCCTGTCTTTGGATAAGAGTAAAATTGAAATGCTCCCCAACCTTAAGTTTGCCATTGTACATCAGGTTTTCGGAATTAAGCCTGCCCCCATACCGGTGATAGTTTGACACATTGCTGCCTCCAACAATTCCTTCCTGGCCTGTATAGGAAACTGACATGGAATAGGTTGACTGCATATTTCCTCCCGTTGCACCAAGTGTATAATTCTGGGTGACTGCATTTTCTGCAAACATCTCATCGAGCCAGTCTGTATCCGCGCTACCATTTGAAGTATAGGAAGGGAGGTTATCCACGTCGAATGGAAGATTTGATACGTTACCACCGGAATTCAAATGTTGCTCATTCATGATGATGGCATATTGCCTGGCATCGAGCATTTCAATTTCTCTGGGCCTGTTTTGAACTCCATAATATGCATCGAATGTAATTTGCGATTTCCCCGATTTCCCTTTCTTTGTTGTTATTAAAATTACCCCGTTGGCTGCCCGCGAACCATAAATAGCTGCCGAAGCGGCATCTTTTAGTACATCAATAGATTCTATGTCAGCATTATTAAGGTATTTTATGTCTCCGGTCTGTACTCCGTCAACAATAAATAAAGGTCCTGAATTGCCAATAGTACCCAAACCACGGATCGTAACTTTAATCCCTTCGCCCGGCTGGCCCGAAGAAGACACAATATTCACTCCGGTCGTTTGTCCCTGTAAAGCCTGCAGTGCATTGGTGGTACTGAGTTTTTCAAGGTCACTTCCCTTTACCTGGGAAGTGGCGCCTGTTAAAAGTTTCTTTTTTTGCACACCATAACCCACCACCACCACTTCATCCAAACTTGTAACATCTTCGGTGAGTTTAACAACCACTTCAGTTTTGCCTGCTACCGGTATTTCTTCAGACAGATACCCTACAAAGGATACAACCAGGGTATCAGTATCCGTTACGTCGAGCATGAATTTCCCGTTAACATCCGATATGGCTCCGGTTGTATTGCCTTTAACCAAAATATAGGCACCAATTATGGTAGCATTGTCCGTGGCGTTTAATACCTGTCCGTTCAATGCATGCTTTCCCTGCTGGGCCTGTATATCAAACGAGGTAAACATCAATGCTGATGCAAGAAGATGTATTGCTGTTAATAATTTGAATACAGGCATTTTTAAATGGCTTTGCCGGTATTTTAACTTTTCTTTCATGATGCAGCGGTTTTATATTAGTAGTTAGTAATTAGTGTAGCCCTACGCTTACTTTATGTCCGTCGTACTGTATAACGTTATCGGGTTTGTTGTTGAAACTCAGACCAACGGGTTTGTCTTTGTTCACGACAACGATGTTAAAACTACGGTTAACAAGCATGCCCGGAAAGGAGCCTTTTCTATCATCAATCGTAAGTGTGCGGTTTTGTTCGCTGTATTTTATCGGGATAACTGTAAAGGACCCATTTTCGTAGTTATAGTTCAGGTTTTCGTCTTCATAAATGTCAAAGGCAGCATCTTTGCCGGTAAATACATAAAGAGTAATCGGATCTGCCGGTTTTTCAGAAGTGTATTGGAGCTCCGGTCCGAATGGTATGATTGAGCCTTCCTTCACATATAAAGGAATTCGCTCCAGGGGCGCCAGTGCCTGAACCAGGATACCTCCCGGAATGTATGATCCGGTATGAATGTCGTACCATCCACACGTCGATGGAAGGTAAACATTGCGCGTCCGGGCTTTGTATTCAGATACGGGAGCAACCATGATCGCTGTACCAAACATATACTGGTCATCGATGTCGAGTACCTTTCGGTCGGCAGAAAAATCCATCACAAGCGCCCGCATGATGGTATAATCCTCATGATATACTTTACCGGTAAGTGAATAAATATAGGGCATCAGCCTGTATCTTAGCCGGTCATAATAGCGCATGGATTGAAATGCAGAGGAAGATTCCGGTGCCAGGTTAAACATTTCGCGATAGGGGAACTGGCCATGCACCCGAAAGATCGGACAAAACGCACCAAACTGGAACCAACGGGTATTCAATTCCTGCCATTCATCCAGGTCAGCACCACTGGCATGTTCATAGCGTTTTTCAACTGAAAATCCACCAACGTCCGTGGTCCAGTATGGCAATCCCGATAATGAGAAATTAAGGCCTGCAGAAATCTGAACTTTGAAATCTTCCCAGCGAGTGCCAATATCACCGCTCCAGGTAACGGTACCGTATCGCTGTTGCCCGGCAAATGCTGAACGGGTAAGAATAAATACCCTGGTATCAGGATCGCTGGCCCGCTGTCCTTCGTAAACGCCCCTGGCATTCAATAAAGAGTATGCATTAAAATATTTTGCGGCAGGACCCAGTGCGGTGGGACCCATGAGCGCTTTGCGATGTTCAAGGGATGAATTTGAAAGGATGTCGGGCTCAGTTGCATCAAGCCACCAACCATCGAATTTCTTTGTGAATAAGTGTTCGTTAATTTGTTGCCAGAACAAATCACGTGCATCCGGATTAAACGCATCATAAAAAGTAGATACATAACCCTGACCTACCCAGTCTTTTTGCCTATCCAGTAAATTTCTTTGATACAACCATCCTTTGCTGTTGAATTCGTCAAAATGCCGGGTACCAACATAGAATTTCGGCCAGACTGATAATATAATATGTGCATTCAGCCTGCTGTGCAATTCGTTTACCATACCCACCGGATCCGGGAAGCGTGCAGGATCGAATTCATGGCTGCCCCACTGATCCTCCTTCCAGTAAAACCAATCGAGCACAATATTATCCAGCGGGAGCCGTCTCTTTCTGAATTCCTTTACTACTGAAAGAATTTCATCCTGGGTTTTATACCGTTCCCTGCTTTGCCAGAGTCCCATTGCCCATGATGGCATCACCTGGGCGCGCCCTGTAACTTTGCGATATCCTTTAATAACTTCATCCAGGTTTTCTCCAGCTATAAAATAGTAGTTGATCTCATTCCCCATTTCAGAGGTAAAAGTGATTTTATTAGCTTCTTCCTCCGGCAATGCTGGCAGTGCCTTAACCGATAAATAGGCTTCTCCCCCATCCGGGATCCATTCAATATTAACAGGATACTTCTTATGTGCTTCCATTTCAAGCTCCCAATGCCATGCAGTGGGGTTCCATGCCTGTCGCCAACGGTCAGCGACAAGCTTTCCGTTTAACCACACCTTGATATATCCTGAATAATATAGTCTGAACTTAAACTTGCCGGAACTTTCCGGTTGGATATTGCCACTCCATATAACCTTGGTATGGTTTAACTGAATCCCTGCCGGCAGCTTTCTGCCGGAGCCAAGGAATTCATAGTCTATCTCGGGTTCGGTGCGCGTTGTAAAATCCTTGCCGGAACCTTCCGTATCTAAATAGGTAGTGGAAAGACCTCCTTCATTTCCATTGGGATCGAACAGTCTGAACTGTGACAATTGCCGGTAATCACGATTATCACCAAACTTTGTTAACGAGTAATTGTCCCAGAGCAGTCCATAATTTTTATTCGAAACCATAAAAGGTACGGCGACTTTTGAATTGTACTGAAACAGGCTCTCGTCTTTACCCGCGTAATTCATTATTCCGTTCTGATGCTGACCCAGCCCATAAATAGCCTCCTCTTCGGATGATTCAAACTGCTGCGTTATCTGAAATGACTTCTGCCCATCAATCGTTACAGGCAGGTAGGTTTTTCCCCCACCCTGTTTCTCTTTTAATAAACTCCTTCCCAGGGAATCCGTAAACCAAACTTCACCGGTATTCAGTGATACACTGGCCTTTAGAGAGGAGGTAGACAGCACCACATGGTCACCTTTTTCTGAGACACTCCAATGAACAGGAACATACTTATTATCAATAGCGATCAGGCTCTTTTCCGTTGAAAAGCTATCTGTTGCTGTTGCCTGAACATGAATTATTTTATCGGAAATTACCTGGAGCTTTATTTGATTTACCTCATTTTCAGATTTCGGATGAAGCTGAACGATGATTCCATCATCCAGAAGTTGATATGCTCCATGCCGACAGGCTACACAGCAGAAAATACAAAACAGAAATATGAAATTTCTCTTAGACATAGTTTTATATGTAGGGATCCGAATTAGAGCAGGCATATAAAATGGCCTGCCAATACGGCATTAAAATTGTGAGAAATAATCCGGAAAAGACGTTTTAGATGTTATGAAGAGGGGATGGTATTGTTAACATGTGGGCTTGAAATGTTACTAATACCTGTATAAGATGTTAACAGGGCTTGGCTGTCCGGTAAGCGGCTGGTATCCTAATCTTCCTGATAATGTGTATATTCGGAGGGTAAATATCCAAACTCCTGTTTAAAGTACTTTGAAAAATACTTGGGATTATTGAATCCTACCTGGTAAGCAATTTCCGATACCCTCATCTGGCTTTTTATGAGAAGTTGAGCAGCACGCTTTAACCGTAAACTGCGGATAAACTCAATAGGGGTTTTACCGGTAAGTGATAATAGTTTTTTATACAGATGTACCCGGCTCATTCCCAATTCCCTGCTCAATTCTTCAACTGAAAACTCGGTATTTGAAATATTCTTCTCAACAGCATCCAGGGCCTTCTGAATAAGCTTTTCGTCCATGGATGTTATGCTGATTTCGCTGGGTACTATTTCAATCTGTTTCTGAAAGAGCTTTTTAAGTCTTTCACGTTCGGCGATCAGATTTTTGATCCTTAATTCGAGAATCTCAAAACTGAAGGGCTTGGTTATATAATCGTCTGCCCCGGCCTGAAAACCTTCGATACGTTGTTCCTGTGATGCCCTGGAAGTCAGCAGGATAATCGGTATATGCGAAGTTCTCTTGTCGTGTTTAATGATACGGCAAAGTTCAATGCCATCCATTTCAGGCATAACAATGTCTGCAACGATCAGGTTTGGAAAATACCGGAGGGTTCTCTCCCATCCATCCTTTCCGTTCGCTGATTCAATAATTGAATATCGCTGTACAAGATTGTCCTTTAGGTAAAAACGGAAATCCTCATTGTCTTCAATCAGCAGCAGTAAGGGCTTATGTGTCCCCAGGAGATGCTCTTTTTCAAATTCCGTGTCATGAGGTGTAACCAGTCCTTTCCCCTCATCTATAGCACCGGAAATATCCTTTTCAGCTGAGATCTGTTTTGATGCATCGAATGGCAGCATTACTGTGAAACAGCTGCCCACCTCGGGCTCACTTTCAATACCAATAATGCCGCCATGTATTTTAACGAATTCCCGGGTAAGCGCCAAGCCAATACCGCTTCCCTGGTTAATAATTGCTCCCTGTCCATCCACCTGAAAGAATCGTTCGAATATTTTATCCTGTTTATCCGGATGTATACCTATTCCATTGTCCTTTACCATTATCCGAACAACAGTGCCTGTCTCCTGATTCTGAATGTCCATCGAAACTTCAATGCTTCCATATTCACGGGTGAATTTGAATGCATTTGACAATAAATTAAACATGATCTTTTCAAGCTTATCAGGGTCAAAAACCGTATTGAGTTTCTCCGGATCACAGTGGAAGGAGTATTTGATATGTTTTTTTTCAGCGATATCAGAAAAGGAATCTGAGATATCCTTAATAAAGCCAGCCATATCACCATAAGAAGGGATGAATTTAAACTCCTGGACCTCAAGTCTTCTGAAATCCAGCAATTGGTTAACAAGGTTAAGCAATCGCTTGGCATTTAATTGAATATTTAAAAATTGCCGCTTCTCTTCCGAATCCTTTGATGTTTTAATGATTTTTTCAAGCGGTGCCGTAATCAGGGTTAGTGGCGTTCGAAATTCGTGGCTGACATTTGTAAAGAACTTCGTCTTCATGAGATCCAGCTCACGGATCCTTTGCACTTCAAGAAGTTCCTGCTCCAGTTTGAATTTAATTCTGGCCCGATCGAGGATCATTTTTCTTGCAAGAAGTACGATTCCCACTGTGAACAGAAAATATACCACAAAAGCAAACCTGGTTTTCCAGAATGGCGGGAGTATGGTAATTCCAATGCTGGCTCCTTCCTCATTCCAGTATCCGTCGTTATTGGATGCGATAACGCGGAATGTATATTCACCGGGATCAAGGTTTGTGTAAGTAATTTTTCTGAGCTTTGAATCTGTTGGTAACCAATCCTTATTGAATCCTATCAGCATGTATTTGTACTTGTTCTTTTCAGGATGAAAGTAACTCAGGGCTGCAAATTCAATTGAAAATACGTCTTCATGGTATTTCAGGGTTATATGTTCAGTCTCATTCAGTGATTTGGAAAGAATGACCCTTCCCCTTTCTTCTTTGGATACAATAACACTTTTATTATAGATCTGGAAATCTGTAAATACGATTTTCGGAATTTGTTCATTGAGCGTAATTTTCTCCGGTAAAATGATATTGAAACCATTGGCACCTCCGAATATCATTTCTCCCCGACTGGTCCTGAAACCCGCCTTATCATTGAACTCTCTTCCCTGTAATCCGTCAGATTCATCATAGTTAATAAATGCAACATTATAGTCATCCACCGTGGCTGCAGATGGCTTGATACCGGCATCCACTTTAATATTTGAAAGACCATTTGCGGTACTCACCCACAGGTTTTTCAGGTTGTCTTCCAAAATGGTGAATACTGTGTTGTCGGGCAATCCGTTTTCTGTCCGGAATATCCTGAATTTTTTACTTTTTTTGTTTAAAAGGTTAAGTCCCACGCGGGTTCCAATCCAAATATCCCCCCTGCTATCCTGAAATATCGAATAGGTATTATCGTTGCTTAAACTCCTTGGATCCCCGCCGTCACGGCCGTAATGTATAAACTGCCCCGTTTGTTTCTCCAGGACATCAACTCCGGTGGCTGTTCCAATCCATATATTGCCTTCCTTATCCTCCATCAGGGAGGAAATAAAATCGGAGCTTACCGAGTTGTTGTTCCCGGTTCGGTAATGGTAAAAAGTACCTTTTTCGCGATCAAAAAGATCAAGTCCTCCTCCAAGGGTTCCTACCCAAAGGTTGTTCTGGGTATCTTCTAAAATCGCCCATACCCTGTCGTCAGCTATACTTTTTGTATCCGATGGATTGTGTCTGTACCGGATAAACTTTGTTCCGTCAAAACAGTTTAATCCTCCAAAATATGTGCCTATCCAAAGTTTTTGATTTTTATCCACACACAGGCTAACGATTATATTGCTGCTGATACTGCCCGGGTCAGATGGATTATTCATGTAAGTGCGATAACTGTTACGGATACGGTCGAAATATATCAAACCGCCGCCGTTTGTTCCTATCCACAGGTTTCCCTTTTTGTCCTCAGCAAAACAATTAACATCATCGAAGCTTATACTATTTGTATTTTTCCCCTGGTGCTTGTATAGATTAAACTTCGTTATATTTTCATTGTAATAGCATACACCTTTTTTGAATGTACCCATCCATATGATACCTGTATTATCCTTATAAATGGTAGTAATGCTGTTTTGGCTCAGGCTCTTTTCATCACTCGGATTGTTTAATAAGTACTGAAGCGAAAAGTCTTTTTTATCGAGTATATTTATTCCTCCATGATCGGTAGCGATCCAAATTTTCCGGTTATCATCCTGTGTGACTCCGTGAACAATATCGTTATTGAGGCTACTTTTCCCGCCATCGTTGTGAAGATACCTGATCAACCCTTTCACAGGATTGATATAATAAATTCCCATCTGATCGAGTGTGAAATACACCCAGATATCCCCATCCAGATCAATATACAGATTATAAAATTGTAAGGCATTTGTGGTTTTAACCCTGGGCAGATAAAACCGGTCAGTGATCTTTCCCGATTCTACATCCATTTTTTCAAGGATACCTTGTTGGTTAATGATCCACAAATTGCCTTGCATATCTTGTGATACATCGGTAATATCATTGCTGCTCAGAGAAGTAGTATCAGAGGCGCTCCGTGTGTATTGGGTCCCTTTTTTTGTGAGCACTTCATACCGGTATAAACCGGATTGATTGCAAATAAACCAGAGATTCCCCTTCCTGTCCTTATAAATAGTTGAAATGGTTGCGTCCGGCACCTGGTATTCACGAAGAAATGGTGTTTGATCCCTGTAAAAGGATTCCGTGGTTGGATCATAAATATTTAACCTGTGTCCATTAACGATCCACAACCGTCCTTTTGTGTCTTCAGCTATGCTGATAATATCATTATCGCTGATGGAGGCAGAATCATACAAGTCCTGCCTGAAGACCTTCACGGTATAACCATCGTAGCGGTTCAACCCCGACAAGGTACCGAACCACATAAAACCCTTGCTGTCCTTAAAAATACAATTCACACGGTTATGGGATAATCCATGTGAAATATCAAAACGGTTAAAGCTATACTGTCCTGTTTGGGCGGGTATCCGGTTTCCGACCACGCTGATCAGGAAAAGAATGCTGAGGTATCTGCTAATCATTAACCGTGGTACATTACTGCGTTGTGCGCAGGATTATCATCAGAACAAAGATAAGCAATTCAATCCAAAAACACCCTGCGCACCATGGGAGTGTATTGAATGGGTTCTGATCAGAACAAAACAAAAAATGCAGAGTTGCAAGATTTTATATTACTCAAAATCTTGCAACTCTGCATATAACATGGTTTACGATATTAGTAGCCCCATTTTTTCATAATGGCAAGGTCTTCCTTCACACATTCCATCGGTGTTTTACCCTGGTAAGACTCCTGTTCGATGATATAGCAGGTAGTGCCTCCTATTTTTGTGGCCAGGTCAACCACGTCCTTGCAACTGATGACACCTTCGCCGAGGATGGTACTTTCATATTCAGCTTCGCCGCCCTTTGACTTGATTTCATCCTTAACATGGATGTTTTCAAACCTGCCAGGATACTGTTTCACCACCTCCAGCGCTACAGCACCGGCATTGAACATATTGCCGATATCCAGCTGCACCACAACCTTTTCCGGATCCATTCCCTTCATCATGATGTCAAACACCTTTTCGTCATTCAGTTTCTGGCTGAATTCAAAATCATGGTTATGATAACCATACTTCATACCGGATTTGTTGCACAAATCACCGCATTTGTTAAATACATCGAGGTAATACCTGAGATTGTCATAGGTGTCGCGCATGGTATCATCCATCCAGGGACTGATTACATATTTCTGTTGCAGAATGGCCGCATCTTCGATGGTGTATTTCCAGGCATCGGTAAAATCATTTTTGGTTTTATCCCAGTGCTGGATGCCCATTACGGTATGACCACTGACCATCTTCAGGCCAAGGTCGTCAAGTATTTTTTTGAATTCCGCTGCTGAATAACCATAGAACTTGCGATTCACATAATTGGCATGTTCCAGGTATACATAACCCATGCCGGCAAGTTGTTTCAAAGATCCAAGGGGATCCTTTGACATTTCGTCACGTACGGAATAGAGTTGAACCCCCACAATTCCCTTTTTCTCAGGTGCTGCAAATGCAGTCTTGCTCAGTACCATGGTGCTTGCAAGCGCCATGGTTCCTGTTTTAATAAAATTCCTTCTTGAAGTATTCATAGTGTTAGCGTAGATGTTAGTAAAAGTGGTTTATGGGATTAAAGGTAGTGCTTTTCTACTAAAGACAATCAATAGTTACAATCATACTTGATACACTGAAGAAACCTAACGGATATCAGGTTCCCCGTGCCCTTTCAACTGCAGTGAGCACCCTCAGGAAATTGCCATCCCAAATTTTACTAATTTGATTTTGGGTGTATCCCCGTTTTAATAATTCTGCGGTAATCTTAGGAAAATCATCCACGCCGGCGCAATCGGCCAAACCACCGCCGTTGTCAACATCCAGACACCCATCGAAGTTAAGAATCGGAATGTTTTAAGGCTAAAACACCGGTCACGATAATACAGCCATGGCTGCGCCAATGAGGTTGGCATTTTCCATTTTCGAAAGTTGAACTTTCACACCTTTGATACCCAGTTCAGCAAGAACCCTGGTAACATGAAGGTCAACAATCTCCCCATAGGAAGCCTTACCTGTTTTTACTTTGCTCCAGAACAAACTGCCTTCGGCAAGTACCTGAACTTTTTTCAGGGAAGGATTGGACGCATAGAGGTTCTGCACAACGCCCGAGATGGAAGCAGCAACAAGTTTGGCCGATCTTTCATAGATCTGATAAGCTACCTCAACATGTTCTGCTTTATGGTTTGCGGGATCGTTGATCATCCGCGAAAGATTTACAGCACTGAAATCATTATCAAACTTTTCATTTGGGAAAGCTGCCTTGAAAATACTTCCCAGGTACATTCCGGATACCGCTTTTTCAAACCGCTGAAAGCCCCTGTTGTCGGATTTAGCATCCACTTCATCATCCATGACGGTAAGGTGCGGGGGATAGAAATTACCCGACTCAAAATTCACAGGAGTTTCACCTACCCACCCTTTAATGTCTTTAAGCTTGGGGATGTAACTTGACGGGAAGAAGGTTGCCATATTGGTACCTGTACCTACGATCAAACCGATATAAGCGTCATAGCCATGATTCAGCAAGCCGGCGAAGAGGCTTGTGATCGTATCATTCAGTACTTTAATGGTTTTGAATTTTGTTTTACTTTTCTTATTTAGATAATCCAACAAAGGCTGACCCACAGGTTCTCCTTCCATCCCCGGTATGCCAACGCCCTTGGTCCATTTGATCAGTTCAGCATCCCCATCGGACAAAGATTTGGCCGGATAAGAAAAGCAATACCCGATCGGTGTATTGTCGGGAACCTTCACCTGTTCAAGTGTTTTGATCTGTGCATTGAAAAGATCCTCCTTGCTAAAACCCGGATTTTTCATTTCGGTAATATCTCTTTCGATAGATCCCGATATGGTGGATTTTTCACTCACTTTTACAACAGCTACCCTGAAATTGGTTCCACCAAGGTCAAACACGGTGGCGTCACCCTCAATTCCGTCTTTTTTCGGATGAATATAGGTGGGAAGACATTTTATTTCAGTTCCATCCTTCTGCAACCCAGTCTCAATCTTTTTTGTCAGATCGTTGGCGATATCGGCAAGTTGCGCAACATTCAGGTCAAATTTATTTTTCATATGATCGGTTTGTTATAAGAATTGGTTATTTAAATCCTCTAAAAGTAAATAAAACCATTTATTTTACAAAAATATTTCCTTAACAAGCTGCTTGTCCGATTTAAACCCGTAGGTTTCTGAACCGGTTTCCAAAATCACCCTGGCTTTGTCCACAACAAGTCTCAGTTTGCCTGGTTGTGTTTCATTGTACAGAAAATTTGCGAACAGCAAAGCCTTTTCCAATCCGTCACCACGGCCGAAATTCCAGACTTCATCAGGTTGAGCAAGACGTTTTCCGTCGTAGATCGAATCGTTCGGCAGCGCAGTGATCATTTGATAAACCACTTCAACCGGTTTACCTTTCAGATTTTCGAGGGCAACAGGATTCCGTTCCAGTGCTGCTTTTACAAAAGGCTTCCAGTTAATTTGATCCATCTGTCTGTATACATAAAGCGACAATAGGGCCATTTCATTTTCCCGTGCCAACAGGGCAATGTATTCCATTATCTCCGGTCGTGTAATGCCGGCCTGTATGTTCAGACCACCTCCTTCAATAAAGGTTTTATTGGTTTTTGGCAGTCGTGGCTGTACCTGCAAATAGGCCGAAAGTCCCTCGAAAAGAAGTCCGATATTCGCCTCCTGATTGCATTCATGCTGTAAAGCCTCCCCGATAAACGCCTGTTTTGTCTCCTCAATTCTCGCATGCTTGTTTTCTGCCAGAACAGCCTCAGCGTCCTGAATGATAATCCGGTTGCGCAGGGGGGTATGGCTGAATTCCTCATCATCAATTTCATTCATCAGGGCTTCACGTGTAGATTCAGAGAAACTGAATTTCGATTGATGTTCATAAGAGAAAACAGTTTCAAGGCCAATATAATAGGCATGCCCATAAAGCATGTGCCTGTATTGGAAGCATTTCTTAAAATTCATGTGATAGCGCAGAAAATTAACAAATACTTCCGGTGTAAGTCCGGTTACCAGAAAGTCCCCCAATCTGGCCGATAACCTTTCATAGGCATCTTGCCGAATGGTCGCCTTGTCGTATGCATGATGAATGAAACCCGATATGTGTGCAACAAGGGTGATTCTTTCCTTTTCAAGGGCTCTTCTTGCCTTGGTGGACATGGAGGTACCGTTGAACCACATCTTTTTTGTAACGATCCTCCTGTTGTTGGTAAGCGCACCTTCCTGAATGTCAATAAAATTTTGTGAATGCAACGGCGTACCGATAAGAAAAATATTTTCGAGCGGAATCCCGCCTACAATGAACAGTGCCGCTGCAAACAACGCTGAAAAGGATACACATTCCCCTGCACCGGTGGTGAATGAATCTTTATAACGAAAGGCTGTCATAGCTTCCACGGTTTCAGTCTTCCAATAGGGTATCACATTGCTTGTATACTTATCCAGTCCGAAATGCCGCCTGATATCAATATCAAAATAATATTTATCTCCCTCGTATCCGAACAATGCATTGGATTGCCTGATGGTGTCCATATCGATAATCTGTCCGAACCGGCCGGTTTCCTTTTCTTTTGTGGTAAGTCCCCAGGTTTCCAGGTCAAGATTGAATACATAGTGTTCCATGATGTATTGCTTGATCCGGTTTAACTTATAGGTAAACGACTTTTTGTCAACATCCTTAAACCAGGGATCGTTGCGCCATTCCCAGATGATCGGGCTCATTATGTTTGCGATGACCATGGGGTACAACAGTTCGGGAAAAACATAGATCTCCATGTCGGAAAGGGAGACAGCTGCAGAGAATTTCTCAAGGGTGGACTTATCAGAAAAGTCAGGATTTATTGACATCAGCTGGTTTTCAATTTGCCGTAAAATTAATTGAATTAGATATGCAACAACCGAACTGTAAAATGTTTTTCATTTGATCTACATTTGCTGGAAATAAAAGCCCGCGTTATACCCATGTCTGTTGCCACTGCCTTTCAGTATTTTGCAGTTGCAGGATTTACCAATGCCATTGTCCTGGGTCTGCTGTTACT
>Ga0074195_1002635_pt1 | contig 19321 bp, 15 predicted proteins | sample EPASupsiteHSE623_FD_64525 | JGI IMG/M metagenome (GOLD analysis project Ga0074195, IMG submission 64525) | Bioremediated contaminated groundwater from EPA Superfund site, New Mexico - Sample HSE6-23 | ecosystem: Environmental > Aquatic > Deep subsurface > Groundwater > Contaminated ...
CTCCAGTGAAAGCTGATAAAAATCGGAATAACCAAAATTTACAGCAAATTCATTCCGTTCTTTTATCATTCGAATAATATCAGGCGCCAACAAACGACCTTGCTTTTGGTATTCAAGAAAAATATTTTTTAGTACGACTGCATCTTTCGTAATTTTTTTGATAGAATCGATTTGGTTAATTCCATATTTCTTGCCATCAAGTGTTATTTTAACACCCGAAAACGCCTGCCAGAGTTTAAGTTCTGCATTCATCAGTTTCTGATATTTTTCAGTTTCGATTTGCGGTCCCATAAATGCCTGATAAAGTACATTCAATTGTCTGGAGAGCAATGTATCTGTTATTAATCCGGAATACTTCAGTTTTTTTAACAATTCAAAATCTTGTTGGTCTGTGAAAATATTTTGATTAATCGACGAAAACCTGTCAGGAGCAAAAAGATTGGAAGCATTCTGGTTTGATTTATTGAAAGCCAGCTCAATATCAACCAGTTTCTGATAATCGTTTTTATCTCCGGAAACAGTCGCGTTCCATAATGCCACAGAACTTTCCATCGAAAAATTTCGGATCAATCCTTCCTTTTGGCTGATATAATGACGCAGAATTTTCTCGGCTTGTTGTTTTTCGTTTAAACAAGCCACAAATAGCAGCATTAATCCTATGAAAATAAACTCCTTACTCATCAGGAACAATTTTTCTGAATAATCAGATTGACAAAAAACTTACAATTTTCTTTTCGGATTACCAGTTCATGCTTGTCAGGGTAAATCAGCTCAAGCCTTCTTTGGATATTCGCCAGGCCAACGCCGCCTTCTATTTTATCATTTTGGCAATTAGATTGCGGAATACTGTTGGAAGCCTGAAACTCGAAACTATTTTTGCGAACACGGATCAACAAATTAATCCATGACGAACCGGGATCTGGGCTGCATCCGTGTTTAAAACAATTTTCCACAAAAGTATAAAGAAGCATGGGAGGAACCAGGCAATCAGGATTATCAATTTCCTTTTCAAACGAAATGGTCAATCGGTCTGAGTAACGCAACTCTTCCAATTGAATATAATCTTCGATCAGTTTAATCTCCTTTGATACCGTCACCTCAACCGCATTGCATTCGTAAAGTATATAACGAAACAAATCGGACATCTTTGAAATGGCTGCGGGTGTTTTGTCGCTCTTTTGAAGCGCCAGAACGTACAGATTATTAAATGTATTAAATAAAAAATGTGGATTTAGTTGCGCCTTGAGAACTTGCAATTCAGATGCTAACTGTTTCCGTTCTGCTTCATTGGCAAGTTTTTGTGTATTCATCCAGTTTTTATAATACTTGAACATCGCAAACAAAATAGCCGGCCCTGAAATCCATATCAGATTCAGTAAAAAAATATCGGCATTAAACCATTCTTTAGGGTGCAGAATATCAGGAATGAACAAAGGATAATAAACGTACTTGCCCACAAAGATTCGAAAAAAGACGGCAAATGAGGCTGCAACGGCAAGCGATAAGGAAAACTGCCAGTATTTCCGATTTAGTATAAAGGCAGGAACCAACATATAAACTACCACATAAGTAAACAGCATAAACACGGGCAAATGCACCAGAAAATTTAACAGGTAGAACAAATACGGAAAATTTTGCTGATAACTGAAGATAAACGATCCGATAAGAACGAAAAAAAACCAGTAAACCAGGTGCAACACCGGGCGCTTATTCAGGAACTTGTATAGGGTATTTAATAGCATAGTTACAGATAGATTTCGAGGCTTAGCTCCGCAAAGTTAATCTCAAAATTCGACATAACCTTGTGGTTTTCAGGATAAAAATAGTTCAGATATTTATGGCAGTTCTTCAAAACCTGAGGATTAAACTTTAATGCAACAGCGTTATCATTCCACAAAGTCATCGAGAATAGAAGAAAATGAGGTTCAGTTTTTAGAAGTATCGTATAGTCAATTTTTTTCTGATAATTTTCCAGCAGAACAAATCCTTCCTCAATCAATTGAAAAAATAAGAATGGAGGGATTTGCAGTCCGTTAAGCTCACCGGTAACTAAAAAATTAACCTGGTAATCTTTGGGAAAGCTCATGCGCTGAATCTCGATATAACTTCTGATCATCTCGACCTCCTTCTGCAAAAGTATTTTATCCGATTTTCGTCCGGTAGTCATGTTGGTCATCAGATTCGATAACCTGATGATCATCTCCGATGTTTGAGGCGATTTAGTTTCCGCCAGATTTTCCAACCGATCCATCACATTCAGTACAAAACGAGGGTACGACTGGTATTGAAGCAACTCGACTTCAGCCGATAATTTTCTGTTCATGAGCTCTGTCTGTTCTCCAATTTTCAAATTCCAGAATTTCACAACTTTTACCGCAAGAAAAGCAATAACGATATATTCGTTACCAAGTCCGTTAATTAAAATATTCTGGACACTCAAGTAATCAGGCTGAATATTTTCAGGTTTAACCCATCTCCAGATCAAATCGTTACTAATGATTAACTCGCCAAGTGAAGCCACAACAAGGAAGATCAGTATCCCAACCACAAACAACAGATAGCGGTGTTTAAAAAAATACCGCGGAACCAGCCAATACGCAACCGCGTAGGTATGAGCAATAAACAAGGGCAGCGTAACCAAATAATAAACCAACCAGACACCATACACCGAAAATCCGGCGCCAAAGCTTTGAAGGATGGTGAACCCACAAACCCAGATGAGCCAAAAAATAACATGACTCACGACCCGTTCATTTGCAATATGTGTATAAAATCTAGCCAATCATCGTTAATTTAAATTCAATTCGAGCCTGACTGTAAATTCCATTGATTCTTCGTTCAGTCGCAGGATATGCTTGCCTGGATATATTAAATCCAAACGTTTCCTAAGTTTTGCCAAACCCTTCTCCTGAAAAGTATCGGTTGTTTTATATTTATCGGGAACACTATTTTTTGCCATAAACCGGATAAATCCGTTATCGCACGAAAGCGTTAAACGAATCCATGGCTTTCCGGCATCGGTACTGCTACCATGTTTAAAGCAATTTTCGACCAGGGCAAAAAGCAAAAAGGGAGCTATTTGTAATTGATCATAATTACATGTAATAACATTGCTTATTTGTAACCGTTCACCATAACGAATTTGCTCTATTTCAATAAAATCCTGAATAAGTTCAATCTCCTTACTCAACGGCACTTTATTTAGCTGAGCTTCGTTTATCGAGAACTGAAGCACTCGTTTGAATTTGCGGATGACATCCAGCGTTTTATCTGATTTACTGAGAGATAAAGCATATAGATTATTGAGCGTGTTAAACAGGAAGTGAGGTTCGAAATGACTTTGAAGAACACGAAGATTGAGTTCCTCGTATTTTTTAAGTAGTGCTAAATGCTGTTTTTCAACCACCAACCAGTCTTTCGTAAACTTTGCGATAACGAGTAAGCCCACAATGAACGACATATCTTTGGTATTGATGAAAATATACCGGGCATTTAGTAAACCTTTTGAGCTTTGAAACGCAGGAGAAAACGAGGAATAAAAAATAAAATCGGAAATACTTAATTTGATTACAGATAAAAAGAAACCGGCAAACAGAAATAACAACCCAAACAAAAAAAATTGGCGTTCGAGTAAAAAAACAGGTATCAGCACAAAAATGGTAAGGTAACCATACCCTAAAAAAATAAACGCATTGATAAAAGTAAGTTTTAAAAGGGGCAAAAAATGCTGATCGACTGAACTCCCATAAAGGACCAGGCTAAAAACTAGCACGATAAGCAAAAAGAACAGAATATGCCTGCTTATCCGGTATTTGAGGTTAGTATGGAATAAAAACTTAATCAATTCTGAATGGCTTTTAATAAAAGTTCAACCTTAAAACTTCGATCAGACTCTGATAGTTCCAATGTATAATTATTTTTATACAAGATCTCCAATCTTTTCTTAACATTCTCCAAACCTATCCCTTTACTTCTGTTGGAAGAGTGTTCAGCAATAAGCATAGGTTTACTGTTTTCGGCAGTAAAACTGATTTGGTGATCGGTAATTCTGAACCCAATGTTGATCCACGAATTATCCGGGTCGTTTGAACTGCCGTGTTTAAAGCAATTCTCAATAAAAGTGATGTAAAGCATTGGAGCAACCTTTATAGTGGCAGGTTCTCCCTCAATATTGAAACTGAGCGACAAACGATTATCAAACCTTAGCTTCTGAAGATCGATGTAATTTCGGATTAAGTTAATCTCTTTTTCAAAATCAATATAGACATCGTTGCAATCATATAAAACAACCCGAAGCAGATCCGATACTTTGGCAATGCCTTCTGATGTTTTAGCTGATTGTCCGAGCGACAAGGCATACAGATTATTCATCGTATTAAACAGGAAATGCGGATGAATCTGCGCCTTTAGCAGATTTAATTCAGACTGGAGGTTCCGTTTCTCAATTTCAAATTTTTCCTTCTGCTGCTCGAACCAGATTTTAATCAGCTTTATGGCCATTGCAATACCCACCATAAAATTGGTTTCAAGAAAAAGTGAGAGAAACGATAAATCATACATTTCGCCAATTCTGATTTCCAGGTTATTAATGTACCGAAGAAACATTCGCTGTAAGGTACAAATAAGGAGAAGTGCCCCTACAAACAAAAAAAGCGACAACACAAAGTGTTGTTTTTTAAGATAATATGGCAATATAAGATATATAGTAAGGTATGTTGAAGCCATTACAAACGGTACCATTCCGAGCGATTCTAGAAAATAATACGGATAATCGTTGCCAAATTTTCCGTACACCAATCCGAAAAGCATTACATAGCTCAGCCAGAACATTACATGCTGAAATAGTCTGTAATTTGCTATTTTGACAATAAGTTCCCTCACTCGTATTGTTTAAATGGTAACAAAATTAAATGTAGGAAAATTAGAGTATAACAGCTAACATTCACCGTAAACAACGCAATTAAAACAACCAAACTATACCAACCAGAAACAAAAACCATTCAGCCATAGATTCAAGCATTTCAACAGGCGATCCGTGCATTTAAACCAGTGAATAAAACAGAAACAAATAAAATCACAAGACAAATAAATTCAAAATTATTCCTTGGAAATGCACCGGGCAACTCAATTAAGAATTTAATATTTACAGGTTAATCGCGCCAATTACGTCTTTAAACGAGCTTTTGTAGTTTTCGCCAACCGGCACAAATGTTTTCCCAATAACAATACGACTCCGTTGTATGGAATCGATTTTCGGCAGAGCGACTATAAACGAACGATGAACCCGAACGAAACGATTTTCAGGCAATATTTCCTGAATTTTTTTCAGGCTGTTAAGTGTTAAAATCGTTTTCTCCAGAGTATGTATTTTGATGTAATCTTTCAATCCTTCAATGTAAAGAATATCGCCCAGGTTTACTTTAATGGTGCTGTATCCTGTTTTAACCATGATGTAATCGGGGTGAGGTTCTTTCTCCGACGTATTTACCGGGCGATCAGTTCCTTTTCTATTCAGTTTATTCAAGCTGTAGGCCTTCGATGATGCTTTCATAAACCGCTCAAAAACAATAGGTTTAACCAAATAATCAGTAATTTCAAGATCGTAACCTGCCACCGCATATTTCTCGTAAGCCGTTGTAAAAATAATTTGAGGTTTCGATTGCAGGCATTTTACAAACTCAATTCCGCTTAAATAAGGTAGCTCAACATCCAAAAAAACAAGATCAACCGCGTTTTCCTGCAGATACCCCAAGCCTTCAATAGGGTTAGTAAAAGTTCGTTCTAACTTCAGAAACGGAATTTTTTCGATATAATCTGTTAAAAGATCCAGCGCCAGTGGCTCATCATCAATTACTATACAATTCATTTTTCCTAAGTTTCATTGAAAGATTAATCTGATAATTATTTTCAATTCGGGCATTTTCAATTTTGTAGTTTCCGGGGTAGCACAATTCTAATCGCCTGATCACGTTGTTAACGCCGATACCCATGCTCTCGACCTCGTTTAATTTTTCGCGCACTACCGGGTTATTAATTTTAACATGCAACCAATCGCCTACCATTTGCACGTCGATAGAAATAGTCGAGTCGATACCTGCTAATGCCCCGTACTTAAAGGCATTTTCGACTAATGGGTTTAAAATAAAAGGCTCTATTAAATGACTGTCAGTCTCATACTTGACAACAAAATCGACTTGAATTGCATTCTTCATCCACAATTTCTGAAGTTCAATGTAGTTTTCGATCAGTGTGATTTCGCGTGAGAGAGGAATCTCGTTTCGTGGATTTTCGCTCAGCATATACCGTAAAATTGAAGAAAGCTTCATGATGGCATCCGATGTTAGTTCCGACTTACGGTTCGCCAGTGAATGTATATTATTCAACGAGTTAAACAAAAAATGTGGGTTTACCTGCTGCCGGAGCATCACCAGTTCGGCATTCAGTTTTTCGCGTTGGTAACGATGATTGATATCCTCTTCGCGTTTTAATTTTTGAAAAATACGGACAGACGAAGAAAATGTAAGAAACGTGAACAGCAAAAAAAACATGACCGGCGATAAACGGGGAGGAAAAAACTTATTATCGTCGGGGAACCTGTCGGGCATGGGCTTGAATGGAGGTGGAGACCTGAATTCATGCGGGGCATTCCCTATAAAATCATTTATAGTTAACTGCTTAATAACCGGATCGACGATAAAAAAAGAAAACAATGCAATTACCAGAATGAGAACTGTAAATGTGATGTATTTTTTAGGTAACAGATATACGGGTGTCAGAAAAAAATAATTAAGATAAAAAAGCACGAACCCATAGAAATAGAGAAAAACCATAAAGATGGGCATACTTTCGTTCCGGCGAAGAGAAAATAGTGAAAAAGAAACAAAAAGCATGAGCCAAACCGACAGGTGCACAAAAAACAATACCAACTGTTCTTGCCTGATATTTTTAATGAATTTTACTGCTCGATAGAATTGTTTCATCATTTTTTATCTCCTGTGATTGGCAACTTTTCAATAATTAAGATGCGAATAGTACGAAATTAGTTGCTCTGTCAATTTTTTAATTATATAATCTCCGGATTACCACGCTCCAGACTTTCCAGGCAATAAGACTCGCGCTGATTACTGCTGCAAATATCCGCAAATAGCACAAATACGACTAGTTAATTCATCCATAAAAAAGTTAAAGATTAATAAATGAAAAAGGCTGCCCTTTTCAGGAAACAGCCTCTGCTCTAAATTATCAAAACAAATCGATACTTCAATCTTTCAATTTTTCAAGTTAAGTTAATCATACTCATCATATTCTTCGTATGCCTTGAATTCCCAAACGTCATAAAGGTAATAACTTCCGGATTGGCCTGTTGCCAATATTGCCTTTCCGCCTACCGAAAAAGAGACCGCATCCGTACGGGCAGCTCCCTCAAAGCCAGTTTTCTCCACCCAGGTATCAGCGGCGAAATCATATTCCCAAACATCGCTCAACGTACTCGAACTCGAACTCTCGCCAAGAAAAACATAGGCTTTCCCATCCAATACAAAGGAAGAGGCATTCTGGCGAACGATTGACCAATCATCATCATCATCCAAATCTATCTTTTCAGTCCAGAGATTCGTAGCCGGATCATATTCATACATATCTGTCAGGGAAACTCCACTACTGATACCAGTACAAACGTATGCTTTGCCGTTATAGGTAAATGCTGTAGCCCCATGTCGCTTTTTTCCAGTAATACTTTGCACCTTAAGCCACTGGCTTCCACTAGCCGCAGAAGGATCAAAGCGATAAAAATCATTTATATCTACTGAACCATCAATATAGCCTGTACCAATATAACCATAATTACCAAGTGAGAATGCAACTGCTTTATATCGCGCCGCACCAAGAAAATCATCTTTTTGAGTCCAGGTATTGGCTGTGGGGTCATATTCCCATAAGTCTTTTAGTTTTAAACTATTGTCCCCATCGTAACCTGTCCCTACATAACCTTTTCCGTTAACAGTAAAAGCTACTGCTGCAGTACGGCCAACACCGGGAAAATCAGCTACCTGAGTCCACGAGTCTGTTGATACATTATACATCCAGAAATCACGCAGATATTCCTCATCAGCATCATCATTGTACCCTAAGCCCACATAAGCTTTATCGCCAATAACAAAACTAACCGCAGACCCACGGGGCAATCCCTCAAAACTTGATTTCTCGACCCAGTTTCCCAGCGGATCATCATCATTATTGGTGCATCCAACGAAAAGGAACAATCCTAACACAACTATCAACAATGTTTTCATACTTTTCTGTTTTTACAAATTTCAGGTTCAAAACTAAGAGCCTTCTAAGAGGATTGAAAGTAAAATCATTCAGACGAAGCTTATTAATCGACGGACAGGCCATTTTTGTCGATGTATCCGATTCATCGAACGTAAAGACACTCCAGCAATCAACAAATAGCTATATTAATTACTGTACATCAACAACTTAACATCAAAATAAATAAATTCGAATAAAGTTTATACCGAACAATTCGGGGGGTCGGTATATTTTAATTCCTGAAATTAAGTTTCCCGGCTACATTCGCTGAAAATTAGAAAGCCATGAATGGTAAAGAATGCTTTTCCTGAAGGATTTTGTGTGAAATTTTATCAGGGAAAAAGCATATTCTTTTACTACGAACAACAATCCCATGAAATAGACATGATTAAACGATCTCCTGCAGAAATGAGCATAATTTTTGAAATCATGACTATTCCATTTGACATTTTTAGAAACAAATTATTCACAAATGAAAACTGAATGAAAACATTTCGAATTATGAGTCTGGTACTCACCATTTTAACCGTTTCGTGTAATATCTCGACCATCGAAGACTTTGTGGTTGGAGAAAATTTTATTAAAGACAAGACGGGCATAACGATGATTGACACACTGACTATCCAAAGTTCAATAGTCAAATTTGATTCAATCATCTCGAATTCTTCCGGCCGCCTGCTTGTTGGCAACAATTACAATTCGTTTTCGGGATATAAAAATTCCAAAGCTTATATGGAGATGGTATTTGATGACGACATCTCTTATACCGAATTTGTATTTGATTCTATTTGTATGGTTCTAAACTATGACACGTACTATTCAGGCGACACCACTGTCACCCAAACATTCGAGATTTGCCAGCTTCAGGAAGAAATGGAACTTGATGACAATTCTTACCTTTACACAACCAGTCGGTTTACTTACAACAGTTCCCCTTTGGGATCGATAACCCTGACACCAAGACCTAACACCAACAGTACCATAAACATTAGGCTGGCCGATCGTTTCGGAGAGAAACTTGCCACTATGATTAAAGAAGAAAATGACACGATCGAGGATGAAACTCTGTTTAAAGAGTTTTTCAAAGGCTTGGTTATTCAGTCAAAAGAAAATGTAAAAGGTTCAGTTATCGGATTCAGTACCGCCGACTCCGAAACATCGGAATCAACCGAGACCGAAACCACATCAACCAAGCCCGAAATAAGACTTTATTACCACCTGACTCCCAATCCGGGTGATTTAAGTGACTTGTATTATAAGTTTTCATTTAACAGTGACGGCATATATTTCAACCAGATTACAGAAGACAATTCAAACAGTTTGATGGAAGGCATTTCGGAAACTGAAAACGAGCGGAGCACCAAATTAACAAACAATCAACTGTTTGTGCAATCAGGAGTTCAGGTTTTCTCGAAAATCAAAATTCCGTACCTCGATAACCTATTTTGGATGGGTGAAAACTCGGCATATATTGGCGCCACTCTACGATTGTTCCCCGTAAAAGGAACATATAAAACAGCCGATTTACCCGATTCGCTTTATGTGTATAACGCCGACCGCAAAAACCACATTACAGGTCAGGTTACTGCCCCAGGAAGCACCGAAGAGTATGTTTATGCAACGCTAAATGTAAATGTCGATGTAGAAGAGACCGTTTATTACGAAGTTGACATCAGTAGTTACATTGACACTGATTTGAAAGAAAGTATGGAAACTAACAGATCGTTCATCATTGGCTACGGATCTACAGCCGCCAAGAAAACGGCCAATCATATTATTCTGGGAGGTGCAAATTCGGGAAAATACTCTCCGGAACTGAACGTTTATTATTACCACAATTAAAACTACAGGAATGAATTTCAAAAAAATATTTTTTTCTCTGCTGATTACGATAAGCTGCTTTGGACTTTCGGCACAAAATAACACCAGCTCGCCCTACTCTGGACTTGGAATTGGCGAACTCGAAATGTCGTCGGGCGGCAGAAACACGGCCATGGGACAAACCGGAATCGGACTGCGGTCGAACCTGTTTATGAACACCGCAAACCCGGCTTCGCTGACGGCTATCGATCCACAAAGTTTTCTTTTCGATATAGGAGTAAATTTTGAATATACCAAGCTCGAAAACAAATCGAAAAGTGTGGATGTGACAGATGGAAATTTAAGCTGGTTACAAATCGGTTTTCCCATTTCAAAAAAGCTGTTTGGGGCTATTTCTATAAATCCGAAAAGCAGTGTTGGCTACAATATTTTTACGCTAAAGTCGATCGACGGCTTGCCTGCACAATATGAGTCGCTTTACGAAGGTACCGGCGGGCTTAGTGAGGCTGCCGGAATGCTGGCCTGGAAGTTGTCAAAAAACATTTCGTTTGGCGCAAAAGCTGGTTACATCTGGGGTAATGTTTCCCAAACATTGGAACAAAACATTGTTATATCTTCAACTCAATATTCGCTAATACAAGAAGATAACATCAGTTATGCTGGCAGCTATTTTAACCTTGGAACACAACTGAGTGTTCCTTTTTCTTCAAAATCGAGCTTTGTGTTGGGTAGCATTGTAGGGCTTAGCAGCCGGTTAAATTCTGAAACGTCCACAACCATAACCAAGTCATACAGCAGTTCTTCTGAAATTATGGCTAGCGATGTTAAATCAAGTTCAACTGCTAAACTGCCGATTGACTTTGGTGTCGGTGTTAGTTTTTTATATGGTCCAAAATGGGTGGCCGCAATCGATTATAAACGGAGTAATTGGGACGAAGCTACGTTAAACATTAGTTCTGAAAAATTGAGTACCAATAACAGCTATCGCATGGGCTTTGAGTTTTCGCCGAAAAACGATCCAAAAAGTTTTCGGCAAACTGCCAAATATCGGTTGGGTTACCGGTTTGACACCGGATACATCAAAATGTACAATTATCAAATTCATGAGCAGGCCATTACATTTGGAGCCGGAATACCCATCAAAAGAGATAAAAGTTTTGCCAATTTCTCGGTAGAACTAGGATTGCGTGGCACAACATCGGCAAATCTGGTTCAGGAAAAGTTCGTGAAACTAAACTGTAGTTTCAACCTTTGGGACAGGTGGTTTACCAAACGACAGATTGACTAAGTCTTGGTATGTTTTAAGTGATCGCATATTTATTCCTATAAAGCAAATAGCCTTCACTTTCTCTGAAAAGTGAAGGCTATTTTTTGTTTCAGAATTTTACTCCTGACAAACGGCTATTTTTTGGTTGTTGCAATTACGCCTCTGAAATAACCGATTGACTCGGCAATTCCCATAAATGGGTCAGTCATATCTTTTTCGTGTTCCAGACTGCAAACCCCGGTATATCCAACTTTTCTCAACATTTTAATAAATGCAGGAAAGTCAATTACTCCGCGACCAATCTCCAGCGAATAACCCAGTTTAGTTGTTCCGGTTACGTCTTTAATGTGAATATCAAACACACGGGTATGGTATTTTTTCAGGTCGGCCACCGGATTTTTTCCATTACGGGTATCGTGACCAATATCGAGGCACATACCAATTCTGGGGTCAAGGCCTTTTACATGGTCCCAAACATCCTGAGCATCCGGATAAACTTTAATATCCGGGCCGTGAAGATGAATGGCATAATTGAAACCATATTCCTTCACTTTCTTATCCACATAAGGCAGAAGTTCGTAGTTTGGAACTCCCACAATCAGTTTCACTCCTACCCTTTTAGCGTACTCGAAAGCATTATCTATTTCTGCTTCAGTTTTCATGTAAATAGGACCAACAGCATAACCGGTAACCCCTTTCTCTTTCAGTTTGGCATGAAACGCGGCAATTTCTTCGTCAGTACTTTTAAAAGGTAAATGAAAATCTTTGATACACAGATAGTGAATATCGGCACGTTGCAAGGTAGCCAGCGTTTTATCCAAATCGAATTTAGCAAAGGTATAACCAGCCATCCCAACCTTAAACTTCTCACCTGTTTCGGGAGCTGGTTGCTGTCCCGGGCGTTCTTGTTGCTGTGCTTCAGCAGTCACTCCTGATATCAAAGCAAATAAAAGGAAAACGAGTAATCTTTTCATCATGGAAATATTAGTTTTATCGATTTATAGGTGAGCAAAACTAGAAAAATTTAATGAGAAATTACCAATACGTGCACCCAACGGATAAATGGTCCGATGCAGCAAGTTCATTTTCAACAACGCTTTTTACCTATTTATAGTTTGTTTTTAATGTCAGATACCCGCCTGTCCATTGGGGATATTGAAAATTGAATTTTGACATTACGAATACGCAAAAAAAATCACGGCCAAAGTTGACCGTGATTCTAAAAAGCATTTGCATAGTAACAAATACACTAAAATTGCCTTAAGAGTCAGCTACCCACAGAGATCAGATTTTTGCAAGATAATCATCTTTAATCAATGATGGAAAGTAGCAGGCAATGAGGCCAAGTAATTCTGCTTCTGTTTTCGGATTCTGAGAAATAATTCGTTGTGCATAAAATTGGGTACCATCCATCATTTCATCGATCACTAACGAATTAACCGTCTGATACTCTTTATTGATCCGTTTTACTCCAAACGCATGATTTTTACACACGTACTCCACTTCAAAATGATTTGTGCGCACAATAAAATTCATACATTTTTTTGTCTTTTGCACTCCGATAAGAACTGGCGTGTCGCTGTTCGAATATTTGAGTTCATAGGTTTTTAATGCCTCACCATCCACATTCAGCGCTACAGTTGAATTACTAATGGTGTACTGACCCAATTCGGTCAACGATTGTCCACTAATGAGTGACGTACTTTTTTCTTTTGCCTGGCTTATAAAACAAACCAGAAGTAAACCCAGTGTCAGAATTGAAAGTTTTGTTTTCATGTTTTCTTGTTTTTTGTTAATTGTTAATTGTTAATTGTTTCTATTAGCTTAAGTAAATGTATTTCAAATACTGAAACCCAATACATTAAATCAACCAACGCAGGGTTGGCAAATAGGAAAGTAAAAAAAGAGAATACCAACGCCATTCACTTTTGAGCTTGCCGGATAAAAGAAATCAGCTATTTTTAAGCCACACAAACAAATGCTTTATGGGTTGCCAATCTCTTAAGGCTTGAAAACTAACTACTCATGATTAAACTTACTACTTCCTTACTACTGGTGATTACGACTCTGTTTCTACTGTCGGCTTGCCAGAAAAAAATCGAAAATCTTATTCAATTCGTTAATCCATTAATCGGAACGGGGCAATCAACGAGCCCAAGCGGAGCCAGGCACAACCAGCATTCCGAATCGTGGAGCCAAACCACGCCAGCAGTTTCAACCCCGTTCGGAATGACACAATGGACTCCCCAGACTCGTGATACGGAATACAAATGTGTTTCACCCTATTACTATGGCGCAAAAAAAATTCAGGGATTCAGAGGTTCGCATTGGCTTGGTGGATCGTGTACTCAGGATTACGGAAGCTTTACCATTATGCCTATAACCGGCTACCTGCGCACATTTGCCAACGAACGGGCTTCGCTTTATTCGCACGAAGGAGAAACCTCCACTCCTGCTTATTACTCGTGTTTGCTTCTGGAATACCTCACTTTTGTAGAAATGACCGGCACTGCCAGATCCGGATTTTTCAGATTCTCGTACCTGAGAGAAGAACAGGCCCACATTCTTATTACACCCAATAGCGACGAGGGACAAGGCTATATTAAAATTGATCCGGAAAAACAAGAGATTTATGGGTACAATCCGGTACACCGCATTTACCAGGGATGGGGACAACCAGCAGGTTTCAGTGGCTATTTTGTCGTTAAATTCAATCGCACGTTCGACGATTTTGGTTGCTATTTTCAGATGGAAAACCTCGAAAAACAAACAGAAATTTCCGGGAAAACAGATATTGGGGCATATGCTTCTTACAAAACAAAAGAAAACGATATTATCCTGGCTAAAGTAGGCACATCGTTCACCAGCATCGAAGCTGCCCGTGCGAATCTGGAAGCTGAGATACCACACTGGGACTTTGAGAAAACCAGATCGGAAACCGAACAAATTTGGAACAAATCGCTATCTGCCATTCAACTAAAAGGCGGAAAACCTGAAGATTACACCAAATTCTATACAGCGCTTTACCATTCCATGCTTTTCCCTCGTACATTCAGCGATGTGGATGGCTCGTATCCCGCTTTCGATGGAAATAAAAACATTCAGAAAATAGAAGAGGGACATGTGTATTACGACGACTTTTCGCTGTGGGACACCCATCGGGCACAACTTCCGCTCGTAAGCCTTGTTGCCCCTGACCGATATGAGGACATGATGAAATCGCTGGTTTTGAAGGCCGAGCAAGGAGGCTGGATGCCCATCTTCCCGATGTGGAACAGTTATACATCAGCCATGATTGGAGACCATGCCAACACCGCCTTGGGCGATGCCTACCTTAAGTGCTTCGATATTGATATCGAACGAGCCTGGCCATACATGCGAAAAAACGCTTTTGAGATCTCTGAAGGAGACGATTACATCAACGGCAAAGGACGAAGGGCGATGAAATACTACCTAGAAAACGGGTACATTCCACTGGAAGACAGCGTAAAAGATGCTTTTCACCAAAACGAACAAACTTCGCGTACATTGGAATATGCTATGACCGACGATATTCTTTCTAAAGTAGCCCGAAAATATGGAAAGACAGAAGATGCCGAAATTCTGGCCAAACGAGGACGAAACTACCAACTGGTGTTCGACGATGAAACAAAAAGTATGCGTGGCCGACATCTCGATGGAACCTGGAGTGCCGATTACAACCCAACAGTCCGCGCATCGTACCTCACCGAAGGAACACCCATGCATCACCTGTGGTTTGTTCCGCAGGATATTCCCGGATTATTCGACCTGATCGGTGATAAAAATGAAGTTCGCTCCAGACTGGATGAACTCTTTGATACTGGCGAATACTGGCATGCCAACGAACCATGTCACCACATTCCGTACCTGTACAATTACTTGGGCGATCCGGTTGAAACACAACGAAAAGTTAAGAATATACTTGAAACCGAATATACACCCTACGATGGTGGAATCCCCGGAAACGACGATTCGGGACAAACATCAGCCTGGTATGTATTTTCGGCAATCGGGTTCTATCCGGTTGCTACCGGAAGTGGCGAATACCAGCTTTCTTCTCCTATTTTCAGCGAAGTTACCCTGCACCTGAACCCCGACTATTATCCCGGCAAAAAATTCAGTATTAAAGCTGATGGTGCCAATACGACCAATACATTTAACCGGGTGGAATTGAATGGTAAAGAAATTCGGTTTGTACTGAACCACGAAGACCTTAAAAAAGGTGGTAAACTGGAGTTTTCTAATACAGAAAAACCATCGAATCAGTGATAATGAGAGGGCCCGGAATTCAAGCTTAAGCTATAAATTCCGGGCTCTTTGTTTTCTGAATATTGACATCTGAAATTGTTAGCGTTCTCTTCAGGTGCTATTTATTCTCAATAAACAAATCCTCCTTTATTTTTCGTAGCCGATCCAGGGCGTAATCAGCATTTTTGGCCTTTTCCCCAGCGATTTTCAAATAATTCGAATAATAATTTAAGGCCATTGTTTTATTAAAATCAAATTCTTCGTAAGTAGTCGCAATCTCAAACAAAATCTCCACCCGTTCATTATTAAATTCATAGGCTTTTTTCAGGGCTTCAATCGATTTTTCAAATTCGCGATTATTCCCGTAAACCTGCCCTAAATGGTGATACATTTCAGTCATATATACGGGCTGCGCGCAGGCAATGGCAGCAAGCAGGTATTCTGCACTCCGCTGATAATCGGCCATATTTTTATACGCTAAACCCAGGTAAAAATGCACAAAAGGATCGTCAGGAACCATCGAGTAACACTTTTCAAGCATTGGGATGGCCAATTGCTCTTTTTTGAAGAAGTATAAAGCTATACCATAATTTTTAAGTACCTCGTAAGTCGAATCGTTTTCAGAAAGATAGCTTTCGTACGGAACGATTGCCCGCTCATAATCCTTCAGTTCGAAAAGGGCATCGGCCTGCCTGAGCAGCAAAGAAGGATTTTTAGGAAAAATGGTTAACGCCCGGTTTCCGGAGCTAAAAACCTGGCCGACATCTTTCTTACGTTTATATACCGAAATCAGGTTTAAGTGCGAAGTAAAATCGCCCGGATTTTCAGCTATCACTTTTTCATACAAGCGAATGGCTAAATCGGGTTTACCTGTCCGGAATGCTGAAAAAGCGAATTGTTTATTAAAATACGGATTAACGGAATCAACCCGATAAATGGTTTCAAAAGTTTGGAAAGCCCGCTGAAAATCATCGATACTGATATAAGCTTTGCCAAGTTTTGCTTGCAGGCTCAGGTTTTTCGGACTTAACAAGGCTGCCTGCCGGAAACACTCAACCGACTGGTATTGATTGCCAAGTAAAGCATAATTCTCTCCTAAATCTGCCAGGATTAAACTGTTCTTTGGTTCGCAAAACAAGGCCGCTTCAAGAGCCTTTGACGCCAGCATCGGATTCGACAGTTCCTTGTAAACCAAAGCTTGTTTAAAATAGATCCCGGCATCGGGTTTTTCCTGAATCTGTGCCGAAATATAGTCTAAAGCCTTGTCGTACTTTTTATCCAGGATAAGCTCGTCGATGGTTTGGGCAAACAACTGAAACGGCAGAAGAAGCAAAATGAAGATCACTGTTTTCTGGTTCATAGCTTATTGAGTTTGATGATTGTTTTCTGGAGATGAGTTTATTAACCCTGCCAGGCTTTGGAGACCGAACAGGGTTAACACCACACTTACTGCAAAACAAAATTGATTGGAACGGTGTAAGATACTGCCACTGCTTCGCCCTTTTGTTTTCCGGGTTTCCATTTCGGCAAGCTATTCACAACACGCAACGCTTCCTGATCAAGCGACGGATCGACACCACGAACAACTTTTGCATTTTTCACCGAACCATCTTTAGCCACCACAAAATTTACAAATACTTTACCCTGAATACCATTTTCTTGTGCTTTGACTGGATATTTAATGGTTTGCGCGATAAATTTGCGCAGGGCAAGCTGTCCTCCAGGGAAATCGGGCATTTCGTCCACAACAAAGAAAACCTCTTCGTCAACCTTAGCCGATTTTTCCTGACCATCATAAGCAACAGCAACTATTTCACCAACTTTGTTGTTTTTACCGATCAATTTCATTTCACCGGTAGCACCATCCACATTCAACTCATAGTCGCCCGACTCGGCAATAATACTTTTTAGTTTTTCTATTCCTGCCGAATCACCGTTTATCTGGAGCGAATGCCCATCGGCAACCAGGGTCACTGTTTTTCCACCTGCCGCCAGTTCGGTTTTCACCGAATCTTTTTGCTCACATGCAAAAACGGCAATTAAGCTTGCTGCCAACACAAATCCCACAAGGAATTTTACATTGGCAATTTTTCTGGATTTTATTTTAGTAATCATTTGAATACGGGTTTTGATTAACGAATAATTGAAGTTATTGGCAATTACAATTTGTTCACCAACATACTGATTGAGTAGGATCTGCTTGTACCACGAAGGTGCAGTTCCGTGAGAGATAACGGCCTGATCGGCCAAAAATTCATGATTTTCGCGTAGTGCCCGCCTGAACATCCAGAAGAATGGATTAAACCACTGAAATACAGCAATAAATTCAAGAACAAGTACATCAAAAGTATGTCCTTGCTGAATGTGCTGCTTTTCGTGCTCAAGCATTTTCTCCCAGCCTTTGGTGTTTTGAAGGTTTTTGCTTACGAAAATGTAATTCAGAAAAGAAAATGGACTTAACTCCTTGTCCAGAATAACCAGTTTTATTTTTCCGTCCGGAACAACCCGGTTTTGCGTAATCAACCGGATGATCTGGTAAATCCGGAGAAAGAATATTGCGGCGAAAAACACCATACCCGCTAAATACACATAGCCCAGCAAGCTGTAGTTCAATACAAACTGCTCAGCCCCTTGCGACAATGCCGCTCCGTAAATGGTAACCGAACTCAGCAAATTCACATAAGGCGTTACCGTAACTTCTTGCAATACCGTTGCCTGTGGCGTATAAAACGGGATGCGCAACAAGGGTAAAAATGCAGAGAAGCCGATAGAAACCAACAGAAACCAACGGTTGACATTAAAAAATGTTTCCCGCCTTAAAAACAGAAAATAAACGAGTGCAAAGAGGCTCAGACTTATTCCCGATTCCAGCAGGTAATTGACAAAGCTAGTCATTGGGTGATGGATTTTTAGATTCCAAATCTTTTCCTACTTCCTTGATGATTTCTTCAAGTTCTGAGAGGCTCATTTTGTCTTCCTTGGCAAAAAACGAAACCATTTCCTGAAACGAATTGCTGAAATAACCTTTCAGAAAATTTGTGAAGTACGATTTTGTGTAATCCGGTTTACTGATCAACGGAAAATACTGATGTGTTTTTCCATACGCGTAATGGTCAACAAATCCTTTCTTTTCCAGAATCCGGATAATGGTAGAAACCGTGTTGTATGCAGGTTTTGGATCTGGAAGCTTGTCCACAATTTCTTTTACAAATGCTTTTTCGAGTGTCCACAACTCCTGCATAATCTGTTCTTCTGCTTTGGTTAATTCTTTCATGATAAAACAATTTTCTTCGATTTCAAATCTCAAAAATCCTGCCAAAAACTAAGCAATTAGTTCATCAACTAATATTTTAGTCGTAAAAGACAAAAAAAAAGAACAACCTGAATCAACCCGATTAGCAAAAATCGGCTTTTATAAGCCAACAATCCATTTATCAGTTGATTGGATATCCAATACAAACATACAACTAAATTATTAGTTTTTAAACTAAATTATTAGTTTATCGAAATATTTTTCGTTGCGGGCTTACTAAATCAGTTGTAATCTAACCTATCAATGCTTTTTTCGATAAGTCGGAACAAAAAAAATCCTGAAATCAAAGCAGAACTTGATTTCAGGATTTTAGTTATACTTTATTGCAGTTATTTAAACGT
>Ga0074195_1002636_pt1 | contig 19317 bp, 16 predicted proteins | sample EPASupsiteHSE623_FD_64525 | JGI IMG/M metagenome (GOLD analysis project Ga0074195, IMG submission 64525) | Bioremediated contaminated groundwater from EPA Superfund site, New Mexico - Sample HSE6-23 | ecosystem: Environmental > Aquatic > Deep subsurface > Groundwater > Contaminated ...
GGTAGTTGCTGAAGGTGTAGAAGAAAAGGGGCAAATAGAGTTTTTGAAAAAGTATCATTGTGATTTTCTTCAAGGCTATGCAATCTGCTGGCCGGTATCAGAGTCTGAGGCTATTAGGTTTTATCAAGAATATAGTAGAGCATAACTCTAGAAAACAATCCACAAAAGTTTTTTGACAAAATCAACATTGAATGTGCATGTAACTTATTCGAAATATAATCAAATAGATCCTGTAGAGATTCCTCAAGATGTGCGAGACAATGCCAAGGAAGTTAAACCAGCAGGGAAGGTAGCTCCTAAAAGAGTAAATAGCTATGCCTATGACTTTGTTGCAACAAAAGACAAGGAGACAAGGTAAACAAGTGACAAGGGGATGGAGGCACTGTCTTGGGTTCAAGACAATACCTCCATCCCCTGTCTTTCCACGTAAAGCCGGCGTGCCTAACTGGTTTACTGTCTAAGTTATGGATTTCTTATTGCGTTATTGAGTATGTCACAGAGTATATCTAATGCTTTTGGTAAGTTATCATCTGAAAGATTGGTCCAACAAATACGCAGGTGGTTAGATTCGGGTTCGCCAGGATAAAAGATAGATCCCGGTAAAAAGTGAATACCACGGCTGTGGGCTACGGTAAGCAGGGTGTCGGCAGAGATTTCGGGAGGCAACGTAAGCCACAAATGCATTCCGCCATAAATTTTTTTAAACTTAATTTCGGGGTCAAGATTGTTGGTAAGCATTTTCATGACAAAACTACTTCGAGACGTTAGCTTTTGATTTAAATTTTTTATAAAGGTGACAAGCTGTGGACTGGAAAACAGCGGAATAAGGGCTTTTTGAAGCCATAGAGGGGAGCCGAGATCAGAAATTGATTTTGCCGCTAGCAATCGATTGTATATAGTGCCATTGGCAACAATAACGCCTAATCTAAGTCCCGGAAAAAGAAATTTACTAAAGCCTTTGAGGTAAATCACTCTCCCGGATTTATCTAATGATTTAAGCGTTGGAGGCGGCTTTATTGCCCAATTATTGTTAAATAGAGATAATTCTCGATGAGGATCATCCTCAAGAATAAGAATATTATTATTTTCTGCAAACTCAAGTAGATCTTTGCGGCGGTTGAGAGACATAATTGTACCTGTTGGGTTTTGGTAAGTTGGCACAGTGTATATAGCTTTAATCTTTGTACGTGCAGCAAGTTCTTCTAATATATCAATGCGAATTCCTTCAGCATCAATGGGAATTGGCTGAACTACAGTGTGGTTGAAGCGAAAGACATCAATGGCACCGGAAAAACAAGGAGTTTCCATTGCAATCACATCTTGAGGACCTAAAAATGTCCGGGCGAATAAATTCAGTCCTTGTTGAGTTCCATTGGTGACAATTAGCTGATGAGGACGTAATGACAAGCCTTGATTTGCAAAATAATCACAAATAACTTTTAAAAAGTCAGGATCGCCTTGGTATGGAGAATAACTCCCCAGAGATTGCGGATATTGTTGTAGGGCTTTCTGCATAGAAGCTTGCAATAAAGTTAGTGGAAGTAATGAATGATGTATAGAAGCTGTAGCCACATCAAGAAACTGGGGAGGAAGGCGTACGCTGCTTTGACTCCAAAAACTTGCACGAGGAAGATAATCCGGAATGGATAAGTGCCAATTGTACGGGTCGAGAGAAGTTGTGTTAGTTCCTTGAGGATCGTCGATATGTAAGGTAGTATGCCGTTTAACAAAAGTGCCTTTTCCTCGAATTGTTTTAATAAGTTCATCTTTTTCAAGTGATTTATATACTCTATGTGCGGTTACTAAACTTATATTTAAACAATGTGAAAGTTGTCGAACAGATGGAAGGGCATAATCTTCTTCTAGTAGACCAGAACGGATGCGCTGGGCAATTTCTAACTTAATTTGTTCTTGAATAGAGGTTTTTGAATTTCGATCAATAGAGATATTCAATTGGCTACCTCCAACTATCGGTGTTATACAACGCTGTTGACTGTTATACATATGATGGCTTTATTATAATAATATGTCATGCGCTCTTATTATTGCAAGGATGGTGCAAAGAGGAAATAAAGTGATGTATAACAGAGGCGGTGTATTAATGAAAAATAGGAAGGGAGTAATATAATGATACAGCAGCTAGAATATACGAAAAGTTCGTTTTTAAGCAAGATTAGAAGTGATTGTTCAGTTTCAGCAGTTATAGCAGGAGTGATTGCTGTTATAGTTTCTTATGCAGGCCCCATGCTAATCGTTTTTCAAGCCGCAAAGGTCGCTCATTTAAGTGATTCATTATTATCATCATGGATATGGGCAATATCATTTAGCAGTGGTGTAATAGGCCTGTTTTTGAGTGCGTGGCTAAAAGTTCCGGTAATAACTGCCTGGTCTACACCAGGGGCTGTGTTGTTAGTTTCCGGTTGGGCTACTTACGCTTACTCTGATGCAATTGGGGCTTTTATCTTAGCAGCAGTAATTACAACCGTGTTAGGTATTTCTGGACTATTTTCATCTGTTATTGATCGAATTCCTCAGTCTATTATTGCAGCCATGCTTGCGGGAATTTTACTTAAATTTGGCGTGGATGTATTTGTTTCATTGCAACAATTGCCGATAATAACAGTTCCAATGCTTTTGTGTTACTTATTATCAAGAAGATTTATTCCACGTTATTCAGTAGCGATCACGTTACTGATAGGGATATTTAGTTCATATACTCTTGGCTATCTTAATACTGGTAGTATGAATATTTCTCTGGTTTATCCGATTTTTACTCAACCTACTTTTTCACTGCAAGCATTAATTGGTATAGGAATTCCGCTATGCATTGTTGCTATGACTGCGCAAAATGCCACGGGGATGGGGGTGCTTAAAGTTGATGGCTATACTACGTCAGCAACCCCTATTATTACAACTGCTGGCCTTGCATCGCTGATATTTGCTCCTTTTGGATCTCATGGAGTGAATTTGGCAGCAATCACCGCTGCGATTTGTACCGGAAAAGAGGCGCATAAAAATCCAGATAAACGCTATATTGCCGGAATTGCTTGCGGAATATTATATATTTTGGTTAGTTTCTTTGGCGGGACCATTTCTTCAGTATTTTCCGCTTTGCCAAGTACGTTAATAACGATGATAGCCGGATTGGCATTATTGGGGTCAATTACTTCAAGTCTTTCACTAGCCATGAGTGAAGAGTCGTACAAAGAAGGAGCATTAATTACATTTCTTGTTACGATATCTGGGATTACAATTTGGGGAGTGGGATCAGCTTTTTGGGGATTGCTTGCTGGTGTAGCAACAACGTACATACTCGCACAAGAGCGTGATGACAAGGAAATAGAACAAGGAGCATGATGATACACATAAACATATAGCAACACTACTTACTTATGTTTATAATTTAGAAAAATAGACCGATTGGAGAGGATAATACGATGATACGATTTGAATCTGATTATACAGAGGGCGCACATGAGCGCATCCTGAAACGATTAGTGGAAACCAATGAAGAGCAGACACCTGGCTATGGTTTAGATGAACACTCTGAAAAAGCCAGGGCTTATATTAGAAAAGCGTGCCAGAATGAGCAGGCTGATGTGCATTTTTTGGTTGGCGGAACACAGACCAATACAACAATCATATCTTCGATTTTGCGTCCGCATCAAGGTGCAGTGGCGGCTGCAACCGGACATATCGCCGTGCATGAAACCGGTGCAATTGAAGCAACTGGTCATAAGGTACTTACTTTGCCGAGCGATGATGGCAAAATTGGGGCAGGGCAGGTAAAAGAATTATATAACGCACACTGGAATGATGACAGCCATGAACATATGGTCCAGCCAGGTCTAGTTTATATTTCTCACCCAACCGAGAATGGCACCACGTATCGAAAAGCGGAATTAGAAGCACTAAGTAAAGTTTGCCGGGAATGCGGTTTGCCGTTGGTAATCGATGGAGCCAGGTTAGGATATGGTCTGGCGGCGGCAGATAGTGATTTATCGTTGGCAGATATTGCAAGGCTGTGTGATGTGTTTTATATTGGGGGCACAAAGGTCGGAGCCTTGTTTGGAGAAGCTGTAGTAATTTTAAACGATGCACTGAAAAAAGATTTCCGCTATCATATTAAACAAAATGGTGGAATGTTGGCTAAGGGAAGACTATTAGGCATTCAGTTTGAAACGTTATTTGAGGATGGGCTATACTATGAAATTTCAAAGCATGCTGTCGATATGGCGTTGCTGATTCGAGATGCCTTTGCTGAAAAAGGATTTTCTTTTCGCTATGTTTCTACGACAAATCAGCAGTTTCCCATTTTGCCTGATGCTGCGCTGCGAAAGTTGAGTAAAAAGTATTCGTATTCTTTTTGGGAAAAAGTTGATGTAGAACACAGTGTTGTAAGATTTTGTACCAGTTGGGCTACAAAAGAAGAGCATGTTGTAATGCTGATAAAGGATATTAAGGCGTTATAGTGCGGTAGGCAGTAAAGGTGCTAAGAAATTACTGAAGCGGGAGTATTAGAGCAGAAATTGATAGGGGACGGAGGAGCTGTCTTGAGTTTAAGACAATTCCACAGTCCCCTGTATTTCCCTTATTTCAAGGATGCTGACAAAAAAAGGACATTCCCTAGTGTCATTGCATTTTCTGTTTGGTATGAGATAAGGTATGCTGATATTTAGTTGGGCAATTTAAAATCAATAGTAAAGGTTGTTCCTGTAGTGCTTGTATCAACATCGATGACAGCATTATGACGGTGAGCAATTCTAAAACATATGGGTATTCCTAAGCCTGTCCCGGTATCCTTGGTGGTCAAAAATGGGGTTCCCAACTTGTCGAGAACATCCTTAGGAATACCTTGACCTTGGTCACGGATAGATAGTGTCACTAAACTCTGTTTAAGAAAGGTGCTTATCATAAGGTAACCGCCTGAAGGCATAGCTTCAACTCCGTTACGCACTATGTTTAATATCAATTGCCGAATCTCATTTTCGTCCAGATAAAGATCCGGAATATCATTCATGTCAAAGTCTATGTGTGCATTAGAGGCGGCAGCATGAGCTTGCATCAAAGGTAACAATGCCATTATAATTCCGTTTAGGCTACAGCTTTTTAAGTCGGCCCGCTTGTCCTTGGCTAGCGTCAGGTATTCGCTGATAATCGTGTTGGCCCTATCTAATTCCTCAATCATTAGCTCAAAGCGTTCTTTGTAAATATGACACGATTGCCTTTTCCCTAACATTTGTAGATAACCACGGACGGTAGTCATTGGATTGCGTATTTCATGGGCAACATTGGCGGCCATTTCGCCAACCATGTTCATGCATTCAACGCGGGAGACAACCTGCTCCAGTTCTTTACGGGCGGTGACATCGCGGATAATGCCTTCTATCGCTATGAAGTTTCCCGATTTATCATGTACTGGTACGCATTTTTGCTCAAACCATATCACTTTGCTGTCTTTTCGGATTAGACGCAAGGTGAGCGGCAATTCATTTCGCTGGCTAGGAGTGTCAATGCAAGCAGAAAATATCGGTAAATCATTAGGATGTATTAAATTAAGCAGTAGCTTATCATTATCGTAGAACTCTGCAGGCGTATAACCTGTGACCGAAAGTACGGCAGGGCTTACATACTCGAATTTAGTCTCAGGAAAAATTCTGTAACGGTAAATTACATCAATTGCGTTTTCTGCCAACAGCCGGTATTGGCCTTCCTTATTTATTAACTCCATTCTGGCCTTTTCAAAATATACAACCAACATACCCGCTGCAATAATTAGTCGGAGAATACCGGTGCAAATATTAGACCAGATAAGAATCTCGGGTATTTCGTTGATGCCAGGACGAATTATCGTAATTATTCCCCATAGGATAAAGGCAGTGCCAACAATATAGTGTCCTACCCGACTTGCATGTAAGTGGCGTATAAAAGTTAGTCCTATCCATAAGAGAGCTCCCCCAAAAAATAGGGCGCCTGTAACCATGGTAAACAAATAATGTAAACTGGCTAAACTAAATACAGCACTCAATATAAGAGTCATAGCTGCGGCGTACCACCAATATCGCATCAATGGTTTGTCTATAAACAAACAGGTACTCCAAATAAACATTAACCCACAGGCAATGTATATTATTTGACAAAATAAGTATGCCAATATTGAATCTTTCCAGGGTAAGAGTTCCAAGTTGAAAATCGCCATACGAAAAAAATAGCAAATCCAGCTTATTACCCAGACCACAACGTGACGCTCACGATATACAACATAAAGATAAACATGTACTAATAGAATCGAAATGATCCCGATCATGGACCCGCCTATAGACAGTTGAAGAGGGGACATATAACTTCTCCTGAAATTATTTATTCTATAGGTAATAAAAGTGGCCTATAGAATAATGACTATATTCGAGCTTTACTGCAATGTTCCTTCCAATATAAGTAAATATCTATATTTTTTACAAGTTGCTTTCATTTATTGTAAAAATACGCTAATGTCTTTTACCGGTAGAAGAATATATCTGTACGCCAATAAGGCTTATTTTTATTTGCTGTGAATATTTGGACAGAAATGTTAGAGATTAAAAAACTCCATTATATAATAATGGAGTGCGTGTTTTGGTTCTGATGAAACAATAAAGCCATATTCTTTGAAGATTGTCGGGAAAACTGTTTTAATATGATGGCGAAAAAACACCTCACTCTTTGTAATCATTACAAGGAGGTTTGTCTTTTGCGTTGCTGTTAGGGCTAGAAAGAAGTAGTTGTTTATATATTGAGACTAGCGAATTGCTTAGCACAGAGTAGCAGAGGGGAAGTTTGGGGCTTGTTCAGGTGATAACTAAATACGGTTAGCGAAGAAGGAAAAGTCCCATATTTGCGGAAAAAATACATATATTGCAATTTGAGTGAGCGAAGAAGTGTCCTAGTTTTCAAAAATACCTATATCATGAAGAGGAACAGACTTTTGTTGAAGTACTTATTGAAAGGAGGATAGCGCTGTTAGCCTTGTACTTTTGGTACGAATAGGAACTCTTGATAAAAAACTTGAAGGGAGACAAAATCAATTGAAAACTAAGTTTCTATCAGTAGTATTTGCTCTCGTTGTTCTTCTAGGGACTTCTGTTTTTCCGGTTAGGGTGAGCGCTGGTGAATTTATTACTCCTCAGTGGATTGGTGATCAAATTAAGAAGGAATGCAAAGACCAGACTACCAATTATTCAATATATGTTAAACGTTTGGACTCAGGACAGGAGGCATACCTTAACCCAATGCGGCAGAAATCTGCTAGCTTAATTAAAGTTTTTATCATGGCAGAAGCTTTCAATCAGAAGAACCAAGGTAAATTAGATTTCAATGAAGTTGTAACAATCAACAAAGAAGACAAGTACGCATGGGGATCCCTAGACAAAGTTCCCGATGGCACTAAAGTTAAAGTTGGTGATCTCGTAGAACAGATGATTGTTGTTAGTGACAATACTGCTACTAACCTGCTTATATCCAAACTTGGTATGGATAATGTGAATGCATTAATCAAGAAATTTGGCTGTAATGAAACTGTTCTTGGTAGAAAAATGTTAGACTCCGCAGCTGCCAAGGCTGGTCGTGAAAACTATACATCACCGCGCGACATGGCAATAATCCTTGAGAAAATTTATAATAAAAAATGCATAGACCCAAAAGGTGATAAGAAAATGATGGATATTCTTAGTAAACAACAGTGGAACGAACGTATTCCTGCCAACTTACCACATGATCTTAAAATTGCCCATAAAACTGGTGAGCTTGGGGGGGCTTTGCATGATGCCGGCATAGTTTTCGGCCGGCAACATGATTATATTATTTGTATGATGACCAAAAACGTTCCAGATGAACATCTCGGCTACGACGATAATAATATCCTTATTTACAATGATATGGCTTTAATTTCAAAATTGATTTGGAATAAGATTGATGATCCGATTTTGGCCAAATAAGTAAAGGTACAATGCCATCTTGACCCCAAAAATATATTAGTAAAGAAGAGTTACATCAAATTAAATTCATAAGATAATTGGATTCAACTAATTAAAATACCCTTGCAATTTATGGACTGAACCAGAAGCAACGGACAGAAAATAAAACTCCCAGAAGTAGAATAGCTAAAAATTATGCATACTGGCATCGTTTTTCGTACGGTGTCAGTTTTGTTTTTACTGGACACTGAGCTTGAAAGAAGCGTGACAAAACAATATTAGAGAAAAGCGGGGCAGGGGAGAGTGTTTCAATAATTCTACTAATAACACAGAATCATTTTCCCTGGCCAGAGTGGTTTCTTTTCAGATGATTTTTTAAAAAAAGGATTGACTTTTATTGGCGACAGGTGTATATTTTAATTACTAAATAATAACAAATATCAATTAATAAAAACAAGCAAACTACTGGGAGCTGAGATTATGAAAACTTTATATAGAGAATCTAGTAATTGTTGCGAAGTTTGTTGCGAATTCTATACCTGCTGCGAATGTGATGAAGAGTGCTGTGAGTATTGCGAATAAACTACCCTTGTAGGTAGTGGAAGGGGTGGGTCCAGTGTATAAAGAAGATAAAAGCAAAGTTGATGAAGTTCTGGTTTGTGAAGAATCACGTTGTGATAGTGAAGACACCAGTTGCCCAGAACACTGTGAATTAGTCGAGAAGACTGAGAAGATTGTTCCTTGAAAATAGATTTTAACTTATAAAAGCTACCTTTGAAATAGAAGGTAGCTTTTTGGTGTTCATATATAGATTTAAATTGGCCTGTTGTCTGAGCTTAATCAATAATAATAGTTTTGTGTAATCAAATGGTAATTTTATCACAACGATGTGAAGCAGTGTTATAAATCAGATTACGTCCTTAAAAGATAATTATTTAAGCCTATAGAAAAACGTAGGGCGGGGAGAGTGTTTCAATAATTATACTAAGTTACAAAAAAAAGGAACATCCCCTAGTGTCCCAAGCTAATTCAGTATACCGTACTGTCTAACTTTTGGGAGCAGTTCAACTTAGAGTGAGCATTTTTTATGTATTTTTAATATGTATTGACAAGATTTGGGATATAATTGTAAAATTAAGTCATTAATGTATTTTAATGTATAAGAACTGGGGGCTTTAAATGTCTTCATCAATCGTAGACAAAGATTCTTGCGCTTTAAACCGATTGCAGCAGTGTTCGTTACAAGAGCAGAAACTCACAGATAACAAGCTTGATTTAGCGCTTTTAGGTCCGTGGGAGTACTGGTTCGATAGAGGCTTGTTCGACTTTGGAGACAAGTTTTACGCTATTTGCGGTACCAACGTTTCGAAGGAAGGCCGCTTTTTGACGCTTGAATCTTATGTGAAAGAGTTTGTACATCCCGAAGATAAAGAAATTGCCCGGAATATGCTAGCTAACTTACTTGATATTCAAAATTTAAGCATGGCGGAGTTTAGGATCATTCGCAGGGACAAGGCAGTCCGAACTATAAGGATATGGCGGGTTAGCTGGGAGGAGCTAGGCAATGCTAAGAAGATTTATGGAGTAGTCCGGGACGTGACTGAGTTGAAGCTGTTGGAAGAAGAACTCCTCGCCAGCAGGAAGCAGCTTTCCGTAGCGATGAAACTGGCTACCATAGGGCCATGGGAATATGATCTGAAAACGAATCTGTTCAAGTTCAGTGAAGAGTTTTACGCTGTATACGGCACTGCCTTGGTCAAGGAAGGCCGCTATATGACTCCAGAAGCTTATGTTAGGGAGTTTGTTCATCCGGACGATGCAAAATACGTGGCGGAAGCGATATATGATCGAGAGCCTGAAATTCGTAGTAAAAGGACTGAGCACCGCATCATCCGACGCGATGGTCAGGTGCGCACTATATCGGTCTACAGTGTAATTAGTAGCAGGGACGATGCTGGTAATATCCTAAAAATATGTGGAGGAAACCAAGATATTACCGAACGGGTTTTGATGGAAAATGCTCTGCGGGAAAGTGAGGGGAGGCAAAGAGCTACTCTGAACGCTTTACCGGATCTGATTCTTAGGATGGATGCCTCAGGCAAGCTTTTCGATTATCGGATACCCGATAACTATTCCTGCTATTTAGCAAGGAAAACAGATACTTATGAAAGGATTGACGATTTGTTTTGTGCCCCGCTCGCGAATTTAGTTAAAAAGCTGGTTATTTCGTCTGTAAGGTTGGGAGAAACCCAAATTACGAATTATTCCGATCTAATTTATAATACGGTATGCAACTTTACCATTCGTACAGCGACAATCAACACAAATCAGGTACTTGTCATTATTAAGGATCAAACAGCTCTTTATCGAGCTCAACGAGAGGTGCAGCGGCTTGAGAACCTGAATCTAATCGGTGAAATGGCTGCTAGTATCGGCCATGAACTCCGGAATCCATTGACCACTGTCCGGGGCTATCTCCAATTCCTTTCGCGTAAAGAGCAGTATGGAGAGTTACACGATGTGTTCCGGGTGATGATAGGCGAACTCGACCGATCAAATTCGATTATCACAGAATTACTAGCTCTTGCGAAAAATAAAGCTGTCAAATTGGAGCTAATAAATATAAATAGTATAATAACCGCCATTTACCCGCTATTTGCTGCTGAAGCTATAGCGAGCAATAAAGTCGTATTTCTTGAATTGGCTCCTGATCTACCGGAAATTCTTGTGGATCAAGGTGACTTCAAACAGCTTTTATTAAACCTCGTGCGTAACGGTCTTGAGGCCATGAGGGATAAGGGAAAGCTAACAATTAGCACTATACAAGATAATACAAATGTTAGCTTACGTGTCCGGGATGAGGGGCCCGGAATTCCAGACAGTGTGCTCGAAAAAATCGGTACTCCTTTCATTACGACAAAAGATACCGGTACAGGGATAGGCTTATCAATTTGCTACAGTATTGCAGCTCGGCACGATGCGATTATTGACTATACTACAGGCCCTGGGGGAACTGAGTTTATCGTTCGATTTAATAGCGAAGAATCTTTTGGGAAAATTCCATATAACAACATAATAACCTAACTGTAAAACCTGGAAGGACTGACTTCATAGGAATATTGTCATGCTTGCAACCGGCGGGACAATGGGGAGCATCAAATGACCCTACCGATACCATTGGTTATCATGCGGGTAGTTCCGATAGAAGACATAGTCAGGGCGATAAAGCCGCTGAGTTCGATCAGAAACAGGGTCGGTTCAAAATCACTGAAAAACCCCTTGCTTTTACGCAGTAGCTCTCGCTTGAAACCTCACAGATTTTGCCAGCAAACTGGCATCTGGCATGTCTTCCTCTGGGTTGACCCCTAAAAACCAAAGATAGGCGAGATTCAGACCCGCTTCCACAATCACTTTGACTTCGGAAAGGTTATATAGGTACTGCAAAATCAATAGCTTCGCCATCATTTCCGGCTCTTTAGCCGGGCGGCCTAGGGTTTTACTATAGGACTTTTCCAGTAGTTTATTTATGAAACTGAAATCGACAGCCTTGCGCTATCATTTTCAAAATATGATTGTTGGGAATCTTATTGTAGAGAATCGAATATAGGCTTAGTTGTTTCGGTAGAAGCTTTAGCATCAAGTCATCCTCCCAGTATATCAATATAATTTATTTCGCACTTATGGAGGGATAAACCTGCTGTTTTCGACTTCTTCATTGGTTTCGAATGTTCCATTGCTTCTGAATAGCTCTTACGTTTTGACCGGCATCAAAAGAGATGCTGGTTTTCTATTTCTATACAACATTACCTTGACTTACCACAACATACCAATTAAAATAAAAACAACACCTAACAAATAACGACTATCAATTATATAACGTATGTAAACCCATCACCAAGCAAATCCTAAACAGTAGCAAATAAACGAGGTGATGCTAATGTCTACTAAGCACGTTAACCACCTGGCTAATGAAAAAAGTCCATATTTATTGCAGCACGCCCTAATCCGATAGATTGGTATCCGTGGGGCGAAGAAGCGTTTGCGAAGGCTAAGGCAGAAAACTAGCCGATATTTTTTAGTTGTGGCTATAGTACGTGTCATTGGTGCCATGTTCATTAAAGTAACATGTTTGCTTAAGATTAGGCGGGGAGAACCGTATCATTGGTGATGGAAATAAGTAGTCCACTGCAAATTAATATAATTTGGCAGTGGACAAATAAGCAGGTTATTTCTTTCAAGAGTTACTGTTGTGACATATATGCTGAGGCAATAGCCTCTTGTATCATGTTGGAGGTAATCCCTTCCGTCCATTTATCAAAATAGCATGGATAGTTGGTTCCGCAGGTCTTACATTCTATATATTGCTTAGCGTCCTTTTGTTCCCGTTTATCATACATATAGGGAAGAAGATCGTTGGTGTTATTAACTCCAGGGGCATTCCCATCTATCCTATAGGAATATTCATAAGTTGCTTGGTATTTTAGTGTAAAATGGCCAGCGCTGCAAACGGGGCATACAATGTGAGTGTTATGATGCATGTTCGTCACCTCTATCTTAATATATTGAATTGTTGTTGCTTTCTAAGGAACTAACTACACAAGACAAATGGTTGCCTATTGCTATTATATCCATAAATTGTAGACTAATGCTGACACTGAAGCTACAGGGGAACAAGTAGTGATTTAATTTTATGAAATATCGGGGATATTAAAATTGAGGTGATTTTAGTTGAGATATACATACGAAGAAATAGAAGATGGGAAGGGAGCAGTTACAGATAATCTGCTTGGTGGAGTGTATGAATTTGATACCGTTGATGAAGCTAAAGAACAAAATGAAGCTCTGAATCGTGAGTACGAACAAACTGTAAAGGAATATGACCGACAAACAAGAGTTACTGAACCAGATAATGATTGAATAAAACCTTCTCTGTTAACGAGAAGGTTTTATATTATTTTTAGAAATTACAGCGTGGCATGTATGAAGCAATTTTGCGAAGCTGCAAAGCTAGATAATATATATGATTCATGTCGACCCCAAATGACATGCACTGGAATGGTTTAATGTCATGTACTAGAACAAGAAAACGCCTATGAAGCCAGTAAATTCAAGGGTTTAATTTCTGTTCCACTTCTGACATGCCAGTAGTGCCATGTTCATTAAAGTAACATGCTCTCTTAAGATTAGTCTGGGAGAAGATTGACAATAAGAGTGGTATCTAATACAATTAGAATGAACGTTCAGTCTGAAAGTTTTGTGATGGCTACGGAGGAAATTATTATGTTTGAGAAGTACAACAAAGTGCAACAAGCTGTTTTAGAAACGACCCTTCGAATCATTAGTGAAAAAGACTTGCAAGCTACTTCGATGGCTTTGATTTCTAAAGAATCAGGTGTATCAACGGGAAGTATTTATCATTATTTTCAGAGTAAAGAGGATATTATTAAGGAACTTTTTAGAGGAATTGTTACATTCCAGGGAGAGGTAGTACTAAAAGATTTTTATACAAGTGAGTCTATTCAAGAGCGCTTTCACCGGGTTTGGAAAAATATCTTTAGCTTCAATATCAAATACTCGAAAGCGTTTCATTTTCTTGAACAATATTCATTTTCTCCCTATATTGATGAAACAACAAAGCAAGAAGCGTGTCAGGGAGGCTGTTGTGGAGCCATTGCTAAGCTTTATGCAGAAGCAATTAAAGACCAGCTATTTATTGAGTTAGAACCTAAAATAATGGTTCAAATGCATTTTGGTTCCGTGGTGTATTTAGTGAAAGCATATCTTCAGAACAATGTTGATTTGACTGATGAAATCATTCAAACAGTGATTCACTCGTGTTGGAGTGCGGTTAGCAAAGAAAAAAACGCTTTATAACGTCAAGAAGCCTACTGTTAGAGATGGAACAAATTGAGGTGTGACTACTATCAGTAGGCAGTTATGAATATTGTATTTTTTTTGGAGCAATTAGAACGAACGTTCATTTTAATAATGAGTAAGAGATATTAAAAAAATGGAGGTAGATTTTATGAAAATAATAGCATTTAACGGAAGTCCCAGAAAGAACTGGAATACCGCAACGCTGTTGAATAAAGCACTAGAGGGTGCAGCGTCAAAAGGAGCAGAGACCGAACTAATTCATCTTTATGATCTCAACTATAAAGGATGCAACAGCTGTTTTGCTTGTAAAACAAAAGATGGTAAGAGTTATGGTAAGTGTCCAATACAGGATGATCTGGCAGCAATCTTTAAAAAAGTAGAGGAAGCCGATGCGATTATCTTGGGATCGCCGATTTATTTGGGAAGAGTTACGGGTGAGATGGCATCCTTCATGGATCGTTTAATATTTCAGTATGAAGTATATAGTGAACCTATAGAATCGCTTTTTGGTAAGAAGATTAATACAGGGTTTATTTATACAATGAATGTAACAGAGGAACAGCTGAAAACATATGCCCTTGATCAACCCATTGCTTTTAATGAATATATATTGCAAGGCGTATTTGGAGCTTCCGAGTCGCTCCTTAGTTTTGATACATATCAGTTTAATGATTATTCAAAGATAGTTGCACCCTTATTTGACCTTGAAAAGAAAGCCAAGAGAAGAGATGAAGTATTCCCCGTTGATTGTAAAAAGGCTTTCGATATGGGAGTAAGATTTGCTACGGAGACCGTTGAATAAATAACGCGACTGAGCTGTCTCGTATTACTGGGTATAATTACTAACGACTACTGTAAATGCGGATGATTTCTTCTTCGCTCAAGGTGCAATCCGTCGACAAGATGGCTGCCATTCGTTCTGGTTGGTTCGATGCTTTAAAAATACAAAAGCCTTTAATTTAAGAACGGATGCGTATGGGTTTTTGCAGAATGGGAAAATTTAAACTTATCAACATTATAAAGCAGATATTAAATATAGTTAGGAGAGAAAATCATGCATTATACAGGACCAATATTTAGACCACCCATCGAGGCAAATACGCCATTATTACAAGTAACGGTTGGATGTTCATATAATAAATGTAAATTTTGTAGTATGTATAAAGATGTCCAATTCAAAGTATCACCTATGGAAGAAATTGAAGAAGATTTGGCTGAACTAAGAGAAGCCAATCCAAATATAGAAAGAATTTATTTGTTAAATGCAGATCCATTTGTATTGAGTTTTGAAAAATTAAAACCTATCATTTTGAAAATAAAAGAATATTTGCCTAAATGTGAATCAATTTCAATGTTTGCCCGTATTTCTAACATAAAGAATAAAACAATTGATCAATTAAGAGAATTACGTAGTTTAGGTGTTACTGACTTATATACTGGGCCAGAAAGTGGTGATGATGAAACATTATTAATGGTAAATAAAAATCAGACATCGGCAGATATACTAGAACAATGTAAGAAATTAGAAGCAGTAGGAATTAAATATGTTATTTCATTTCTTAATGGACTTGCTGGTTCTAAACGTAGTAAAGAGCATGCAATAGAAAGTGCAAAAACATATAATCAGCTTAAGCCTACATTTATAGGTAGTGGTGGATTAACACTATTTCCTGATACTGATTTATATAAAGCAGCTCAAAAAGGTGAATTTAATGACTCAACTGAATTAGAAAGATTAATTGAATTAAAGACCTTCATAGAGCATTTAAATACAGACACATATATACTTTCTCATCATACCTCTACAGTATATATTGAAGGAAAATTCCCGGAAAATAAACAAAAAATGTTAGATACATTACAGAAAGCAATTGATAATTTTGATGAGAATAAATATAGGCAATACAGAGAGAGAACAAGAACGTTATAGGGTTTCCTCTACGCCTAAAAGTTCCGCCACTATCAAATCGATCTCCTTGCTAATGACGCCAAGGTTGGATAAAACCAGTGAAAGTGGTTTGCTTTGCCCCTTAAAGTGCATACTTTGCTTTTGAACCTAATGGTAATAATTTGAAGAATAAAGTCAATCTAAAAGAAAAATATGGAGATATCGTTATGCATGTAATAGCTATAAACGGAAGTCCAAGGAAGAACTGAAATACCGCAGCTATTCTAAATAAAGCATTCAATTGTTTGTACGAAAATAAGGAGGGGTTATTATTGAAAAGTATATTTGATGAAACTACCATGGGTGGTCTGAGAATGAAAAACAGACTTGTTCGATCTGCTACTGGAGAGGCTTTAGCTACTGAGAAAGGGAATATTCCGAAGGACTTATTCGACAGCTATGTAGAACTTGCCAAAGGCGGGGTTGGCATGATTATATTTGCTTTTACCAGCGTTGCACCTGTGGATTTTTCCAGGGATGGTCTTTTCAGGCTGCATGATGATTCATTAATTCCAGAATACCGCAGCTTGGTGGATGAAGTCCATAAATATGACTGTGTAGCGCTCACACAATTGGCACTTGGAATATATCTTAAGCAAACAGAATCTGGTAGTTTAGTGCAGTTATCACCAGATCAGATGACAGTAGAGGATATAAAAGAGGTAATTAACAAGTTCATAAGTGCGGCAGTTCGGGCAAAAAAGGCAGGATTTGACGGTATTCAGCTTCATGGAGGACATGGCTTTGTGCTAAGTCGATTCATTAGCCCTCTTTATAATCACCGTACTGATGAATATGGTGGTTCTACAAAAGGGCGTGCTAAAATTATTCTAGATATTATTAAGGGAATCCGTGAGATGGTAGGGGATATTCATATTTCCATCAAAATAAACAGCAGTGATTTTATTAGTGGAGGGCTTATGCCGGAAGAAAGCCTTATCATTTGCAAATTACTTGAGGATGAGGGTGTCAATTCTATTGAGGTTAGTGGTAATGAACCAACTGTATCTAATATTAAACCGATGGATAACGAAGGCTTTTTTGCACCTTTCGCAGTCAAATTGCAGTCAATTATCAAGATACCTGTAATAGTGACTGGAGGACATCGTAGTGTTGAGAATATAAATAAGTTATTAAATGAAGATGGGATTGAATATTTTTCACTGTCCAGACCATTAATCAAGGAGCCAAATCTACCAAACCGTTGGAAAGAAGGCGATTTAAGGCCTTCTACATGCATATCATGTAATAAATGTTTTCAAACCTATGGCCATAAATGTATCTTTAATGAAGTTAGTCGCAGATCAAATAGTTCTAGTTTATAATAATCATTTAATGCTTTGCAATTGATTTTTGAATCATACAAATTTTGTTTGACGCAGTATTTTGGCGTTAGGTGCAGCAAGCAGAAGTACGATTGAGCGCAGTTTCTATACTGTATGTGATCCTATAATCGCTAGCAAATAAAAACGATAATCAGGAGGTACCTGAAAATGAAAGGCGAACCCAAAAGTTATGAAATGGCATTGCAGCCGCTTCCACAGGTAATAGTATCTGTCAGAGACAAGGAAGGGAGAAACAACGCACTGGCTGTCGGTTATACTGCCAATGTAAGCCATGACCCGGCAATGGTTATGGTCGGGATTGAACCTACGAGGTTTTCCTATCATATGGTAAAGGAGAATGCCTGCTTTGTAGTCAACCTTCCGTTAAAGAGTTTCAGGAAAGAATTTGGCTACCTTGGTTCTAAATCCGGGCGGGATGGCGATAAGTTTGCTTCACTTGATCTGAAATGGGAGGACGGAAAGTATGTGAATGCGCCGGTTCTAACCGATTGCCCGGTAAACATCGAGTGCAGTGTGGTGGAGTCCATCATGCCAGGGTCAAATGAGCTGTTCATCGGCAAGGTCGAAACAGTCCATGTGGACGAAGAATATCTCGACAAAAACGGCAACATTCTGTGGAATAAAATGGATTTGATATAAGGGAGTGATGACAATGAAAGTCGTATTAATTAACGGAAGTCCGAGAAAGAACTGGAATACGCATAAACTGCTTATGGAGGCAGAACGGGGAGCTAAGGAAGCCGGTGCCACGACAGAGATCATTCATCTGTTTGATTTGAAATACACGGACTGCATCAGCTGTTTTGCCTGCAAGCTGAGAGGCAATAAGACAGAAGGTGTCTGTGCTGTCAGGGATGATCTGAAGCCGGTGCTGGAGAGAATCGCAGAGGCGGATGGCGTTATTATTGGTTCTCCGGTCTACTATGGGAATCTGACCGGACAGGCATTATCTTTCATTAACAGACTTCTTTTCCCGGTCATGCATTATGAAATAGATCCAAGAACAGGAAGACCGGAAAGCGTACTGAAGAAGGAAAAGAAGTGTGGCCTTATTGTCACAATGAATGCTACAGAAGGATACTACAGTGGTCATGGGAATGCTTTAGAATCGATAGCCGGTTCCATTGGAATGGTACTTGGCAGTTGTGAAACGTTATATTCCTGTGATACCTATCAGTTTACGGATTATTCCAAGTATTATGCCAGCATGTGGGATGAAAGGCATAAGGCAGAACACAGGGAAAAACAGTTTCCAATTGATCTAAATAATGCATATCGGATGGGAAAACGCCTTTATGAGAATGCATAAATAGAACAGCTGGTTAAGAATGATAAGTAAAAGCAGAATGGAAGAAAAAGAAGGATTGTAATTCGCCAAATAGGACGAGCAACAGAAATATCTCGCGGCGTAATAGCAAAAAAATGACAAAAAGGGAACGTCCCCTAGTGTCAACTTAGTGTCAATTACCTTTTCTATGATAAAGAGCGGATAACTGAAGCGTAACCATCTTAGGGATTACGTTACCTCTTGTTTTGCATATGATGAAGCAGGAGGTGATATAATGGCATACTCTATTACCGTGAATGTATCGGAAAAGGCGCTTACACTGTTTAGAGAAGGATCCCCTGTGAAATCTTATCCGATCGGGGTTGGAAAAATGCTTACGCCAACTCCGACGGGTACCTATAGTATAATCAACAAAGCACCGAATCCCGGTGGTCCTTTTGGCGTTATGTGGATGGGTTTAAGTAAACCGCATTATGGCATTCATGGTACTAATAACCCGTCATCCATTGGTAAGGTAGTATCACATGGATGCATTCGCATGTATAATCAGGATGTACTGGAATTATCGCGAGCTGTCCCAATTGGAACGCTCGTAACAATCATCCGATAATATTGTGCATCTGATGTATTTTCTTCGATTTAATATACTCCTATTAACTGGCTAGAAAAAGATGTCTCTAGACGTTCTGGGTGATTAGAGTGATTCTAATAGACCTTGGGTAAAAGATTGCCTAAGGTCTATTACTGTTTTGCATCCGCATAGCATGTTGAAGAAATAGTTAAATAGCTCACGATGCCTGAAGATACATGGATAAATAAGTCATGCCAGAAAAACGTGGGGACAGGGAGGGCGTTTCAATAATTCTACTAAAAACACAGAAACAGTGTCCCTGTGTTTTTGGAATT
>Ga0074195_1001564_pt2 | contig 19297 bp, 19 predicted proteins | sample EPASupsiteHSE623_FD_64525 | JGI IMG/M metagenome (GOLD analysis project Ga0074195, IMG submission 64525) | Bioremediated contaminated groundwater from EPA Superfund site, New Mexico - Sample HSE6-23 | ecosystem: Environmental > Aquatic > Deep subsurface > Groundwater > Contaminated ...
CTTGATGTCCCCAGGGGGATACGAGCTGCTGTGCCGGACCAGACAAGATTGACTATCAACCACTTCTCCTTGTCCAGTAAAACGAAACATACAAGGGGGATTTGAAAAAGCCGGGGTCGCATAGTCCCGTCCTGAAATCCCCCCTCGCCCCCCTTTTGTAAAGGGGGGGATAAAAAGTGCTACGCTCAAGGTAACAACTTGAAGCACGACCGCCGTAAAAATCAAACTTTATGAATCCCCTGGCAAAGCCGGGGGATTACCTTAAGGAAATTATGGGTATCTATTTGGATGTGCAACACATAATTTCATCAAACCCCATTCAAGAATATGAAATTGAGGCAAAAATAGATTCCTGGAAACGTAGACACCCAAAAGCTCACATTATTGAAACAATAATCCATTCATGGGAGTCATCTTGCCATAAGTACGCACTTTATATCGGGTTTGCATACGAAGCAACTTTGCGGCTTGCAGTGAGCTTATTACCGCAAATACATGAAAAAACCCTTGAAAATTTCCCTGTGAATTTCAAGGATTCAAACTCAAATAATCAAGATGGAAGTCGTGGTGTTGGATATGTGGCAAGGGAAAGTGGAAAATTTGGATCGTACCCTGAACACGATGACTACTCAGAGGAGTCGTAATTTTAACAGTCAAATTCCGTAAAATTTAATCAAACCCCTGGCCAATCAGTGTCAGTCGGAGGTGGTCAATTTGCAGAGTCTTGCCCAAAGAAAAGAGCATTGGGGCCGGGTTGCGTTCCTGTATTCTCCTAGCAAAAAATATGAGGGGTAGCCTGCTTCTTTCATGCTTGCGCATTCAGAACAATCCGCACCTTTTTCACCAGGTGATCCGGTGAGTAGCTTTCCTTTGCCCTGCGCAATCCAGGAATTCCCAGGTCCTGCTCCCGATTGACATAGGCATACCCGGCCAAGTTGTCTCTGGCAAACCACTGGTTGATCAACTGGCCTAACCCATGAAACTGGGGCATGGCCTTCTCGAAATGGGTGACCGCGGTTGAGGGATTGAGCGGTTCGCCCACGGTGAACGCCTCGATTCTCCCCGCAATCCGGATGGCGCCCCCGGTCAGGGGGAATTCCCGGTAGTTCTGCAATGTTTCCACTATTGCCCGATATTCACCGCACAACCCCGGTTCGGTCTTGCAATCCCGCGAAGCGCACCAGCGGTCCTGCATGGCCAGGCATTCCGGAACTGTTTCTTCGGTGATCATTTCGTACCGGCAATCGTACGCGGCCAGGCATTGGTTGATGTGGTTCCGTTTCTTGGTGAAATGCCTGCCAGCCAAGGTGGCCAGGTCTTCCCTCCGGTAGACATAGTCGGCATTGTCCCGGTCCTCAAGCACCAGTGCTCCGGGTGGTAGGGCTGCATCGGTGAGCTTTTCCTTGGGGAAGCGGGTCGCTTCCGAAATCCTGCTGCCATATTCTTTGAAAACCTCGGCCAGCGCGACCGGTCCCACGGGGTTTCCCAGGAGAACCAAGCCTCTTGGTGTCTCGGCAAAAACGAGGAGGGAGTCCTTGCACTCGTCGATCCAAATCGGCCGGGTGTGCCGCCAGGCAAAGAGATTAGTGAAGGTCAGCTCCGAGATCACCGGAGGAAACCGCCGGAGATATTCCGTAATAAACTGGTTGTCATCAAGGGTGAGCGGGCGCAGGGTCATGGGGCTCCTGTGAAGGTGTGCGGGTAGGATCAGTATAGAGGCGTCGCAGGATTCTCGCAATTGATTCCCTTACCAAGGACGCGTTGCTTTTCTTGCAAATGCGGAGAAATCCGTATAGATTGTGCCTCTTGTAAAAATATAAAAAGGCCCTTCGACAGGCTCAGGGCGAACGGTAGGTATCTTGAAATCATTATAGTTTCTTCCGTTCATGCCGAGTCCTTTGACGTTGCTCAGGAGAGCCTTGTCGAAGTACCATAGAAAAAAGGTGAACGGATGGAAGTGGTGCTTGCCAAGAACGCAGGCTTTTGCATGGGGGTGCGGAGGGCGGTTGATACCACCCTCGGCATGGTCCAGAAGGGCGAAACCACCATTGCCACCTTTGGTCCGCTGATCCACAACCCGCAGGTTCTGAAACTGCTTGAGGATCGGGGGGTGAGGATCCTCACCGAGATTCCGGCCCAGGCAACCGGGTCCATTATCATCCGGGCCCACGGCATCCCCCCAGAGGAGAAAAAGAAGCTGGAAGCCACCGGCGCCAGGGTGGAGGATGCCACCTGCCCCCGGGTGCTCAAGGTGCAGGCCATCATTGCCCGATACAAGAAAGAGGGCTTTGCCACGGTGATCATCGGCGACCGGGACCATGCCGAGGTGGAAGGGCTCATGGGCTATGCCGGCAACACCGGGCAGGTGGTGAACAGCGAACCGGATGTCGCGGCCCTGCAACTTGACGGGCCGTATATCATCGTCAGTCAGACCACCCAGGACGAGCATCTTTTTGAAAGACTCAAAGAGCTGATCCTGCAAAAATATCCCGGTGGCGAGGTGTTCAACACCATCTGCGATTCCACCCATAAGCGGCAGGAGGAGGTCCGCCAGCTCTGCCGGGAGGTTGAAGCCCTGGTGGTGGTGGGCGGGAAGACCAGCGCCAACACCAAGCGGTTGGGTGAGATTGCCGAAAGCCTTGGCTGCCCCGTGTTCATGGTGGAGTCGGAAACGGATCTTGAGCCGCAGGTCCTGGCAGGCTATGGCCGGGTAGGGGTAACTGCCGGGGCCTCCACCCCGAACTGGGTGATCAGCCGGATTGTGGAAGTGCTCGAGAATATAACGGCGAAGACGCCTTGAGAGGGATCATTCATGCTGAGTTGGTTTAAGAAAAAGATCGGCACCGCGCAGGCATTGCCGCCGGAGCCGGGCGCGGGATCAGAGGGCGCCGGCCTGGCAACGGAAGCCGTCGGGCAACAGGCGGATGGGGCCGGATTTTTTCTGCGCCTCAAGGATGGGTTGTCCCGAACCCGGAAAACCTTTGTCCGCCAGATTGACGCGCTGTTTCTCGGCAAGAAAAAGATCGACGCCGAGCTGCTCGATGATCTGGAAGAGATTCTGATCATGGCGGATATCGGCGCCAATACCACCCAGGAACTCCTTGAGAAGACCAGGGAGCAGGTGCGGCGCGACGCATTGGCGGACGGACAGGCTCTCAAGAAAGCACTCAAGGAGATGATCCTCGGTTATCTGCTCAATGCGGACCGACCCGCGGATCTAGCCCTGCCTGCGCAAGGCCCCTTTGTCGTCATGGTGCTGGGGGTAAACGGGGTGGGCAAGACCACCACCATCGGCAAGCTGGCCCACAAGTTCACCCAGGCAGGGCAGAAGGTCCTGCTGGTGGCCGCCGACACCTTCCGGGCCGCGGCCAGCGAACAGTTGCAGATCTGGGGCAAGCGGGTCGGGGTGGAGGTTGTGGCCCAGCAGGCCGGGGCTGACCCATCTTCCGTGGTGTACGACGCCCTGGACTATGCCAAGCCGCGCAATTTTGACGTGGTGCTGGTGGATACGGCGGGGAGGTTGCACACCAAGGTCAATCTCATGGAAGAGCTGAAAAAGATCAAGCGGGTCATGGATAAGAAGATTCCCGGCGCGCCCCATGAGATTTTGCTGGTGCTCGACGCCACCACCGGCCAGAATGCCATTTCCCAGGCGCGGTTGTTCAACGAGGCCGTGGATGTCACCGGCCTGGCCCTGACCAAATTAGACGGGACAGCCAAGGGCGGCATCGTCATCAACATCTGCCACGAGTTCAATATTCCCATCCGTTTCATCGGCATCGGGGAACAGATGGAGGATCTGCGCGATTTCGAGCCGAACGAGTTTGTCGAGGCCCTGTTTGCCGAGGGCGAGGCATGATCGTGTACCGATCCCATAAGCCGCCGGGGTGTGGCGGGTTTCTGCTGGTTGTTGCCCTGCTTCTGTTTCTTGTGGGCGGCGCCCCGCTCATTCTTGATGTCTTGGGGTTTCTTTTCTTCACCGGGGTATTTTTGGTCCTCATGGTCTTTGTCGGGATCTGGGGTTTTTCCCAGTACATCCGCCGGATGGCGAGCCGTTACGAACGATCCCAGACCGAAAGCCACAACCAGTTTGTCTTCCTGCTGGTCAATATCCTGATCCGGATTGCCCAGGCGGACGGGGTGGTCACCAAGGGGGAGCTTGCTCCCATTGAGAATTTTTTCCGCGTCCATCTTCGCTACAACCAGAGCCAGATGTACTGGGTGCGCGACCTGATCCAGGACGCCCTTGCCTCCCAGGCCTCCCTCGAAGCCATGCTGTCCGAGTTCAAGAGCCAGTTCGCCTACGAGCCCCGGCTGATCCTGGTGGAGCTCATCTATCAGGTGCTCTACACCAATGAGCAGGTTTCCCCCCAGGAACTGGCCATGGTGCAGACCATTGCCGATTTTCTCGGGATTGCCGCCCATGATCACCACGCCATCAGGAGCAAATACGTCGGTCCCGGCCATGGCCGCACCTTCCCCGGCCAGGGGAGGAGCGAGCGCCAGTACTATGAGATTCTCGGGCTGGAGCCGGGGGCAACGCCCGAACAGATCAAAAGCGCCTACCGGAAACTGAGCATGCAGTATCACCCGGACAAGGTGGCGCATCTTGGCGAAGAGTTCCGGCGGGTGGCCGAGGAGAAGATGAAAGAGCTGAACGAGGCGTATCAACACCTGAAGAAAACAGCCTGATCAGGGAGGGGCAACCGTGAACATCCTTGTCCTTGAGCCCTATTACGGCGGTTCTCACCGGAGTTTTCTCTCCGGCTTGATCCACCATCTTCCCCATGCTTTTGAGCTGCTGACCCTTCCCGCCCACAGTTGGAAATGGCGGATGCGCCTTGCGGCCCCGCATTTCGCCGCGGTTCTCGCTGAAGACCCGCGCTATGCCGGCAAGACCTTTGACCGGATTCTCTGTTCCTCCCTGGTCGATGTCGCTGCCCTGGGCGGCCTGTTGCCGCCCAATCTGCGCACCATTCCGCTCCTGACCTATTTCCACGAAAACCAGTTTGCCTATCCGATGCAGGTGTCCGAGGCGCGGGATGTGCATTTCGGCCTGACCAACCTCACCACCGCCCTGGCCTCGGACAGGATTGCCTTCAATTCCCACTATAATCTGGATTCTTTTCTGGCCGGCTGCCGGGAGCTTCTGGCCAAGATGCCGGACATGTCCTTGCCAGCCTGCGAAGAAACGATCCGTGCCAAGGCGACTATCCTCTATCCGGGCCTTGATTTCAGCGGGGTTGATTCGTGCAAGGACGAGAGACGGACGGGCAGGGAGCCGGTTCTGGTCTGGAATCACCGTTGGGAGCACGACAAGAATCCGGAATTGTTTTTCAATACCCTGTACGAACTGGCCGGGCAGGGGGTTCCCTTCGGCCTGATCGTGCTGGGCGAGTCCTTTCGGAGTCAGCCCCAGGTTTTTGCCCAGGCAAGAGAGCGGCTTTCCGGGCGGATACTGCATTTCGGCTATGCGGAAGACCGGCGGGAGTATTGCCGGTTGCTGTGCCAGGGGGATATCGTGGTTTCCACCGCCAACCACGAGTTCTATGGCATGGCGGTGCTTGAGGCGGTGCGTGCGGGCTGCCGTCCCCTGGTGCCGGATCGCCTGTCCTACCGGGAGCTTTTTGCCCCACTTTTTCGCTACGGGGATGTTGACTTTAGCGGGAAACTCCAGGCTGCCATGGCGGCGGGAAGGCTGGCGGAGGATGAGGCGCGGGCCATGACCAGCGGGCTTTCCTGGCCGGAACTGGCCGCTGGGTATAGCCAATGGCTTGAAGCGTCAGGCTAACAGGGGGCGGATTCGCTAAAATTTTTCGTCAGGAATTCACATTCGGCCGGGGAGAGATCAAAACGGATCTCCGCTTCCCGGATCACCGTATCCCGTTTTTTCCGAGGATTATTGAGCAACTCTTCGCTCATCCAGCACAGAGCCTTTTTTACCTTGTCGCTGCCGGTTGGCAGCCTGCTGTCACCGCCCATCTGCTTTCTCCCTTACACCGGTTTAACCATGATGCCGCCAAGGGGCGGAACCGAAACCATGATATGGCACGGGGCCTCGCCGAAGGGTTCGGCAATGGCCTGCTTGCGGTCCGGGTTGTATACGTTGCTGCCGCCGAACTCGGCGGTGTCGGTGGAGAGGATCTCCTGGTACCAGCCCGGTGCAGGCACCCCGAGTTTATAGTCGTGCAGAACCTGGGGAGTGAAGTTGAGCAGACAGACCACATGATCCTTGGGGTCCTTGCCTTGGCGGCAGAAGGAGATGATGCTGTTGTCCACGTCCTTGAAATCCATCCAGCGAAAGCCGTCGTAGGAAAAATCGATCTCCCAGAGAGGCCGGGTCTCCTTGTACACCGCGTTCAACTGCTGGACGAATTTCTGCAACTGCTGGTGCATGGTGTTCTGTTCGGTGAGATGCCAGTCCAGGCTCACCTTGCAGTACCACTCGGAGATCTGGCCGAATTCCGCCCCCATGAACAGCAGTTTTTTGCCCGGATGGGTCCAGAGGAAGAAGAAGAGCAGCCGCAGGTTGGCGAACTTCTGCCACATGTCGCCGGGCATCTTGAAGAGCAGGGAGCGCTTGCCGTGCACCACCTCGTCGTGGGACATGGGCAGGATAAAGTTTTCGGTGAAGGCGTAGAGCAGGGAAAAGGTGAGGGCGTTGTGGTGGTATTTGCGAAAGATCGGCTCCTTGCTGAAATAGCCGAGGATGTCGTTCATCCAGCCCATGTTCCACTTATAGCCGAAGCCCAGGCCTCCCCAGTCCAGGGGCTTTGAAACCCCATAGAAGCTGGTGGATTCCTCGGCGATCATCAGAATGTCGGGATAGCGGTTGTAGATGATGGCGTTCATGTGCTTGATGAACTCGATGGCGTCGATGTTTTCCTTGCCGCCGTAAATGTTGGGCACCCAGTCCCCGTCAGTGCGGGCATAGTCCAGGTAGAGCATGGAGGCCACCGCATCGACCCGCAACCCGTCGATGTGGAACTTGTCCATCCAGAAGAGGGCGTTGGCAATGAGAAAGTTCTGCACCTCCTTGCGGCCGTAATTGAAGATCAGGGTGCCCCACTCGGGATGTGCGCCCTGCCTCGGGTCTTCGTGCTCGTAGAGGGCGGTGCCGTCGAATCTGCTCAAGGCATGGCCGTCGGAGGGAAAATGGGAGGGCACCCAGTCGAGGATAACCCCGATTCCGTTTTGATGGCACTGGTCCACGAAGTACATGAAATCCTGGGGCGTGCCGTGGCGGCTGGTCACGGCAAAATAGCCGGTGACCTGATACCCCCAGGATTCATCCAGGGGATGCTCCATGATGGGCATCAGCTCGATATGGGTGAAGCCCATCTCCTTGACGTACGGGATCAGGGAACCGGCCAGCTCCTGATAGGAGAGGAGCCTGGTGGGGTCTGCCGGATCGCGCCGCCAGGAACCCAGATGGACCTCGTAGGTGGACATGGGCTGTTCGTAGCTTCTCCGGCTTTTTCGCTCGGCAAGCCAGGCTGCGTCATTCCAGGCATAGCCGTCCAACCCCCAGACAACCGAGGCGGTTTTGGGCCTGATCTCGGAAAAAAACTGGAAGGGGTCGGCCTTTTCGAGCAGCGCGTCCTGCTGGGTCTTGACCTCGTATTTGTAGGGTTCACCCTGGCCGATGTCCGGAATAAACAGCTCCCAGACGCCGGAATGGCCCAAGGCCCGCATCTGATGGACCCTGCCGTCCCAGTAATTGAAATTGCCCAAAACACTGACCCTTTTAGCGCTTGGCGCCCAGACGCGGAAGATGGTGCCGCTGACGCCGTCGATGGTGACGAGCTGCGCGCCAAGGGTGTTGTAGATTTCGTAGTTGGTGCCGCTGTTGAAAAGATAGCGGTCATACTCGGACATCTGGGGGAGAAAACGGTACGGATCCTTGAACACATGGTGGTGCTCATCGTAGAAGGATGCTTCAAACTCATAGGGAAAAGGCTCGTTGCAATTGGTGATGACAATCTCGAAAAAGCCTTCGGGCCTGGTCTTGTACATCTCCTTTCTTTCGCCGTTGGCTATCAGCCAGCAGGTGTTGGCGTTGGGCTGGAAGGTTCTGATAACCGAGGAGGCGGTATCGTGGTCCAGAACGTGGAAGCCCAGAACCTGAAAGGGGTCATGGTGTTCGGAGGCAATGATCCGGTTGATTTCGGAATTTATATCACAGTTCATATGCGTGGTTTCTGTCTGTATGGGTTATTGGGCTTTCGCAAGTTGCCGCACGAGCGGCTAGGCAGCAGCCTGTAATACAGTAATGCCGCTATCTGCAATGAACCAAACGGCATAAAAATCCGTAACGAAAAGGTCAAAAAGGCGTAGACCCTTTCGTAACGGTTTTTGAATTCTAGCACGGATCAGTGAGGAAACTCCAACTCTTTTCCGGAACCGGGCTAAATTTGTTGGATGCACGGGATTTCTTGACTGACAGCCCGGGCAGGTGCTAAGTTGCAGGCGGATTTGAACCGGTCGCTGCGGCGATCAACGACACGCAACGCAACCATGGGGCTTTCTCCCGGATGATCGAAACCCTGCAAGGCTATTTCCTCATTGCCACCCCCCAGATGCCGGACCCCCGTTTTGCCGGGAAGGTTGTCTATCTCTGCGCCCATAACGACGACGGGGCCATGGGCCTGGTGGTGAACGAGCCCATTGCCGACATCAGCCTGGCGGATGTTTTCAAGAGCGCCGATATCCCGCTGCCGTCCGGGCTGTTGCCCACGGTGTATCTGGGCGGGCCGGTGGAGGTGGCAAACGCCTTTTTTCTCTATAGCTCCGAATACCGGGCAGAGCATTTTCTCGCGGTGAGCAACTCCGTTCATCTTACCAGTGAGCCGCGGTTGCTCTATGATCTCGCCGCAGGCCAGGGCCCGAAGAATCTGCTGGTGGCCCTGGGGTATTCCGGCTGGGGGCCGGGACAGCTTGAGGCGGAACTCACCGTGGACGGCTGGCTTACCCTGCCCGCGGATGACGACATCATTTTTCATACGCCGGACAAGTTGCGCTGGCAGAAGGCGGCCCAGCACCACGGCATCGATATCGCCCTGTTCGGCGATGTGGTGGGTTCGGCCTGAGTCTCCGATTCAACTACGGGTTGCCCCGTTATTATTGCAGGAAAGACAATGACGCACATCTCACAATTTCTTGGGGAAGAGGCCGATCTCGGCCCGGAAAAACGCATCGCCATCCTCTCCGCGCCGCTGGCCTCTTCGGTGAGTTGGCTGGGCGGCACCGAGCTTGGCCCGCAGGCGATCATCGACGCCTCCCCGGCCCTGGAGGTGTTTGATGACGAGCTTCTGGCCGAGACGGTGCGGCTCGGCATCGCCACCCGGCCGGTGCCGGAGTTCACCTCTCTGGCCACAGCCGAAGCCTGCAGGCAGATCGAGAATGCAGTAGCCGAGGAGCTGGCCGGGGGGTTCTTTCCGGTGCTGCTCGGCGGCGAGCATACCGTGACCGTGCCCGCGGTCAAGGCGTGCCTGGCGAAATACCCGGATCTGCATGTGGTGCAGATCGACGCCCACCTTGACCTGCGCGACCGGTATGATGACAACCCGGACAGTCATGCCTGCGTCATGCGGCGACTTGATGATTTGGGGGTTCCCTTTACCCAGGTCGGCATCCGCTCTTTTTCCAGGGAGGAATACGAACTGGTGCGGGCCAAGGGGTGGCAGCCATTCTTCATGCACCGCATCCATGCCGAACCGGATTGGATCGAACAGGTCTGCGCCGGGATCAAGGGGCCGGTCTATCTCACCTGCGACGTGGACGGCCTGGACCCGGCGATCATGCCGGCCACCGGCACCCCGGAGCCCGGCGGCCTGACCTGGCGCCAGACCATCGGCCTGTTGCGGGAGCTTGCCGCCAAGCATCGCATCGTGGGCATGGACTTCGTCGAATTTTCCCCGCGTCCCGGCGCGGAGCATGCGGCCTTTACCGTGGCCAAGCTGATCTACCGGACCCTGGGGTATGTTTTTCGTTGATGGGTGGTAAAAAAAGCGTCTGCAATCAGGTGCGGTAACAATAATTCAAGGGCAGGTGATTGAATATGGTTGAGGAGCAGGAGATATTTCAGTGTCGGCAATGCGGCCATTGCTGCCAGGGCGAAACCACGGTTTCCCTTGATCCCGATGATGTAGCCAGGCTGGTCGCCTATCTGCATCTGCCCATTGCCGAGGTGCAGGAGAAATATCTGCGCCTCACCGGCAAGGTGGTGCAGATGAAGATCGTGGACGGCCATTGCATCTTCTTTAACGAAGGCTGCACGGTGCATTCCGGCAAACCCTGGCGTTGCCGGCAATGGCCCCTGCATCCCAGCATGCTCACCGACCGGAATAATTTCGAGGCCATCCGTCAATCCTGCCCCGGCATCAAGGGAGAACTTGGCTATGAGGAGTTTCGTTCCCGCTTTGCGGAGCTTCTCAAACAGCAGGATCCGGGAAAATAGGGGAAAAGGCGGTGAAGATCATCCTCCCGCTCCTGGGTAAAACCAGGGAGCAGTACCTTGGCGCCGGAATCGATGATTTTGCCGTCCGGCTCAGGCGTTTTGTGTCTCTTGAGCTGCCGGTGCTCAAAGAAAAGAAGAACGGGGCCAAGGAAGATGCGGCGCGGCAGCAAAACGAGGAGGGGCAGATCCTTCTCGGCAGTATCCCGCAATCCGCCAGGGTAGTGGCTTTGGCCCCGTTAGGCCGGCAGCTCAGCTCGGAAGAGCTGGCTGATCTGCTCTGCCGCTGGGAGGATCAAGGGGTGCGGGAGATCGCCTTTTTGATCGGCGGCCCCACGGGCCTTGCACCGGAGCTGGTCCGGAAGGCGGATTATGTGTTGTCGCTTTCGCGGATGACCTTTACCCACGAGATGGCCCGAATGTTGGTGCTTGAGCAGTTGTACCGGGCGTTTTCCATCAAGGCCGGTACAGGATACCATAAGTAACGGAACAAATCCGGCCCGATCAGACGGATTCCACGGAACGGACCTCCGGAACCTCGCCTTTCAAGAATTTTTCAATCCCGTTCTTAAGCGTATTCCTGGACATGGGGCATTCCTTGCAGGCTCCGGTCAACTGGACCGTGACCACCCCGTCTTTGCTCACATCAACCAGGGCCACATCGCCTCCGTCTGCCTGGAGCGTGGGGCGGATCTTTGCCAGAGCCGCCAGAATCCTGTCGCGCATCGTTATTCCTCAAGCTGGATTGTCAGGTGAAAACGTGTAACACACTACCACAGCTCTTTCCCGCCGACAACCTTTGCCGACAACCGGCGCGGAACTAACCGATTGCCAGATTAGCCGTTGTTGTAGTATGATAGCGCTCCCATTTTGTTCATGGCGAACCATGGGCGCCTACCCCAACAAGGAGTCACAATGAAAAAGGTCCATAAGGATATTCAGGATGCGTCAAGCATGGAGCTGGCCCGTTTTGCAGCCCTGGCAGCCCTGGAAAAAAAAGCGGAGGACCTGGTCGTTCTTGATGTGCGTGGCCTGTCTTCCTTCACCGATTTTTTCGTCATCATGAGCGGACGCTCCACCCGGCACGTGCAGGGGTTGGCCCAGTCCGTGGATGTGGCCCTGCGTCACAAAAACGTTAAGGACGGCAACACCGAGGGGCTTAACGAGGGGCATTGGGTGCTGCTCGATTATAACGATGTGGTCGTGCATATTTTTTACAACGAAGACCGCAGGTTTTACGACATTGAAGGGCTGTGGCACGACGCCCCCAGGGTGGAGATCGCCCCGGAAGCAACTTCCTGAAACAGATCGAGGCACGGGAGAAGCGATGAAGAAGATCACGCCGGTGTTGCTGGCCATCCTCGACGGCTGGGGAGTAGGGGAGCCGTGGGAGGGCAACGCCATCCATCTTGCCGAAACGCCCAACATGGACCGTTGGCAGGCCAGTCAGCCCGCCACGACCCTGGTTGCCCACAATGGCGCGGTGGGGCTGCCGGAAGGGCAGATGGGCAACTCCGAGGTGGGGCATCTCAATATCGGCGCCGGCCGCATTGTCTACCAGGATTTTACCCGGATCAACCGGGATATCGAAACCGGGGATTTCTTCAAGAACGAGGAGCTGGCCAAGGTCTTTGGCCGCGCCGCCGGTCAGGGCACGGCGGTGCATCTGCTCGGTCTTGTTTCCGACGGCGGGGTGCACAGCCATATCCTTCATCTGGTCGCCCTGCTGGAAATGGCCAAAAAACTGGGCCTTGCCAAGGTGTACGTCCATGCCTTCATGGATGGCCGCGACACCCCGCCCCGGAGCGGGGCAGGGTATATGACCGAGCTTGGAGAGGCCATTCAACGTATCGGCGCGGGCCAGATCGCTTCGGTGTGCGGCCGCTACTATGCCATGGACCGCGACAATCGCTGGGACAGGGTTTCCCTGGCCTGGCAGGCCATGGTGGATGGCCTGGGCCAGCATGCGGCCACGGACGCAGTCGAGGCAGTGGCCGCGGCCTATGATCGCGGCGAAAACGATGAATTCATCAAGCCCACGGTTATCATGCACAACGGGCAGCCGGTTGCCACCATCAACGATGGGGATTCGGTCATTTTTTTCAATTTCCGGGCCGACCGGGCCAGGCAGATGACCCATGTCTTTGTCGACCCGGGTTGTGCCGGGTTCCCGGTGCGGCGTCGTCCTCAACTGGCCGACTTTCTCACTTTCACGGTCTATGAGAAGGATTTTGATTTGCTTGTGGCCTTCCCGCCGGTACCCCTTACCCATATCCTGGGGGAAGAGGTCAGCGGCCACGGCTTAAGGCAGCTCCGCATCGCCGAGACGGAAAAATACGCCCACGTCACCTACTTTTTCAACGGTGGCCGCGAAACCCCTTTTGCCCTTGAAGACAGGGCATTGCTCCCATCCCCCCGCGAGGTGGCCACCTACGACCTGAAACCGGAGATGAGCGCTGAGGCGGTGACCGAGGAGCTGCTACGGAGGCTTGACGGCAACCCCTATAGCCTGGTGGTACTGAACTTCGCCAACTGCGACATGGTGGGGCATAGCGGGATCATGCCCGCAGCCATTCAGGCCGTTGAGACCGTGGACCGGTGTATCGGCCGGGTGGCCGGGCGTTTCACCGAACTCGGCGGGGTGGTGCTCATCACCGCGGATCACGGCAATGCCGAGGTCATGATCAACAAGGAAACCGGCGGCCCGGTGACGGCGCACTCCACCAACCCGGTGCCTCTGGTCATGCTCGGCGGTCAGCCCGGCCTTGGTCTGAAGGATGGCGGGACCCTGACCAACATCGCCCCCACCATCCTCGACCTGATGGGGCTGCCGATTCCGGCTGAGATGGAAAGCGCCAGTTTGCTGGTGCGGAAATAAAATAATGGTGTCTCTGGCAGTTAACAATTTAAAGGTGATGACCTCCTGATAACAGCCCTTCGACAGGCTCAGGGCGAACGGATATTTCTTAATTATTGTAGTGATATTCCGTTCGTGCTGAGCCCTTCGGCAAGCTCAGGAGAGCCCCGTCGAAGCACCTGTTTGTAGCAAATTCAGAGCTGTTATGAGGCCATCCAGAGGGAACCTGTAATGCAATACATCAGCACCAGGGGCGGCATTGCCCCCGTATCCTTCAAGCAGGCAGTGATGATGGGCCTTGCCACCGACGGCGGCCTGTTGCTGCCCACCTCCATTCCCGAGATTTCCGCTGAAACCGTGGACCAGTGGCGGAAATTAAGCTACCCGGAGCTGGCAACCGCGGTGCTCGGCCTTTTCATCGACGACATCCCCCCCGGCGACCTGCGCGAGCTGGTGGAAAGATCCTACAGCACCTTCAATCACCCGGAGATCACCCCGCTGGTCAAGCAGGGCGACTGCTACATCCTTGAGCTGTTCCACGGGCCGACCCTGGCCTTCAAGGACGTGGCCCTGCAGTTTCTGGGCAATGTCTTTGAGTACCTGCTCAAGGAGTCCGGCGGCAGGATGAACATCCTCGGCGCCACCTCCGGCGACACCGGGAGCGCGGCTATCTATGGGGTGCGGGGCAAGGAGCGGATCAACATCTTCATCCTCCACCCCCACAAGCGGGTCAGCCCCATCCAGGAATTGCAGATGACCTCCGTCACCGATGCCAACGTCTTCAATCTGGCGGTGCGCGGCACCTTTGACGACGGGCAGGCAATAGTCAAGACAATCTTCAACGATCTGGCGTTCAAGGACAAGCATCAGTTGGGCGCGGTCAATTCCATCAACTGGGCACGGATCGTGGCCCAGGTCGTCTACTATATCCATGCCGCGCTCAAGGTTACCGCAAGCGTTGGGGTGGACAAGGTCGATTTTTCGGTGCCCACCGGCAATTTCGGCGATATTTTCGCAGGCTTTGTGGCCCGCCGCATGCTGCCCAACCAGATCCGCCGCCTGATTCTGGCCACCAACGAGAACAACCTGCTGACCCGTTTTATCTTGAACGGCGATTATTCCCTGGGCGCGGTGGCGCAAACCTCAAGCCCCTCCATGGACATCCAGGTGGCCAGCAATTTCGAGCGGTATCTCTACTACTTAAACGGCGAGGATGCCGACCGGACCCGCCGGGACATGGACCGTTTCGCTGCCGGCGGCAGCCTCCAGTTTGACGAGCTTGCCCAGGAGCGGGTGCGCGCTGATTTTTCTTCGCGCAGCGTCAACGAAGCGGAAACCATTGAGACCATCCGTGATTTTTATACGCTCCACGGCTATGTGCTGGACCCGCATACCGCGGTGGGGGTCAAGGCCGGTCTGGCGGGCAGGGAACCGGGGGTGCCGATGATCTGTCTGGCCACCGCCCATCCGGCCAAGTTCGGCGCGGCGGTCGAACGTGCCATCGGCCACGAGCCTGAGTTGCCGCCAAGCCTTGCCGGTCTGGCCAACAAGGAAACCCGCTGTGAGGTGATCCCGGCCGAGGTCGGGGCTGTAAAGGCCTTTGTCGAGCAGCACGCCCTGTAGTTTTTCCTGGCGGACGGTTTTTTCAAGGAAGTCACTTCTCTTCTCTGCTATAGTTAAACCGATAGATGGAGTGGTCGTTGAAAAAAGGCAGTTGGAAGTCAACGAAACGAGGGTGCAGTGAATCCAACCGAACTCCTGCAATTTTTGCGCACGATAGACCTGTTCCATTTCTTTTCCGATGAAGAGCTTGCGGCTTTTCGGGCAAAGGCCAGGGAGGTGCAGGTCGCCAGGGGAGACGTTCTCTTCCATGAGGGCGAGCCCGGGCAGGATATGTATATTGTTCTGCGGGGGATGGTCAAGATTTTTCGCGGCAACCGGGTGATTGATGTCATCAAGCCCGGCGATTATTTCGGCGAAATGGCCATCATCGAAAACCAGCCCCGTTCCGCCAGCGTGGCAGCTCTGGAAGAATCCCTTCTTTTGCAGGTTCCCCTGGCAGTGTTCCATGAGTATTTCTCCCGGCAGCCGAAATCCCTCGTCGCCATGATGCGGACCCTGAGCCAGCGGGTTCGTCGCGATCTTGACATTCTCGGACATGATTATGAGCAGATCAATATCATGGTTCATGATATGAAGAACCTGCTCACCCCCTTTTATCTGCTGGAGGTTTTGGAGAAAACCGTGCCCGGCCTTGCCGGGAACAGATATCTTGCCTGCATGGTCAAGGCGCGGGGGGACCTGCTTGTTCTTATGGAAAATGCCATGGCCCAGGCCCGGCGGCTCCAGGTCGCCACCCCGATCCATACCGGTTCCCTGGACCAGTTGATCGCTGATCTTCTGGAATCGGCCTGGATGGTCCATCCGGACATTGCCGGCCGGGGGATTCGGGTCGAGGCGACAGGCAGTCTGCCGGAATTCCCCTTTTCTTCCCTCGGTCTCTGCCGGGTGCTTTCAAATCTGATGGTCAATGCCGCTCAGGCCAGCGAGGCAGGGGGGCTCATTACCATTGCCCTTTCCCGCGAGGCTGACGAGGCGGTGGTCAAGATCATTGACCAGGGGCATGGTATTTCCGATGAGGTCCGGGAAAAAATCTTCCAGCCCCATTTTACCACTAAGGGCGACGGGAACGGGATCGGCCTCATCTCCTGCAAGCAGATCATCGAAGAAACCCATGGCGGCAGCCTCTCCTTTGCAGCCACGCCCGGCCAGGGCACGACCTTCACCATCCGCCTTCCTTTCTCCGCCTGAATCGGGTAAACAACTGTTTTCAAGAGCTGTCGGCCATGGAGCGGATCTTCGCCGTGGCTGTACTGTGTGTCGAATGTTTCGCTGATTCAGGGATCAGCCAGCAAGGCAGGTGGTGATGGAAAATTTCAAGCAGAGGGTTGATGAGGCTGTCGGGTTTTTGCGGGAAAAGATGGTGGCGGCGCCGGAGATTGTCCTGGTGCTCGGCACCGGCCTGAGCGGCCTGGGAGAACACCTCGAATCGCCGCTTGTTCTGCCCTATGGCGGGATTCCCAATTTTCCCAAGGCAACCGTGCCCAGCCATGCCGGCAATCTTATCTTCGGCAACATCTGCGACAGGCCGGTGGCCGTGCTGCAGGGCAGATTTCATTATTACGAGGGGTATTCGGCCCGTGAGTTGACCATGCCGATCCGGGTTCTCGCCCTGCTCGGGGCGAAAACCCTCATCGTTTCCAACTCGGCAGGCGGCCTCAATCCGGCCTTTGCTGCCGGCACGGTGATGGTGGTGCGCGACCATCTGAACTTCATCCCGGACAACCCCCTGCGCGGCCCCAATGTGGATGCCTGGGGCCCGCGCTTCCCCGATCTTTCCGCCCCCTATGACCGGCGCTTGATCGATACAACCCTGGCCTGCGCGGCCAGGGAGCAGATCGGCCAGGTTGCCACCGGCGTCTATGTGGCCATCCCCGGCCCCAGCCTGGAAACCCCGGCGGAAACCCGGTATCTTAGGCAATGCGGCGCCGATGCGGTGGGCATGTCCACCGTGCCCGAGGTGATCGTGGCCATCCATGCCGGGATGCGGGTCCTGGGGCTCTCGGTGGTGGCAAACGTCAATGACCCGGACAACCTCAAGCCCATCATCCTGGAAGAGATCATCGCGGAAACCAGAAGGGCGGAAGACCGCTTGGCTCGCCTGCTCCTCGCGGTTTTGCCAGAAATTTAAAAGAGGAAACCCATGAACGCCAAAGCAACCCTGCTGGTCTGCGGCCAGATTCTGACCCTGGATGCAAACAATACCGTAATCGAAGACGGCGCCGTGGCCATAGCCGGTGATACCATTGTCGAGGTGGGGGAGCGGGTGGCTCTGCTGGGCAAGTACCCAGGGGTGGAGCAGCTTGTTCAGCCCCATGGCCTGGTCATGCCGGGGTTGGTCAACAGCCACACCCATGCGGCCATGGCCTGTTTCCGCGGGCTGGCAGACGATCTGCCCCTGATGACCTGGCTCACCGAGTACATCTTTCCGGTGGAGGGGAATCTCAACCCCGAGATGGTCTATTACTCTTCCCTGCTTTCCATGGCCGAGATGATCAAGTCCGGCACCACCAGCTTCTGCGACATGTATCTCTTTGCCAAGGAAGTTGCCCGGGCCACGGCGGATTCCGGGATGCGCGGCTGGCTGGGCGAGGTGCTGTACGATTTTCCCTCGCCCAACTACGGCGCGCCGGAAAACGGCATCGTGTATCTGGAAGAGCTGATGGCTCAATACCGCAACCATCCGCTCATCTCCATTACCGTTGACCCGCATGCCGTGTACACCTGCTCCCCGGATCTGCTCAAGCGCCTCAAGAGCGTGGCGGAAAAGCACGGAGCCGCCTATGTGATCCACCTCTCGGAAACCAGGGACGAGGTGGAGGGGTGCCGGGCCAAGTACGGGCACACCCCGGTCATGCACCTTGATGCCCTGGGGATTCTCGACAGCCAGGTGGTGGCGGACCATTGCGTGGTGCTGACCGAACCGGAGATCGACCTCCTCGCTGAGCGGGGCGTTAAGGTGGCCCATTGCCCGGAAAGCAATATGAAGCTTGCCTCGGGCGTGGCTCCGGTGGTGGAGCTTCTGGCGGCCGGGGTCACGGTGGGTTTGGGCACGGACGGCGCGGCCAGCAACAACGATGTGGACATGTTCGGCGAGATGGACACTGCGGCCAAGCTGCACAAGGTGCACCGCCTCGATCCCACGGTGATGAGCGCTGAAACCACTCTGCGCATTGCCACCCTGGGCGGCGCCACGCTGCTGGGGGCGGAAAAATCCATCGGCAGCCTGGAGGTGGGGAAAAAGGCCGACCTCATCGTGCTGGACATGAACAAGCCGCACCTGATCCCGATGTACAACATCCCTTCCCATCTGGTCTATGCGGCAACCGGCTCGGATGTGGCGCACTCGGTGATCAACGGCAGGGTGGTGATGCGGGACCGTAAGCTGCTCACCATGGACGAGGACGCGGTGCTGTCCACGTTGCGCGAAATCGGCGCGCAGATCTCCGGATTGGTCAGGCCGGGGCGGCGATAACCGCCGGGTCTCGGGAAAAATAATTGGTCTGTTAGGGGAATCAATGAATCTGTTGGTAAATATCCGGCTGCATGTGAAAGAAAAAGGAATCTCCCGCACCCTGAGCATCATGCTCAATAGGATGCTTGATTTTCATTTTGACTTCAAATACAAGACCGACACGAGGAATAAAATCAGCCTGCACGATCTCACCGTTACCGGGGAGAACAAGGAGCGGGGTTCTTTTTATCAGCCGACCATGGCCCTGTCGTTCAATCGCTTGCTGGATACGGTGCCGCTCCCGCCGGAAAGTGTGCTGGTGGATTTCGGCTGTGGCAAAGGGCGGGTCTTGCTGCTTGCGGTGTTGCGGGGGATACGAAAGGCGGTGGGGATTGAATTCTCCCCGGAACTCTGCGAAATAGCGCGAAATAACATCAAAATCGTGGAGCAGGCAACCGGATCGCGATTGGATATCTCGGTGATCGAGGGCGATGTCACCCATTACGAGATCGAAGACGATCAGAATGTCTTTTTTTTCTTCAACCCTTTTGACGACGTGGTTCTTGAAGCGGTTGTGAAAAACATCAAGAAATCATTGCAACAAAAACCGCGACAGATTGCCATCATCTATTACAACCCGGTCCACTCGCATATTCTCGATAATTCGTTTTTACCTCGGAACAGCTATATTATCGGCGGTGAGGAGTATATGCTCTATGTGAATTGCTGATTTGCGGTTGCATTGGGGTAAGTGGGGACGTTCTTGATATTTAAAGTTTCATAATTCCCTCAAAATCTCCCCCAGCTCTCTCTCCGCAAGCAGCAGCGTTTCCCCTCTTTTTGCTGCCTGCGTCACCGCAGTCGAACTATAGCCCAGGATGGCGGCGACATCCAACCCTTTGATCCCCAG
>Ga0074195_1002637_pt1 | contig 19294 bp, 16 predicted proteins | sample EPASupsiteHSE623_FD_64525 | JGI IMG/M metagenome (GOLD analysis project Ga0074195, IMG submission 64525) | Bioremediated contaminated groundwater from EPA Superfund site, New Mexico - Sample HSE6-23 | ecosystem: Environmental > Aquatic > Deep subsurface > Groundwater > Contaminated ...
CCGATCAATATCTGTTTTTGTGCACCTCCCCATACGTCAATAATGTTTTAAGAGTAGGCGGCTGGCTGTCCCGCTCCGTTTCTTTGCCATTTCTCGGACGACCTCTTGTAGTGAGTGGTTTAAGAAAAGCTTATCCGGCCCTTTGTTCTTTTGTGGAAACAGCACGATTAAATGAGGGAGTGACGATGCAATGAAAGTTTTACTTATTGGAAAGACAGGTGTTTTTGATACACTTGCGGTTGCGTACGGTTGCTTGAATCAAACAGATATTAATAATTGTCCTTATTTTGGAGACCTTACCTTGGAAAATAACAAAGAATTGGTGGGAATCGGTGCGAATAAGGTGGGTAACGAATTATTTGTTGTAGGGTTTAAAGTTCCGGAGATCATTGCTATATTTAATCGGGAGTTGGAGTCTCTATCTCATGTTAATCAAAATGAGTGCTGGCAGGTAATCCCACTCTCATTAAAAGGAGAAAACATTACCTGGCTGTTCGCTTGGCTTGCTAATGCTCCCCTACTCGGTCCCATGTTCCTAAAATGGGCTAGAAATAGAACGCTGAATCGTTCTTCCTATCTTTTAGAATATGGCAAAAAGCTTCGGATTGAAAAGAACCTAGACGGCAAGGACAAGCCTGATTTAGTCTTCGCTGCCAAACCTCATAGATAGCATTAATTAGTTTTAACTGTAACATTTCTCAGCAAACGCAAGAAATAGTTTCATTGCGCGTATTTTTGGATGAGCATATTAATATCCCCTACCACTGGGATATAATAGATATGCGTTCGCGATTGCTCTTTAGAAAGGGAAATAACATGAGATCATTCTTTAGAATATATCATAAGCAAATGATTAGCTGTGCATTTATAATTCTGACTTTAGTAAGCAGCGCATTTTGGGCGGTTAATTATTATGTTGAGCGGGTTGGAGCAAAGTATATTTATCCGGCCAATAATGCTCCAACTGCTGATGCTGTTCTGGTTTTAGGTGCCTATGTTTTACCCGATGGAACACTATCAGACATGCTTAGGGATCGAGTATTAGTAGGCTATGATTTGTACGCACAAGGCAAGGTTCCCAAAATTATTGTGAGTGGAGATCATGGACGGAAGGATTATGATGAAGTAAATTCAATGAAGAGCTTCCTGAAAAATAACGGCGTGGCTGGAGAAGATATATTTATGGATCACGCTGGTTTCAGTACTTATGAAAGTTTGTATAGAACCAGGGATATTTTTCAAGTCAAGCAGGTTATTATTGTAAGCCAGCACTACCATCTCTTACGGGCAATTTTCATTGCTAGGGCACTGGGTCTGGAAGCCTATGGAGTTACCTCCGATCTGCATGATTATGGACCCGCCATGACTGGGTATGAATTGAGAGAAACGGTGGCCAGGAATAAGGATTTCTGGCTGACAATATTCAAGCCTCAACCCACCTTTTTAGGAGAAGCTATCCCAGTGTTTGGTGATGGCGGGGCAACCGACGATAAATAACTTGCGGCTTTAAAATAAAAACTGAAGACACATCAATAGGTCGGCTCCTTTTTTCGTAAGCTTAAGACCGTGCTTTAATTGTTCCCCAACATCCGCCTGCAGGTCATAAACTGCTTCATTGTATGGTTGAATTAGCTCTGTTTTCAGCAATTCCTTAAGATCTTCGATGCTATCCGGAAATTTCCCTAATATTTCTGCCACATTTAAACTTATTAATCCTTGGCGAGGTAGATTATAATATAGATTAAAATCCCCCCAGAGATAGGAAGTACCAGAGATGAGCGACAATATTCTTGATTATGCTGTAAATCCGAGCGACAAGTATATTTATCTCCGCGAAGTATTAATATCACATATGCAATTATCCCATTCACTGCTTACAAAATTAAAATTGCAGCAGAAGATCAAGGTGAATGGCCAAGTTACCTTTGCCAATTATAAGCTGCAGGCCGGCGATCTGATTACCGTCAATCTGGACCTGGAAGAAAATAATAGCATTGAACCTCAAAATATTCCTCTGGATATAGTTTTCGAAGACAAAAATTTCCTGCTTATTAATAAACCGCCAGGACTGGCAGTTCACCCGGTAAAAGGTATACCCGGCGGAACCCTGGCTAACGCAGTTACGCATTACTGGATGCAGCGAGGTAAATCCAACCTATTTCGGCCTATTAATCGCCTGGACAGGGATACCTCTGGACTCATTCTTATTGGCCAGAGCCAGTATGCTCACCAGGCAATATTCCGTCAAATGAAGACCGGGACTATTAAGCGTCACTATCAGGCGCTGGTTGAAGGCGTCCTTCCTGAGGAAACAGGTTGTATCAATCTACCCATTGCCCGTCTTAATCCCCGTTGCTGTAAGAGAATAGTTGATACTTCCGGTAAATATGCCCTGACTCACTACACCGTATTAAAAAGATATGAGGGTTATACCTTGCTCTCCCTTTCCCTGGGGACAGGCCGCACTCATCAGATTAGGGTGCATCTGAGTCAATTAGGTTATCCCATTTGCGGTGATACCCGTTATGGCAATTTATCGCCTCTAATCAATCGTCAAGCTCTACATGCCGGACAACTAGTCTTTAGACTCCCCCGATCCGGAACTACGGTGGAATTTGAAGCCAAACTGCCATTAGATATGGTCAGGTTATTGGAAAACCTTAAACCGCTCAGTTAAATTGAAATTAGTCAGTTGCCTAAATCGGCAATAAATAGAAGGAGGTAAACCTGTTGAAAGAGTCAAGATCTGTTCTACTGCGTCGCTTAATTCAAGAAAATGAAATACTAATTGCTCCTGGAGCTTACGATGCTCTGAGTGCTAAATTGATTGAACAAGCGGGTTTTAAGGTAATGCTTATGGGCGGCTATAGTATTGCTGCTTCGCGCCTAGGTGAACCTGATGTTGGTTATCTCTCCATGACAGAAATGGCTGATGCTTTGAAGGTGATCATAGATGCCGTTGAACTGCCTGTAATTGCGGATGGGGATACAGGTTATGGAAACCCGCTAAGTGTGATACGCACGGTTCAGGAGTATGAAAAGGCAGGTGCAGCGGCGATCATTTTCGAGGATCAGGTTGTCCCTAAACGCTGTGGTCACATGCAAGGCAAAGAAGTCATACCCGCCACAGAACATGTTCAGAAAATAAAGGCAGCTTGCGAAGCCAAACAATCCAATTCCCTTTTAATTATTGCTAGGACCGATGCCAGAGGCGTATTAGGACTATCCGAGGCAATAGAGAGGGGCAAACTATATTTGGAAGCAGGTGCAGATGCTTTGTTTATTGAGGCCCCTCAGAGCAAAGATGAATTAGAAAGCATTGGCAAGGCGTTTCCAGACACTATTTTGATTGCCAACATGGTAGAAGGGGGGAAGACTCCTTGCCTTACAGCCGAAGAGCTGCAGCAATTAGGATTTAAGATAGTGTTCTGGCCTTGTACCGCATTATATGCGGTTGCCTATACTCTGGAGAAAGTATTCCGAACCCTGCAAGAAACAGGTTCTACCGCACCATATCAAGAACAAATGCTAAGTTTCAGTAAGTTTAATGAGCTAGTTGGCTTAGAAAAATACCTGGAATTAGATAAAAGATACAAGACCTATTGAAATAGAACAACGTTCTTAAATTTTGGTTAAATCGTAGAGCTTCAAAATAGTCGCCCAGTTACGGGTGGTAGTGGCTTCTCCCAGAATATGGTTAACAGCCTTTGCCAAGCGGCTAACTTGTACTCCGTCCGGGCACCAAAGGTAAGCGGCCTTCTCACTGATGGATAGAACCTCTGGAGTCCAGTCCTGTTCTTCTAAAGGTTGTAATCGGATGCGATCTGCGGGGTTCCTGAGAAACGCAACAAGTAGACGGGAAAGATTGTCGGCAATTTCAACCAGGGAGTTATCACGAACAATAATAGCTAACTCCGCTGCAGTGAGCACTATTACTCTAGCAGAAACACCCAGCCGTGAAGAAAGCGATTCTTCGATATGGACAGCGGTGGACTCTTGAGCCATATCCGGTCCGACGAAAACTACGTTACCGCTATTTAGGAGGGTACGTACTTCGTGGCAGCCAATATCCTCGATGACCCTGCGCAAATCTGCCATCGACACACGCTTGGCCTGCCCAACATTGATTCCCCGTATTAAGGCAACCTGTTTACCTTCCACCCAATTTCCCCCAAAATAAAATTAATGTTTATTTACTGATCACTAAAACTCACAAGATTTAACTGTTCTTGGAAACGGCACAACATCACGTATGTTGCTTACCCCGGTAACGTACATGACCAGTCTTTCGAAACCCAGTCCAAAACCGGCATGTTTGACCCCACCGTATTTTCTCAGGTCCAAATACCATCCCAATTCTTTTTTATCCATCTTCAGGTCATCCATTCTATGCTCTAATACCTCTAGTCTCTCTTCTCTTTGGCTTCCACCAATAAGTTCACCAACTCCTGGTACCAACAAATCCATGGCAGCAACCGTTTTTCCGTCATCGTTCTGCCGCATGTAAAATGCTTTAATCTCCTGAGGATAGTCGGTTACAAACACTGGTTTGGCAAATACTTTTTCGGTCAGATATCTTTCGTGTTCAGTTTGCAGGTCGTTACCCCACAGCACTGGGTAATCAAACTGCTGTCCCGATGCGATTAGAATTTCTACTGCTTTTGTATAAGTTAAACGAATAAATTCCGATTCTATTACGTTTTTCAGTCTCTCCTCCAGGCCTTTATCCGCAAAACTGTTGAAGAATTCCATTTCTTCAGGGGCATTTTTCAATACATAGGCTATCACATATTTCACCATATCCTCCGCCAGCTGCATATCATCCTGTAGATCGGCAAAGGCGATTTCAGGCTCAATCATCCAGAACTCTGCTGCATGTCGGGTGGTATTGGAATTCTCAGCTCGAAATGTTGGCCCAAACGTATAGACGTCTTTAAACGCCAGCGCAAAGGCTTCCCCTTCTAACTGACCACTCACCGTAAGATTAGTCCTACGACCGAAAAAGTCTTCCGAGTAATTAACTGCCCCTAACTCAGTTATTGGCGGCTTTTGAGGATCCAAGGTGGTTACCCTGAACATCTCCCCTGCCCCTTCGGCATCGCTGGCAGTAATAATAGGTGCGTGCACATAAACAAAGCCCTTTTCCTGGAAAAACTGATGCATTGCATAGGCAAGCAGTGAGCGGACCCTAAATACGGCTGCAAACAGATTAGTCCGTGGACGCAAATGAGCTACCTCTCGCAAGAATTCTCTAGTATGTCGCTTGGGTTGAATGGGATAATCTTCGGGTGAGTCCCCTTCCAGGATCACTTCTAATGCCTTTATTTCAAAAGGCTGTTTACTCTGCGGTGTCAGGGCTAATATACCTTTAATGCTTACTGCAGAACCCACCCTGAACTTAGCTATTTCCTCAAAGTTTAACAGCGACTCCTTTTCGTACACGATTTGTATCGTGTTAAAATGAGTACCATCATTTAACGAAATAAAACCGAACGATTTCTGATCTCTATTAGTTCTAATCCACCCGTTAACCTCCACCTTCTGGTTGGCATACCTCTCAGTATCTCTTACCAGCTGTCTAACCACCACTTTCGTCATGAATTCCCTCCTTATATCATACTGACATTCCGTTTTGAAACAACTGTGCTGTTGTAAGTATTCTTAGCATTTTTGAGATGTTTTAGAATAATATTTGTTCAGCGTGAGTTTATGCTTCCTTATGTTGGCGAAACCTCATCTTAAAAGTAGTCCCCAGCGGACCGGTGTCAAACTCAAGTCTTGAATCATGCCGGGCGGCAATACTATAGCAGACTGCCAGACCCAGTCCGGTGCCTTTTTCCTTGGTAGTAAAAAAGGGTGTTCCAATTTTCTCAATAATCTCCGGTTTCAGTCCAGGCCCCTCGTCTTTGACATATAGTACAATTTCTTCTCCTTCAACCATCGTGCCAATAGTCAATGTTCCGCCTGATACCATTGCTTCCATGCCATTGCGAGCTAAATTAAAAATCACCTGGCGGATTTCATTCTGGTCAATTACTGGCATGGGAGGTTTGGTTAATTCCAAATCTATTTTGATTCCTTTATAATTGGCATCAGCCTCCAGCATTGGATAAATGGCTTTGACTACCAGATCAATATATTCGGGTTGTAAATAAACAATCTTATTCTTGGCCATACCTAAAAATTCAGATATAATCGCGTTAGCTCTATCCATTTCCTCAATCATGAGATCAAGAAATTCAGCATCTTCTATATACTTATCTTTGAACAATTGTAAAAACCCACGGACAGATGTCATCGGATTTCTAATTTCGTGCCCAATGCTAGCAGCCATTTCTCCAATAAGGTTTAAGTCAGATAAGCGTGCCATCTCTTGTTCAATCCGTTTTTGTTCAGTAATGTCAATCAGACTTGTCATACGACAAAGCTTTCCATTCAAATACAGCAACTGACCCCAGAGTAAACCGCGACGGATTTCACCTGATCTGGTGCGAAAGTCAATTTGAACGCCCTCCAGCTTACCTTTTTCATTAAGCATCTTCCCTAGGTCCTGTCTTTTCTCCGCGTCCACGAATATTTTTATCTCCTTGGTTATTGATTGGCCAATAATTTCATCGCGAGTATAGCCCATACCCGTATATAATGCCTCATTGGCATCTAAAAATGTCCCTTCTTCAATTGAAGACAAGGTCATCATAATAGGGCTTCCATGGAAGACTTTAGAGAATTTCTCCTCTGATTGGCGCAGTGACTGTTCAGCCTGTATTTGGTCGGTGATATCACTATGCACGCAAATTATACACTTTTTTTGATTCATATCCACTAGTTCCGCAGAGATCAAATAATTACGAATTACTCCAGATTTCATGCGAAACACTGCCTTATATTTAACAACACTGCCATGCTCACATAATTGGTTTGTCCATAGATTTCTTTCTTCCTCATTAACCCAAATGCCTAATTCGGTTCCGCTGCTCCCTATGGCTTCATCTCGACTAAAACCGGTTTGCTTTACCCACGTATCATTCACCTCGATATAAGTCCCCTTTTCTAATGTTGTGATTGTAATAGGGGCGGGATTACCATGAAACGCTTTGGAAAACTTGTCTTCGGCTGCCTCTATCCGGCGCAAACGCTCTAGCCCCATAGAAGCGAGAATTTGGCCCAGTTTTGAGTAGAATTCCATAATTGGTTTAATTCGATGTTCTGGAACAATATTAATTTTATGGAGTGCCTCAATATAAGCTTCTTCATCAAATCCAAACTCTTGAGCTTGTGTGCGAAAATATTCTTCGTCCGGTGGTTCGTTCAACAGTTGTCCCATGTAGATCGTGGCCAGATGTTGACCTTCTACGATGATAGGGGTGGCATAGTCAACGAGTCCGTTCAAACATCTATACCTAATATAAGGACCCTCGTGCAAATGATCACCCATATAGCTATCGCTCTTTTTGCATCTTTGCTCTGTTTCAGGGCAGACACGATGAAAGTTGAGACACATATCAGACCAGCCTGTTCGGCTGAGAATATTGGTATCAACATCGAGAAAAGCGTGCATGATTCCGGTAAGTTCATAAAATGAGTCGAATAGTTGCTGAAGAAGATTAATATCAATCAGCTCGGAAATATGATACTTTTTTGAACTATCCGAGGCCGGTTGGAACCTTTGCCCCAATATATCTAAAGGTTGGTGTTTGTGATAGTTAGATTTCAACTCCATATTTTCTTGCTGCAGTCTCTGCAATTCGTCCCAAAGTTCCTCTTTGCTGCTATATTCATCAACCAATATTGTTACCTCCCGAAGCACAACTATACAACAACCTTATTAATCTTTAACGGAACTGTCTTTTTCTTGTGTTTCGCCATTATTATCCATATTCCTGTTTATTGCAATCTATCTCTATTAATATAAATACGAAGTAAAGTTGAAATAATAGGGTATGCTAAGCCAATATTAGTGTTTTTTTGATTATAAGGTTGAAAATAGACCGGGATAAATACCAGGAAGGAAGCGAAAGTGTGAATATACGAATTGCCAGCCTGTTCTTGCTCTTGTTGCTGTTTATTTCCGGCTGTGCTAAGCAGCCACAATCATTGGGAACTAATGAGATATTAGACTACCAGGGGCAGAAGCTGACTTCATCTGCAACCCTGCCTGAAAACTCTATCAAAGGACCTCCCAGTATCAATATGGAAACATATCGATTGCAGGTTGATGGTTTGGTCAGTTCTCCCCTGTCTTATAGCTATGAGGATGTCCTGCGGAAAACTCACTATACAAAACTAATCACCCTGCACTGTGTCGAGGGTTGGGATGCCACCATATTGTGGGAAGGTGTGAAAATATCCGACCTAATTGATCCATCCCAAGTTGATCCCAATTGCAATACCGTCATATTCCATGCTGCCGATGGCTATACCACGTCACTCCCTTTGGCTTACATTAGAGATAACAGCTTTTTACTGGCCTTTAAGGAAAATGGAGAGGTGCTGCCCAATACTCTAGGCTATCCATTTATAGTTGTGGCGGAAAATAAACTCGGATATAAATGGGCCCGATGGGTCACGGAAATTGAGCTGTCTGACAATGCGGTATATAAAGGCTTTTGGGAACAAAGGGGATATAGCAATTCGGCTGATATTAAAACAAAATGACCTTATTTACAGAAAGGACTTCCCTCTACTGATCTTCCGTTCGACTATTCACCCATCTTAAATTTACCATAGATCACCAAACAGAAGATGCAATTCTACTGACATATTTTAGCTATTATTTTACCCTTGGTCTGGCATTCCACAAATTACCAACCCTCATTTACCTATCACTGCAAACAAAGGATACTCCGCCCATTAACCCCTTATTCCGCCCATATCTGATGGTTAATGCCCATATTTACCAAAAGGTAGGAGCAGAAAGGGGTCGAATTGTTATTGTCAAGGAGGTTTAATAGTAATTTATGGAGGCAAATACAAAAACGCTCAAGGATGGCTAGTATTCCAGGATTATTGCTTTTTATCCAGAGTTGCTTATTACTTGACAATACAATCAGAGTTTGGAAGGGAGAATTTAATTTTGAATAAAAAGATAAAAGTAGTTTTTATGACATTTCTTATCACTCTGATGAGTCTCGCCACTTTGGTGGGTCCAGCATCAGCAGATACCTATGCAAATTACAATGCTTTGAAATCCCATAAATCAATTAATGTAGATTATAAGATCGAAAGTAACGACACTGCTTCATCTACTGCAGTCATCGCCATTCATGGAGGAGTCATTGAGAGCGAAACCGATGAAATAGCCTCTGCGACAGCAACTAAAGGCGGGTATGATTATTATGGTTTTATAGGTCTTAAATCTGGCTTGCACATTACATCTACCAACTTCGATGAACCTATAGCCCGCAAATTGGTGGCTAAATCCAATAAAACTTTATCTATTCATGGCTGCACCGGAACGAGTAAGATAACCTATATGGGTGGCCTGGATAAAACCCTGGGCGCAAAGGTTAAAACCGCTCTGCAAGCGGAGGGTTTTAAAGTACTGACTGCCCCATCCAGCTTAGCGGGAACAGCTCGACTTAATATCTGTAACAGTAATACTATTCACAAAGGAGTCCAGTTGGAATTAACTAAAGCTCAGAGAAATTATTTGGCCAGTAACAGCACAGCTTTTGAGCGCTACACAACTGCCCTAGCGACAGCTTTGAAATAAACTAGCGGCAAAGATATTTAATAACGAATAGGCCTCCAGTCTCTGGAATACTAGAAATTAATTAAATATAATTGATCTACGTATGTTTACATACAAATATGACCCATGTTGGGTGGCGGCGGAGCAGCCCCAATAAATATGGTGCTGTATATAAAAACGTGAATACTTTACTTCCCTGTTCTATATAGTTTAAAGGTGCACATTGATTCTTTTCGATCATGGCATAAAACCAAAGAAGGTCAGGTAAGTAATGAAAAAGATTTCAAAAGATCTACATAGTGATCTTGCACCTTTAGAAGGCCGCAAGGAAATGGCCCAGTGGCAGATTGATACCGAATTTCGAGGTTTAACCTGGGAGGGCACTTACTGTTCTGTTGCCGCAGAGCTTGCAGACAACGCAAGTGACGGCGAGAGAGTAATCCGGCTTCAGGGCAGCATTTACCCTCAAAACAGGTTAACTCCTACTGCCGGATGGATAGAGCTAGAAACAAGTCCTGGCCAACAAATGCCTGCTCCCACTGATCTATATCTTGTAGGAACCCGTCCTCTGCCTCGGCCTAATATCACCTGCCTCTCCCGCCACCCTATCAATCAAGACTATTTAGTAGCGGCAACTTCAGACTCCTATTTGTTATTACTGGACGCTCGTCTACAGACCAACTTAAAGGTATTGGTACAGATCAAACTGCCCTCTTCCATCACATCACTGATCTGCTGCGGCAAGCGGTTGTTAGGCCTAGGCAAACCTCCGGGCAACACCGTGCAGATAATTGATATTACTACAAGTCAGGCACCGCATCCTGCCTTTTTGCCAGTAGCACGTCTCTCTCTTCAAGTAACCTTGATTGCTCTGGCCGAAAACGATTCCTGTTCCGCCTGGGGTCTAAGCAGTGCGGGACAAATCTACTGTTTGCAACTGTCTAATTCACAGCTTTTTTCTCAACCCCATGTAGATAGAATATCTCTAAAACCAATAGGCCGTTTACGCAGACCACCACTAACTATGGCCAGATTAGGATATTGTCTGAAAAATACCTATAAAGCTATTAAAAACAAACAGCCCTTCTGGCGGTACCGTTGCCCGACGAAAGAGGCCTTCTTGGGTTTTGCTTACGACGGGCAACACTATTGGGCATTTGACTCTCACAGACTTAAACCACCATCGGCGACACTGCTATTATATAATCAGGCCGGTACTTTGATCCGATCATTTAGTTCGCTTCCGGAGGTATCACTTAGTTCTTTGAACTACCTCCATAATAATCTGTTGGTTTTAGATTTGGAACACCAACAACTGCATCAATACCATTTGGCGGATACCATGCAACCGGTAGCAAGCCTGCCTCTAGCAAACCAGCGCCCTGGTTATCTTCCGGCCGGCACTGAGCTCACGGCAGGTATTCATGACCTATGTCTGTTATACGTAGGGGGTGAAGGCACCACTGCCGTGCACCGCTACGATAACGATAAGCTGATGCCCCTGGTTGGATATGCTACACCGGCTGGAGTAGTGGAGAACCTATTTATGGATGGTTTTCTGCTGCTTGCCCAGTATTCCCCACTATTGAATGGCAGGTCATTCGGAGTGGACCTTGAGGGTACTCCTTCCCGTCAGGAAGATTGGCTGGCTTTGTTTGATGAGTATTTCCACCCCCAGGTCAATCTCCAGGCCTTGGAAAACTGCACCAAAGAGATAACCCAGCAGTTGCAAGTCGGTAGAAACAAGCAGGTAAGAGTGGTATTGGGTGTTCCTACCCCCGACCATCGTTGCACCGACTGGGATAATAAGGGACTTTCATTAGCTACCGTTTTGCATCGAGTGAAGGTTACTCATTGGGCCATAAAGGAATTACTGAATCGTTGGCAGAATGCAAATTTTAAACACCTGGTGCTGGCTGGCTTCTACTACATGACCGAACAAGGAAGCTGGAACGATCATATCCTGCACATGTTCCCTAAACTATGCCATAAATATGGAATTCGCTCCTTTGCTATACCAGGTATCTCGTCCTCTTGGGTTACCGAATTTAACCGGGCTGGTTTTGACTGTGTAGCCCTCCAATCCTCACATGCCTTTTGGCAGCCACCTGATCGTCCGCGTTATTACCTTCTGAAATGCGCTGGCCGTATTGCCCGTGAATTCGGAATGGGGATGGAGGTAGAACTACCCTATGATGTTTTAGAAGCAGAAGGACAGCAAAAGCTTCGCGACTATCTGGAAATGGCATATATTCAAGGCTGGGCAGGTGCATTCAAAACCTACTTCCAAAGTTACAATCTGATAAAAACACTTGCCGAAAATAAGCAACCCGAATGTCGACAGCTCTACGATGATCTATATCGGATGAGCCGGCTTTCTCGACAGTCCAATCCCATTGTCGCCCATATATCAAGTAGTGCTTTAGCAATTGATTGTCGAACCGAATGGGTGGATAAAAAAGGTCGGTTATGGTTGCGACTAAACATTGAAGGCCACCAAGGTATTTTTAAGTTGTCGAGTTTGTCAGAGGAGTAATCTATATAATCTAGATTAGATAGGTTTAAGTTATATATGGGTTTGCTGTGAAAGACTACACTTTGATTAGAAACACTAAATATTATCAAAGCCGGGATTTGATCCCTACTTCAGAGTGTCAATAAAGGCAGACCGAGCAAAAAAGTTCAAGAGCAAGGCATTAATGAAAGCTCGTGATTGAGGCGTACATAAGGTACGTTGATTGAACGAGCTTTCGTTAATAACGCAGCTATTGGACTTTTTTGACGGTCTGAAGCCGGGATTTGATCCCGGCTTTTGTAGATAATTAATTATCCTTGGGTTGTAACTATTGTGTTAGCACTATTCAGATAGTCCAAACGGCTGTTTAAGTATGACACATGGCTATCAATATTCATTGCCATCTCTTCATACTTTGCTTTGGCAGTTGCATCCTCAGTTGATTGGGCGGCCATTAGATAGGTTCCTTTAGCACTTTCAGCAGATGCTACCGCCTTTTGCAGATCACTTTTTACAGTCATTACTACACCTCTTTTTAAATTTTTCTTTGTATATTGTGCTGATTCTTGCATAATATTATGCGGTGATTCTCAGGTTGCCAAACCAGGCCTCGGCTTGTTTTCTGACTCGTATATTTTAATTTGAAGAGCAGATAATATATAAATGGTAAACTTCTTTTATTTCAAAGTAAGTGGGAACGGAGGTTGTTGGCATATGGTTAAGAAAGCAATATCTCTGTTCTGCCTATTCCTACTGGCAATGATAATCTTCAACCTTTCATCATTGAACATTCCATCAGATAGAAACCTCTACTACCAATCTCAAATCTATTTTTCAGAAATGGAGCAACAATTTAACCTTCCTGTGTACCAGCAAAATGATATCGGGATAGGAATGACCGGTTATCATAATGATATAGCCCTCTTAACTGATGTCCAACCCGCCTTTGAGGTTCTAATCGCTGATATGGAAAAGGCGGAAAAGAATATAAACATGGAAGTCTTCATAATCCGTAATGACGAAACAGGTAATCATTTCAAAAATATACTTATTCAAAAAGCCAAGCAAGGTGTGGAAGTTCGCTTGCTTTATGATGCCTTGGGGTCGGCGTTAACCCCAAGTTCCTATTTCAATGATTTGCGGAACAATGGCGTACAAGTTGCCTCCTATAATCCACTCTGGCCTAGTTTCTGGCAAGGTCGTTTAGATAATCGTCTTCATCGTAAAATGATTATTATCGATGGTAAAAAGGCTTTTATCGGGGGCGAAAATATTGGTGATGAGTATCTGGGCAAAAATAAGAAGATAGGATTTTGGAAAGATACAGGAATTTCTTTCAGGGGAGATGCGGTCCTCTCAATTCAGCAAATTTTCCTAAATGACTGGCGGCAATCCAGCCTCGAAAAAGCAGCAGATATTAACTTCTATCCTAGTAATTCGGCTGGTGCCAATAAAATTGTAAAGATAATTCTTGGGGGTCCGGATTCACCGATGACTGACACGAGTCTGCCCTATATCAGACTGATCAATAATGCCAAAGAAAAAGTGTTTATGGTAAGCCCCTATTTATTACCTAATGCCGCTATGCTGGAAGCCCTATATCAAGCGGCTCAGCGAAATATTGATGTCCAATTGATACTTCCTAGTAAAAGCGATAATACGGTAATGCGAGTGATCCAACCCTTCTATATCAAAAAGTTGTTGACACATGGAATAAAGGTCTCCACTTATGATCAGGGGTTTATACACAGTAAAATTATGATCATAGATAATGATATAGCTTCTGTCGGTTCGGCCAATTTGGATAGATTAAGCTTTTACAAGAACTATGAAATAACCAGTATTTTTTATGATAAAGAAATAATAGAGCAGTTACAAAGAGATTTCTTAAATGATCTTAAAGGCAGCACAACCCATTACCCGACAAACCAATAACTAGCTTACCGGCTGTTATTGCTTAATTATTATTCTTCATCCTTTTTACAAGTTTTACAATTTCATACCAAAGAACTGAGACTGCAGCAATAATAACCGCCCCGGACAGCTGACCTGCAGTCAATGGAGCAAGCTTTAGTATCCCACTAAGTGGTGTATATAATATCAATAAAAGGCCCGCAATTGTGCCAATAGAAACGCCCCACATCACCCTGTCTTTGGCAAGGCGGATCATTGACTGAACCATAGAATCATAGTTTGAGCTGTTTACCTGCACTAAAAATAGATTAGCAATTATAATAATTGAAAGTGCCATGGTTCTTGCCAATGCAGCATTTTCCGGATTTTGCTGTAGCAATAAATAGTATGTGCCGAAAGAAGCGGCGAAAATAGCTAATCCCTGAATGATGCTTTTCGTTAGCGTTCCTGCCGTAAGGATATTTTCTTGTGGATTTCTTGGTTGGCGCTCCATAATATTATGCTCGGCGGGCTGACGTTCCAGCACAATTGAACAAGTGGGATCGATAATCAATTCTAGAAGCACAACGTGCAACGGCAGCAATAACAGATTGGCCGGAATGATATTTAATAACGGTGCCAGCAGTGCGGCGAAGGCAATAGGAATGTGGATCGTAAAGACATAACCTACGGCTTTTCGTATGTTATCGTAAATTCTCCTGCCATCCCTAATGGTATCTACAATAGTTGAGAAGTTGTCGTCCAGCAAAATCAAATCAGCTGCTTCTCTCGATACCTCGGAGCCGCGCTTACCCATAGCAATGCCGATATCGGCATGTTTAAGTGCCGGAGCGTCGTTGACCCCATCACCTGTCATGGCTACAACCTCACCATTTTCTTTGAAAGCTTTTACAATACGCATTTTATGTTCCGGCACAACTCTAGAAAAAACACTGACATCGCGTACACGTTCACGAAGCTCCGCATCGCTCATGCCGTTCAACTCGTCACCTGTAATAATTTTATCGCTGCCCATCATACCAACCTGTTTCGCAATCGAGCTGGCAGTTATCCCATTGTCGCCAGTAATCATGACCACTCGAACGCCTGCTCTGGTGCAGTTCTCTATATCCCTTTTCACAGACTCACGCGGAGGGTCAGCCAGACCAATCAAGCCACATAGGGTTAATATGCAATCAGTGATAGTGACGGGAATTTCCGCCTCACTGTTCGGCTTCATGATACCTACGGCAATGACACGCAAGCCTTGTTTTGACATTTTATTGATTTCTTCCTCTGTCTGCTGGCGTTCTGCATCATTCATATTACAGATGGTCAGGATGCGCTCGGGTGAGCCTTTGGCTGCGATTATTATCTCGCCATCATGCTTCCAAACATGCCCCATCATTTTCAGATCATTGGTGAAAGCATATTCCGTAATCAGTTCGCTGCCAAAAAGGTGGTCTTTGTTTATGCCGAATGTCTCGCAATAATCAAGCATAGCCTTTTCCATCGGGTCGTAGGCATCAATTTCACACGCAAGTCCCATTATTTCGATCAACTCTCTAGCGTCTGTACCCACTGACCAAGTGTCCCGCACAGTCATTTGATTCATGGTTATTGTGCCTGTCTTATCTACACACAATACCGATACAGCACCCAGGGTTTCAACTGCAGGCAACTTGCGAACCAGCGACTGTTTTTTGGCCAGCCGCCACGCTCCCATGGAAAGAAACACGGTGAGGATCACCGGGAATTCTTCGGGTATCATCGCCATCGCTAGAGTTATTCCTGAGAGAATACTTTCAATAATCCGTTCCCTAAAAACATGATCAGGAAGATTATAATAAGTAAATACGCTGACCAATGCGAACAGAACGCCGGCAATTCCTGCACAAAGCTTTACCAGCTGTCCGGTCTGTTTTTGCAGAGGCGTTGGATTTTCCATTGCAGATGCAACATTGGCACCGATTTTACCATACTCGGTTGCAGCTCCAATCTTGTCCACTCTTATAGTAGCACTGCCTTGAATAACCAGTGTTCCTGCATAGCAGTAGTCCTTCCGCCAATAATCGTTACTGTTTTTATCGGTTGTATCAGTAGTTAGCTTCCAAACGCCCTCGGCTTCACCTGTAAGCGAAGACTCATCTACACAAAGATCGCTTGCTTTTACCACCTCGCCGTCAGCAGGGATTTTCACACCTTCGGCAATTATCATTAAATCATTGGGCACTAAGTCTACACTGGCAATCATCTGCTCTTTCCCGTCTCTAATCACGGTGACATGGGGCGCAGATAGGTCTTTGAGGGCATTTAAGGTTTTGTCCGTCTTCCACTCCTGAATGATATCAATGCTAATAATACCAATAACAAAAATAAGCATGATGGCACCATCACGAGGTTCACCTAAAATAAAATAAATTACCGCCGCAACAATTAGAAGAAGGAACATGGGCTCGCAGATAATGTGAATGGCCTTACTCAAAAAGCTTTGCTTTTTCTCATCCGTCAGCTGGTTTTTCCCAAACTGCTCCTGTAGCTTTTGCGCTTGTTCGCTGGTCAACCCTTGTAGTGGGCTTAGGGATTTTGGTTCTGTCATAATGAGTTACCTCCAAATTCACTTTCTAAAGTATCGTTAAGATAGCTCTATGGCAATGCAAGTTTCTAAAAGTATGTTCTAAAAGGTATAAAAAAACACCTATGGAACATACTACTGTCCCACAGATGTGAATGATTCAATCTGCTGCTGTTGCCAGCCCGGCCTTATGAAACCCAATAGTTTCATCGCCTGCTCAGTTTGTACTGTAGATTTATATGCAGTGCAAATAGCTTTTTCATTATAATATATATAGCAGCTTTTGTTAAGGGTATAACTAGATATCCCGCCTAAGTTCGTCGAAGAAGGCTATAATAAACATAATAATATTCGCAAAGGAACTAATGCATGAATCTTCTGGCAATGGATAAGATCAGTAAAACTTATGGTGAAAAGGTGCTCTTTCAGGAGGTCAGCTTTGGAATAGATGAAGGTGAGAAAATCGGCTTGCTGGGCATTAATGGTTCTGGCAAGTCCACCTTTTTAAAACTTATTGCCAGTCGGGAAGAGCCGGATCAAGGATATATTATAAGGAATAGAAACTTAAGAATTGAATATCTTCCCCAGAATCCATTATTCGATCCCCAGGCTACCGTGATGGATACGGTATTAAGCGGCGATTCGCCCTCTATACTTACTTTACATCAGTATCGGGCCAAAGTGAAAGATTTTGATTATAAGTCTGCCACTCAAACCGTGCACGATGAACTGATCCAATTAGGTGAACAGATGGAAGCTCGAGATGCATGGAAATTGGAAAGTGAGGCTCAGGGTATACTGACACGTCTGGGAATTATGCAGTTTGATGATCTGATGGGAAAGCTTTCCGGCGGACAACGTAAACGAGTAGCTCTGGCAGCTGCCCTGATGAACCCTGGTAATCTACTTGTTCTGGATGAACCTACTAATCATTTGGATGACCAGGCTATTGATTGGCTGGAGAAATATCTGCTCAGATATACTGGGGCATTAATTATGGTAACCCATGATCGTTATTTTCTAGAGCGGGTAAGCAACCGCATTATTGAATTGGAGAGCGGACATCTATATAGCTATCCTGGTAATTATAGTGTCTATCTGGAGAGAAAGCTGGAACGAGAAGAAAAAGAAGTGGCTATGGCCAGCAAGAAACAGGCCTTACTACGCAAGGAACTGGCATGGATTCGCAAAGGTGCACGGGCTCGCAGTACCAAACAACAAGCTCGGATACATCGTTTCGAAAAACTACAGGAGGACCAGCCACGTGCCAAAGCAGAAAATCTGCACATATCATCAGCAACGAGTCGCCTGGGCAAAAAGACCATTATTCTGGGCAACATATGTCAGAGCTTTAGATCAGAACGAATAATTGATGACTATTCCTGTATTTTAGATAGGAAAGAACGTATGGGAATTGTGGGGCCCAACGGCATTGGGAAATCAACTTTGCTGCGGATGATGAGCGGTGAAATCATCCCCGTTAGTGGTACAGTGGAAATAGGCAGCACCGTCAAGATTGGCTACTTTCCTCAAGAAAGCATTGGCTTACCGGATGAGATGAGGGTTATTGATTATATTCGAGAGGCTGGTGAATATCTGCAATCAGGCAATAAACTACTGAGTGCTGCCCAGATGCTTGAGACTTTTTTGTTTCCACCGGCTACCCAATGGAATACGTTACAGAAGCTGTCGGGGGGAGAAAAAAGAAGACTGCATCTATTGCGGATATTAATGGCGGCCCCTAATGTTCTCCTTCTTGATGAACCCGGTAATGATTTGGATATTGAGACCCTGACCATACTGGAAGATTACTTGGATGACTTTTTTGGTGCAGTGATTGCCGTCTCTCATGATCGCTATTTTTTGGACCGGATATCAGAGAAGATAACGGCTTTCGAAGGACAGGGCAAGCTCTCGGAGTACCCAGGTAACTATTCCGATTATTTGCTCAGTTCAACTACCAAGGAGGCCAATGGAGCTGATCCCAACCCAAAGTCTACAGCTGAAAAGGTTAGAAATGATCCTGAAGTAGTGAAAACCCGGCAATTAAAGTTTTCCTTCAAAGAGCAAAAGGAATTTGCCGAAATTGATGATGATATTTCGACTGTGGAAAATGAATTAAAGGATCTCGATATAAAAATCAACCAGTCCGCTAGAGATTACCTGCAATTGGAATCCTTAACAGCTATCCGCCGTGAAGTAGAACAGCGACTCGATCATCTGCTGGAGCGCTGGACATATTTAAATGAATTGGCCGAAGAAATAGACAATAACACTACTTAATTAAAAGATTAGCCATGCAATCTTATGCCTTTCTATAGACATTCAGGCCAATTTTAATATCCTCTTTATCGGGGATAGACACATTGCCTTCAGTTGAGCCAATAATAATACTCTTTCCCGAAGATGACGTGCCGAACTCCTTCGATATATCAACCTTTATAGTCAATATATTGCCGTCCAACTTCATTTCGCAGTTCTTCATAATAATTCCCTCCCTATCTCAATATTTGAACATATATCAATGGATTTATCCATTAATCTCAGTATTTCAATAGTTTTCATGATTCCTTCTTCATGGGTACTCTTTTACATGTCTAATTTTATACGCCGTTACTAT
>Ga0074195_1002638_pt1 | contig 19291 bp, 12 predicted proteins | sample EPASupsiteHSE623_FD_64525 | JGI IMG/M metagenome (GOLD analysis project Ga0074195, IMG submission 64525) | Bioremediated contaminated groundwater from EPA Superfund site, New Mexico - Sample HSE6-23 | ecosystem: Environmental > Aquatic > Deep subsurface > Groundwater > Contaminated ...
GAACGTATTGTTAATGTTAATTCAATATGCCAATTGGTATACGGACAATTTCAATTAAAAGCAGAAAAACAAAATATTGAATTAAAGCACATAAATTCTATTGCTGACTGCAATTCGAGAATTATGACAGACGAAACCAAATTGATACAGATACTTACAAACCTTATAAGCAATGCAATTAAATTTACAAAAGAAGGATCTGTCGTGTTCGGGTGTGAGTTAAAAAATGATAATCTTGAATTCTATGTAAAGGATTCCGGTATAGGAATTCCTCCCGATAAACAAGAGGATATATTTAAACGCTTCCGACAACTGGAGAACACTGAGAACAGGCAATTCGGCGGTTCCGGATTAGGATTGTCTATTTCAAAGACATACGTAGAACTTCTTGGTGGAAGAATGTGGGTCGAGTCCGAACCTGGTAAAGGCTCATCATTTTACTTCACTATACCGTATGTGGAGGCGGTAGGCAATAGGCATTAGGCAATAGGCAATGGGCATTAGGCAATGGGCATTAGGCAATAGGCATTAGGCAATAGGCAATAGGCAATAGGCAATAGTATTTAGTAATTAGCAAATTAGCAAATTAACATATGGCAAAAATTCTGGTTATTGACGATAATTCTGACAACCTTATAAGCTTGAAGGCTATTCTTGTGGATGCATTCCCGGACTCTGTTGTTTTTACTGCCTTATCCGGTCTAAAAGGGATAGAGCTGGCAACAACTGAAAATCCGGATGTGATTCTTTTAGATGTATTAATGCCCGATATGGATGGTTTCGAAGTCTGCTGCAGACTAAAAAAGGAAGAGCATTTAAGTGATATCCCAGTTATATTCATAACAGCCTCAAAAGGCGATGGAACGCAGCGTATCAAGGCACTTGAAGCAGGTGGTGAAGGGTTTCTTTCAAAACCAATTGATGAACAAGAGCTTATTGCTCAAATACGTGCAATGTTCAAAATCAAGGCAGCCAATGAACAGAAGAGAAAAGAAAACGAACAACTTGCAAGACTTGTAGCTGAACGCACCAAAGAGCTCAGAGAGAGCGAACTATACTTCCGCACCCTCGCAAATTCCGGCCAACTTCTTATCTGGACATCGGGAACAGACAAGATGTGCGACTATTTCAACATTCCATGGCTGGAATTTACCGGAAGGACTATAGAACAGGAGCTCGGTGAAGGTTGGACAGAGGGAGTTCATCCATCCGACCTGCAGAAATGTGTGGAAACCTATGTGAACGCTTTTGACAAGCGTGAAAAATTCTCTATGGAATACCGGGTACGCCATAATAACGGAGAGTACCATTGGATACAGGACGATGGCACACCCAGGTATAACAATGATGGTGAATTCATTGGGTACATAGGGCATTGTCTGGATATTAGCCATCTCAAGCTCGCAGAAGAGGAGCTCAAAAGAAAAGATTTCCTTATGAATAAGGTGTTTGATCTGCTTCCTATTGGGCTTTGGTTTGCAGACAACAGCGGCAAGCTCATACGGGGTAATCCGGCCGGGATAAGTATCTGGGGCGGAGAACCAACTGTACCACCAGACGAGTACGAAGTTTTCAAGGCAAGGCGCCTTCCTTCCGGAGAAGAGATCGCTCCTGATGACTGGGCTCTTGCACATACAATAAGGGAGGGCAAAACTATAAGGGACGAACTTCTAGAAATTGATGCTTTTGATGGCCAGAAAAAGATAATATTAAATTATACAGCTCCGGTATTTGACGAAAACGGGCAAATGCTTGGAGCCATTGTAGTTAATAACGACATTACAAAACTCAAACAAACTGAATACGAGATTACTAAATTAAAGGATGAACTGGAAATAAAAGTCGAGGAGAAGACCCGAGAACTAAAAGAGCGGGTTGCTGACTTAGAGCGTTTTCACGAGGCTACAATAGACCGCGAACTACGTATGAAAGAGTTAAGAGACGAAATAGAACGATTGAAAAATGACAAACTATAAGGTAAAATATATATTACTTACGTTCTTATGCGGAATTCTCTTTAGTCTTTCGGCTGAACCTGCGTGTGCAAGAGTGAATCTTCCGGCAGCTGATACTGTCATAGGAAGAGTTGTAACCATAGCATCGGAACCAGACTATCCCCCGTTCTGCATTATTGATAAAAATGGTAAAGCAGACGGGTTTTCGATGGATCTTTTTAAAGCTGCGGCCAAAGCAGTAAATCTAAAAATTAATGTAAAAATTGGCGTCTGGAACATAATCAAACAGGATCTTGTAGAAGGGACAGTTGATGCTTTACCTTTAATGGGCCGGACTCCTGAACGTGAACAAATCTATGATTTCTCTCTCCCGTATATCACTCTGCATGGTGCTGTCTTTGTCAGAAAAGGGACCTCCGATATAAAATCTCTGGCAGATTTGAAAAAGAAGACAATAATAGTGATGAAGGGAGACAATGCCGAGGAGTATGTCCGCAGGAATAGTGTTTCTTACAATATCGTTACTACCAACACATTCTCCGAAGCATTTCGTATGTTGGCTTCCGGTTTGCATGATGCGGTAATTACCCAACGAATCATGGGAATCGAGCTTCTTAAAACCGACAAAATAAAATCAATCATACCCCTTGATCTTGAATTATCTGAATTTCGTCAGGACTTTTGTTTTGCAGTCAAAAAGGGGAATACGAAATTGCTGACCAAATTAAACGAGGGGCTCTCAATAATTATTGCGAATAAAACATACGACGATATCCACCTTAAATGGTTCGGGCCGGCTATTAAGGAAAAGCTTTCCTCTTTTGATGTGTTAAAGATAGTTCTTTACACTGTGATACCCCTGATATTGATTTTCTTTGGCGCATCCACTCTCCTATTAAGAAGAGAGGTGAGAAGAAAAACAAAAAGTTTGCAGCAGGAAGTTTCAATGCACGAAAGAGCTGAGACCGCTCTTAAGAACCAACAATTGCTACTTGCCGAAATGGAAAAAGGAACAAAGGTTGGAGGCTGGGAATATGATGTGGAAAAGAAAGAGTTTACATGGACAAATGGTGTTTATGCTATTTACGGCCTGTCTCCTTCTGAATATAATATAAAGGGGAAAATTAAGGAAGGCCCTGCCCGGCTGTATATTCCTGAAGACCAGAAAATTCTTGACAAAGCTTTTCAAAATGCCCTAAATGAAGGAAAATCCTACGACCTCACATTAAGGATGAACTCATTTGATGGAAAGTTCAAATGGGTGAGGACAGCCGGAAATTCTGTATTGAGAGAAGGAAAGGTTGTTAGGATCTTAGGCAATATTATAGATATTACAGAACAAAAACAGACCGAAGAGGACCTCAGGAAGCTCAAGGATGGCCTTGACAAATTAGTTGCGGAGCGTACCAGGGAGTTAAGCGAGAAAGTACAGAAACTAGACAAGAGTCAGAAGGCAATGCTTTATATGGTAGAGGACCTTAATAATGTTTCTGCAGAGCTTAAACTTGAACATCAGAAGATGGAAGCCGCAAACAGAGAGCTTGAGGCATTCAGCTATTCTGTCTCTCATGACCTGCGTGCCCCCTTGAGGGCTTTGGCAGGTTTTGCCAGAATATTGCAGGAAGACTACTCAAAATCACTTGATAAAGAAGGCAACCGTATTCTGGATGTAATTATCGAAAACGCAAAAAAAATGGGAACTCTTATAGATGATCTCCTCTCTTTTTCGCGACTCAGCAGGCAGGAGATAAAACTTTCATTAATTGATATGCACAGAATGGCTCAGGCGGTTTATGATGAGATAGTACCTGAAGAAGACAGAGAAAAGATTGAATTCCTGCTTCAAAATATACCGAATGCACAGGGAGATCCGTCAATTCTAAGACAGGTATGGGTAAATCTGATTGGCAATGCAATAAAATTCACATCCACAAAACAGAAGCGTATTATAGAGATAGGATTCTTTACGCGGGAAAAGGAGAATGTGTACTATGTCAAGGACAATGGAGTTGGTTTCGACATGGCATACAGAAACAAGTTGTTTGTCGTTTTCCAGCGTCTCCATAATATTAAGGAATTTGATGGCACCGGAGTTGGCCTGGCCATTGTGCAACGTATAATACTCCGTCTTAACGGTCGCATATGGGCCGAAGGAAAAGTTAACGAGGGGGCAGAGTTTTATTTTACATTGGGAAATGTGGAACAAGATGGGCATATAAATAATACCTGAAAATATGAACGCAAACAATTTAGTGGAAATCCTTCTTATAGAAGACAATCCTAACGATGTAGAACTCACGCTGAGAGCCTTGAGAAAAAACAATCTTGCAAACAACATCTACGTCGTTACCGATGGTGCGGAAGCTCTGGAGTATTTTTTTGGAACCGGTAAATATAATAACCGAGATATCAATTTAACGCCAAAATTGATAATTTTAGATCTCAAGCTTCCAAAAATTGATGGGATGGAGGTTTTGCGCACTATTAAAAATGATGACAGGACAAAGAGCATTCCGGTGGTTGTTCTTACATCATCTAAGGAGGAGAGTGATATTGTCGCCAGTTATAAGCTGGGAGCCAATAGTTTTATTGTCAAACCGGTGGATTTTGACAAATTTGTTGTAACGGTAAGGGAACTTGGCATGTATTGGCTGCTTTTAAACCAACCCCCTTGTTAATGTGCTAATATGCTAATAAATCAAAAATTAAAAATCCTCATGGTGGAGGATTCACAGACTGATGCAGAACTGATTAAACGGGAGATAACCAGAAGTGGTATACGGTTTATAAGTCATATAGTAGAGACCAGAGAAGATTATTTATCTTTTTTAAAGGAATTTGATCCCGACCTGATTCTTTCTGACTTCTCTTTGCCGACTTTTGATGGCATGCAGGCAATTTTACTCCAACAAGAATTGGCTGCCCATATACCATTCATACTTGTCACCGGTTCAATCAATGAAGAGACAGCTGTAGAAGTAATGAAGGCCGGAGCCGATGATTATGTAATCAAGGAGCATCTTACTCGTCTGGGAGCTGCAATAAGGGCGGCAATACAAAAGAAGGAAATTATTCGTCTGAATATTGAGGCCGATGAAAAGCTAAGGGTCTTTTCACGAGCAATTGAGCAAAGCCCCTCTTCTATTATCATTACTGATGCTGAGGGTAAAATTCAGTTTGTAAATGCAAAATTTACAAATTTCATGCAATACTCCCTGGAAGAAGTCAAAGGAAAAACACCTCGCATTTTAAACCCCGGACATACCGGAAAGGAAGAGTTTGATGAAATGTGGAATACTTTACAAACACGTAAAACCTGGCAAGGAGAGTTCAATAATAGAAAAAAGGACGGAACAAAATTCTGGGAGAATGTAATTATTTCTCCCCTGCTTTTCCATTCAGGCAATATCAGCAACTTTATTCTTATAATGGAAGACATAACAGAAAAGAAAAAAATGATTGACGACCTGGTGATTGCCAAGGAGAGAGCAGAAGAGAATGACCGGTTGAAAACAGCTTTCCTGCACAACATCTCACATGAGATCCGTACCCCAATGAATGCGATAGTAGGATTCTGCGATTTGCTTAATGATCCCGACCTCAAGGCAAATGAATACAAACATTATACAGACATCATTACTCAAAGCAGTCATCAGCTTCTTTCAATTATCACAGATATTGTCAACCTCTCAACTATAGAAGCCGGACAGGAGAGAATCCAGGCGAATGCTTTAAATATAAACTCGATATGCCATCTTGTCTATGAGCAGTTCTTCCAAAAAGCAAAACATAAAGAGATTTCAATAAGTTACCAAACTGCGCTGCCTGATAGTGAAGCAATAATCATTTCAGACGAGACGAAATTAACACAGGTCCTCACCAATCTTTTAAGCAATGCTGTAAAATTCACTAATCATGGTTCTGTAGAATTTGGTTATCTTCTTAAAAACGACATCCTTGAATTTTATGTGAGGGATACCGGAATTGGAATTCCTGCAGAAAAACAGGAAGAGATTTTTAAACGTTTTTATCAGATTGACAGGACGGAGAACCGTCAATATGGTGGATCTGGATTAGGCCTGTCAATTTCCAGAACATATATCGAATTGCTGGGAGGAAAAATATGGATCACCTCCGAACCAGGCAAAGGGTCGACTTTCTATTTTAACATTCCTTATAACAGGCAATAGGAGTTGGGACATTTTTATGTGAATTTCGCTTGACTAATTTGCAATTATCTGAAATAGCCCTACTTTTGCACCCCATTACCAAATTAGCACATTAGCAAATTACCACATTACCATGCCAAATAAAGGAACAATAATCTGGACAACTATCTTAGCAGCTGTCGCAGCATTTCTTATTATCCCGCAAACGCACCAGATTTTTATATCAGCTACAAATGCTCATCCCTATTTAATGGGGTTTGTCAAGTTTGCCATTCTCTCAATCATGGGGGAGTACCTTGCCAACCGGCTGGTGCATAAAAAATGGGTTAAGGTAAATAGCTTATTTGTGAAGATGGCGATTTGGGGAATCCTTGGTGTAATGATTGTATTGATGTTCACCATTTTCTCTCAAGGAGTTCAGGGAGCAATAGACAAAGGGGTGCTTTATATAGGGGACACATGGGCATCACCTGTTATTCGCGCATTCTACATATCGGCAATAATGAACCTTACCTTCGCCCCTGTATTTATGGCCACCCACCGTATTACCGATGTTTATATTGACGCATACGCTGCCGGCAAAAGGATGTCCGTAAAAAATGTAATCAACTCAATTGACTGGCCGGGCTTTATGAGTTTTGTAATCGGAAAAACCATCCCGCTTTTCTGGATTCCAGCACATACAATAACTTTCCTCCTGCCCGATGAATATAAAGTGATATTTGCTGCTTCTCTTTCAATCGTTCTTGGATTGATACTCTCTTACGCAAAGCTGCGGAAGTCATAAATTCGCTATCTTTAGCCTGTTAAAAATATCTAAAAATTTATGGGAAATCTGGACTATGGCGTAATAGGAAACTGTCAGACGGCTGCACTGGTTTCCAAAACAGGTAGTATAGACTGGCTCTGTTTTCCGGAGTTTGATTCGCCGTCATTATTTGCTAAAATACTGGATAATGAGAAGGGAGGCTCTTTCGGTTTCGAAGTTACGGGCGATTACTCTGTTAATCAATCATATTTCAGAGACACAAACATTTTGAATACTAAATTTATATCGAATGAGGGTTCTTTTGAGGTATTCGATTTTATGCCAAGATACAAAACCGGCAACGGTGATGATTATTACCTACCCGCAGAAATTTATCGATATGTCAGGTACTTAGGTGGCAATCCTAAGTTCCGTGTTATCTATGAACCGGCATTTAATTACGCAAGAGAATCTGCCGTACACTCATTAACAAATGATTATATTAGAACCAGCTCCAATATATCTAATAACAATTCGGTCTACCTATACTCAAGCATTAATCTCGAAAGTATTATAAAGAAAGAGACAATAACTCTTAAAAATGATCAATTTTTACTGCTTTCCTATAACCAGAAACTCATAACCACAGATATTGAAAGGGTTTATCTGGAATATTCCAGAACCAAAGTATACTGGCTCAACTGGGTTAACCGTTCAAAAAAATATGACAAATACAACAAAGAGCTTACCAGAAGCCTGTTGGTACTTAAATTGATGTCATTCCAGCCTACAGGTGCAGTATTGGCAGCACTTACTACCAGTATTCCGGAATCCCTGGGAGATGTGCGAAACTGGGATTACAGGTTTTGCTGGTTAAGAGATGCCTCAATGCTAATCGAAACGCTTATTGCAATGGGACATCAGGGTGCGGCAAAAGGGTTTATTTTTTTTATCAAGCGGATACTGAAAAACAAGGGCGACACATTTCAGATTATGTACGGTATAAACGGAGAGAGAACTCTCACTGAAGAGGAGCTACCTCATCTCGAAGGATTTCTTGGAAACCGACCTGTCAGAATTGGAAATGGAGCATATAATCAGAAACAAAATGACTCTTTGGGGTATTTAATGGATGTTATATATCAGTATTACATATACTTTCCAGGCACTCTGGACGAAATTGAAGATATGTGGGAGATTGTAAAAAACATCTCCCTCACAGTATGCGTAGAGTGGCACAACCCCGACATGGGAATTTGGGAGTTCCGTACAAGGGAACAGCATTTGGTTTTTTCTAAGGTAATGTGTTGGGTAACTTTGGACCGTGCTTCAAAAATAGCTCTGTTTCTTGATAAACCAGAGCATGCAAAAGAGTGGAGAAAGATTGCAGACGAAATACACGAAAACGTTTTAGAAAAAGGGTGGAAAGAGGATATCCAGTGTTTCTCGCAGTCTTATGACAATAACGAATATGACTCTTCACTTCTCTTAATGGAGGCTTATGGCTTTCTAAACGCCAACGACGACAAATACATTAGAACCGTTAAATCTCTTAAGGCCAAACTCCTTTATAACGGACTGATGTACAGATACAATAACGAAGACGATTTCGGAAATCCAAAGTCGGCATTTACAATTTGTTCCTTTTGGTTAATCAGGGCTCTTTTTGTTATTGGAGAAAAGGAAGAGGCACAGGCTCTTTTTGAAGAACTATTAAGCCATTCCAATCATGTCGGTCTTTTTAGTGAAGATCTTGATTTTGAGACAAAAGAACAACTGGGCAACTTCCCTCAGGCATATTCCCACCTTGCATTGATAAATACGGTTAAACTTTTTTCATCGGAACTCAAACGCTCAAAATTCCTGAGACCCTAAGTTCTATTTTTCCCTGCCCGAAAGGCGCTCGATAAAAGGTCTTGTATCCGACTGCTTAAGCAGATTATAATCAGCTGCTTCAGAGAGGTTGCCTATTTTTATTGATATCGAATTTTCAGGCAAAGCATTAAACATATCTTCGTCTGTAGTGTCGTCACCTATTGCCATAATGAAGTCGTATTGTCTGTTTTTCAATAATCGTTGAACCTCTGACCCTTTTGTACAATCGGGATACTTAACTTCAATTATTTTGTTACCCTTAACAATGTGAAGATTATTTCTTGTACAAGGTGCAATTAATGCGTTAATTAGCTGTTGCGATCTTATTGATGCGAGCCAGGGGTCAACTTTTCTGTAATGCCACACAATGGCTGTCTCCTTTGTTTCCATAAGAGATCTGGGTGTTTTATCGGTTACTTTCTGAAAAATGGCAAGAATCTCATCGTTCCAGACATCCTTATGAACATTCTCTTTCCAGGTTCCTCCGTCTTTGTAAAATGCTCCATGTTCAGCTGCCAGACCGATGTTAAGATTACCGAACCAAGTTTCCATAGTCTTATGATCTCTTCCACTAATTATTACGACATCGTTTTTCTTATCCGACGATAAATCTGATAATAGGTTTATCAGCCCTGCATCTGGAAACGCATCTTCCGGCCTTGGCTTAAATCCAACTAGTGTTCCATCATAATCTAGCAACAAAAGCCGGTTGTTTGCGCTGTCGTATTTCTTTTTTATAATGGATTCCCTCTCTGTATCAACTAATTTCTTGCTAAGCTCATTGTTCTTTATCTTAATTTCCTTTAACTCCTGTATAAAGTCGGCAGCCCATTTATTTACTGTTTGTTTAGATAAGGTAGCCTGCATTCTTTTTATTCCATTTACCTGTTCCTCCACAGGCATCTCCAGCGCTTTAAGAATTGCGTTCTCTATTTCGCGTGATTCATTTGGATTTATTATAATTGCATCCATCAGTTCAATTGATGCTCCCGCCATTTCACTCAATACAAGAACCCCTGGAGTATCTCTTTTTGCTGCAACATATTCTTTTGCGACCAGGTTCATTCCGTCTCTTAGTGGAGTAACTAGTGCTACATCTGCTGTGTAATACATTGCAACAAGCTCTTCAAAAGAGAAGCTCTGGTAAAAATAGTTGATTGGTATCCAGTCAATTTTAGAAAACTGTCCATTAATGGCTCCTATTGCTTCGTCAATTTTTGTCTTTAGAGCAGCATAACTCTCAACATTATCGCGAGATGGAACAATTATCATAGAGAGAGTAACCTTACCCTGATATTGAGGATTATTCTTCAAAAACTCGCTGAAAGCCCTCAATCTATTAAGTATACCTTTGCTGTAGTCAAGCCGGTCCACCGACAATATCAGTTTTTTCCCGCTATAACTCGACTTTAATTGGGAGACGTTTTTCTTTACCTCTTGTTCAAGATATGCATCATTGAACTTTTTATAGTTTATACCCATTGGAAAAGTATCCACATGAACCACTCTGTCGTTATACCATACTTCATCCAGGTTATAATTAAGATCCAATACCCTTTCACTGGCACTAATAAAGTGTCTCATGTATTCATGTGTGTGAAAACCTATCAGGTCACATCCGAGCAGTCCTTTTAAAATTTCTTCTCTCTCAGGCAACACTCTGAACAGCTCATAGGATGGAAAAGGGATATGATGAAAATACCCAATATTGGCACCTGGAATTTTATCTTTTATCATCTTTGGCAATAGCATAAGATGATAATCCTGAATCCAGACAATGTCGTCTTCCTTTATTATTTCCAATGCTTTGTTACAGAAAAGCGCATTGACCTCCTGGTATGCCGACCAGTGATCATTATCGTGCTTTACATATACATAAAAGTAATGACATAGTGGCCAGAGTTTACTGTTGCAATACCCTTCGTAAAATTCCCGTATCTGCTTTTTTGTTAGAAACACAGGATAGTAATTGTGCTCCTTAAGCTCTTTTGATATATACTGTTTGTCCTCTTCGTATTTTACGTCTACACCGGGCCAGCCTATCCATATCTTTTCCATTGGTATATCAAGAGAATTGAGCCCTGTGGCAACCCCTCCTTCACTTTTGGAAAAAGTGTACTTATTGTTGTTTCTTTGGGCTTTTACCGGAAGTCGGTTAGAAATAATAATGAGTCTCATAATATGTCGGATCAAAGGTATTATTGCAATATACAAAAAAAATACCTTAGTGCCACATTGAAGTAGTTCTCAGAGATCCATCGCTTTACGGATGAGTGCTATAGCCTGTCAGGGCATGCAACCGCATTTACCCACTATATGTTCGTTCCACTAAAAAACAAAGGTGCCCCTTTGAGAGTTCATCGACGCATATCAGAGACAATGGGCACTCCTTGTTTTTTGACGCTACACTCACATAGTGGGTGCCCAAATGCATCCTTTGCAATGCCCTGACAGGCTATAGCACCTCATCCTTAAAAGATCACTCTTATTTCTTTGCCTCTTCTACCAGATACTTGAAGATTCCCAGGAATGTGTCTATGTTGTTTGCGGTGAATACCTCGGGATGAAACTGCACTCCAAATACCTTTGAGCTTCCCATCTTTTCAATAGCCTCTACAACTCCGTCTTTCGAGCGGGCAGTTACTTTGAAGCCCGGGGCAACAAACTTTACAGCCTGATGATGAAATGAGTTTGTGGCAACACTGTCCAGACCTATCTGTCTGTTCAGTAAAGAACCTGTTTCTATCATCACTGAGTGAGTCCCGTAATATCCGGGTGCTTTCTGCTGATGCTTTACATAGGTACCCTTTACCTGTGATGGAATGTCCTGATAAAGACTCCCTCCGAATGCCACATTCATCAACTGTTCTCCCCTGCAGATACCGAGAACAGGAAGTCCTTTGGCCACTGCCATTCTTATAAGTGTTATATCGAAAAGGTCGCGTTCAGGAATAACTTCTCCCAGAGCAGGATGGGGCTCCTCTCCAAACCATTTTAGCGGATCTATATCTTCTCCTCCGGTCATGATAACTGCGTCCACAGCCTCAAGCATACGGGCAATCAGTTCAGGATCGTCAGTAATAGGAAGCACCACAGGAACTCCTCCGGCTCTCATTACAGATTTTACATAGTTTAACGGAACAGATGTGGTAGTGCCACCTCCCCATGTAGACGAAATGCCGATAATCGGTTTTTTAGAACTCTTCTGTGGCTGCGCAAATGTTACTCCTGTCACAAGGAGTATCATAATTAGAGTAAGAAATTTTTTCATTGTCAAGTTCTTTGATGTTTATACAAATATAGCCTAAACTATTTATTATTCCTGTAGTTTTTTCTGTATTCAGAAGGAGTCATAAGTTTATATTTCGAAAAAATCTTTGACATATTCTGATTAGATTTAAAGCCGCTTGCAACTGCTATGTTTTCTATTGATTTATCGGAACAGATAAGCAGATTACATATGTTTTCAATCCTCATTGTCTGTATATAGTTGTAAATTGAAGAGCCGGTATTCAGTTTGAATCGTTTTTCCAGAACCCTTCTAGATAAGGGTACCTTTTTTAACAACATCTCAACATCTATCTTTTTACAGAAATTTCCCTCTATATATTCAACCACATTCAAGATATACTTATCTCTTATATTGAATTTTTCTGTAGACTCCCTCTTTACAATCTGTAGTGCCTTTACAATAATATCAGATGGTTGGGATATCTCTTTTTTTATAAGCTGAGATATAGTTCTGGCTGCAATGTATCCTCCATATTCAACATCGAGGTTTATCGAAGAGAGAGGGGGATTGGAAATATTACAAAACAGATTATCATTATCTACACCCAACAGGGAAATTTCATTTGGTATGGAAATGTCGTGGATTTTGCATGTTTCGGAAATATATAAAGCATATTGATCATCACAAGCAAATATTGCCACAGGTTTAGGCAATGACTTGAGCCATTTTGCAAGCATGTCTAAGTTGTAAGCCCTCCGCTCTTTGATTCCTCCTTTTTCCAAGTACTCAAAAAAATTATATTTCCCCTCTGTAACACGCTCCTTGAAACCCTGATAACGTTCTCGTGACCATATTGTTGCAACAACTCCGTAGAAAGCATAGTTATTGAAACCCCGTTTAATAAAGAAATCTGCTGCCAGGTACCCAGTTCCAATGTAATCTCCTGTCAGGTTAATTACATTATTGAGACGGTCATAATAATTTTGTATGATTATTGGTATGTTCAGTTTCAAAAAAAGAGATAAATCAAGATCCTGAAGCTGTACTATTATTGCATCTGCCTTCCACTTCCTGGCCCATCCCGCTACATATTTATCGCCATATTCAGCTCGGTAAAACAGAGGCATCCTATAGAAGCTCAACTCCTCAATTTCGTGAGAGTATCTTACGATCCCCTTAAGTAAGCTACGACTGTATGCACTTGTAAAATCTGTAAGTATTAATATTTTAATCATTATAATTACATTTTGTAACTATCTTTATTAACTTAACGCAAATGTAGGATTTAAATTCGCATATAGACAAATATCCTGAGTATTTTTTTCTTTAATTTGTTAAAAAATTAATAACCTTTAACTAAGACTTAATGTAATGAATTATTTTAATCTAAACAAACAGAAGCTGCTTATCAGTTTTTGTATTTGCATTATTTTCTCAATTAGCCAGACGTTTACAAACAATGCCATAGCGCAGACGTCTCAGAATGTTACTGTCTCCGGTACAGTGACAGATGAAAATAATGTGCCTATAATGGGCGTGAATGTCGTTGCTGTTGGAGAAAAGAAAGCTTGTATAACCGATTCAAACGGATTCTTCACAATTCAGGTTGCAAAGAACAGAATTCTTTCATTTTCATGTCTGGGCTATAAAACCAGGGAATTATCTGTTTCTGGGTTTAGTGGAGGAAAAGTTATCCTTCAGGAAGATGCGAGTTTACTTGACGAACTGGTTGTAATTGGTTACGGCACAAAAAGGAAGCGTGACCTGACAGGTTCTATTGCATCAATTAGCAGTAAAGAACTGGAGAATTCTCCAATAAAAGATGTTATGACTGCAATGCAAGGAAAAGTTGCCGGTGTACAGATCCTTTCCAGTGACGGAGCTCCTGGTTCCAGTATACAGATCCGCGTCCGCGGAGCATCTTCACTTAATTCAGGGAACACTCCTCTTTATGTAGTAGATGGTATTCCGATAGAAACTACAACAACATCGCTACTAAATGTAGATGACGAACATGGCTTAAGCCCATTGGCATTTCTAAGTCCGGGAGACATCGAGTCCATAGAGGTTCTCAAGGATGCAGCCTCATCTTCAATTTATGGCTCCAGAGCTGCCAATGGTGTAGTATTAATAACAACAAAAAGAGGGAAAGAGGGCAAAGCTAAAATAACTTTTAATGCCTCGTATGGAATCAGTAACATAACAAGAAGGCTCAGTGTCCTTAATTCCAAGCAATGGAGAGAGTTTATCATTGAGGGATATCGCAACTATGATAAACATATGGGACTTACAAAAGAGACCACTATAAGTAACACAGTGGTCGACTCCTTGTGTCCATTGAATGCCGGTGACGGAGATTGGCAGTCGCTTATGTACAATGCTGCTTATGAGAAGCAGTTCGGTATAAACATTGCGGGCGGGACAAAAAGCATGAGGTACTCATTAAGCACTTCATATCTTGATCAGGATGGTATTATCCGAAATTCAAAATACAAGAGATTCACTACCCGTGCAAACACGGAGTATGATGCCACTGATTATATTAAAGTAGGTACCAACATATCTTTTACTCGCAGCACAAATGACCGTATATCTGCCGGTGGTATGGGGAACAGGTCTATGGTTGTAGCTCTGTTAACCAGACCTCCTACTTATGCACTAAACTATCCTGATGGTTCCTACTTAGGATACCTGAACGGCAAAAGGAACCCAATAGCTCTCGCAGAAGAGTGTCTCCATCTCAATACTTCTAACAGGGTAAATGCCAATGAATATATAGAAATCAGTTTCACAGACTGGCTTAAGTTCAAATCTAGCCTGAGTGTTGACTTTGAGGCAATGAAAGAGGATGAGTTTTTCCCAACAACCGTTGACTACAGGGTCGGCTATAACACAGGTGCAGTGAGGGTATCTGAATACTTCACATGGGCCAACGAAAACTATTTTACATACACCCAATCTTTTGGCAATCATCATATAGGAGGTCTTCTAGGGTTTAGCCAGCAAGAATGGAAAACAGATGTTACAGGATTGAACGGAATGAGCTTTGCAAGCGATGACATACGGACGCTGAATGGTGCCGGAACAATTTCGGGACAAGAGGTAAACGTTGCCTATGGTCATGCTCTTGCCTCCTTCTTTGGAAGGGTAAGCTATGACTATAAGGGTAAATATCTGTTTGAAGCAAATTTAAGAGCCGATGGTTCTTCAAGATTCGGGAAGAACAATAAATTCGGATACTTCCCTTCGGCTTCGGCTGCATGGCGTTTCTCAGACGAAAAGTGGTTTAAGACGTTCACGTTTGTAAATGATGCAAAGATAAGGCTGAGTATAGGTCAAACAGGTAATGAGGCAATAGATAACTACAGTTCACAAGGAACTTTCCTTACCGGTAAGAGTTATCTTACAAATGCCGGAGTGGCTCCTTATCAGATGCCTAATGCAGACCTGTCATGGGAGACAACAACACAATATAATCTGGGTCTCGACCTTTCGTTCTTCTACGGAAGACTGGATTTCATATTTGATGCATACCTCAAGAACACATCGGATCTGCTTTACGATGTTCCAATGCCAAACACTACAGGTTTCGCATCTGTGATAAACAATGTTGGAGAGATACAAAACAAGGGTCTTGAATTCTCTGTCAACACCAAGAATTTTGTCAAAGAGTTCAAATGGTCCACTAATTTCAACATAAGTTTCAACTCAAATAAAGTGTTGAGTTTACCTAAAGATGTGTTGGTTAATGGATACATTCAAAACGGTTCTTTTCATATTCTAAAAGAGGGCGAACCTGTAGGAACATTCTTCGGATATAAGTATAAAGGGATATATGCTTACGACACAGACAATGTAAATCAGTTAAAACATCTGACCTCAACCGGCAAGGTTTTCAAAGGAGGAGATGTAATATGGGAAGATCTTGACAACAATGGCTATATTGACCAGAATGACAGAACAATTATTGGAAACGCGCAACCTCTGTTCACAGGAGGTTTGACAAATGAATTTTCTTATAAGAATTTCTCTCTTAATCTGTTTTTGCAATTCTGTTATGGAAACGACATATACAACAATGTAAATTACTACAGAAATTCAATTTTCTCCTATAACAATGTAAGCACAGAGTTCTATTATAATGCATGGAGAAATCAGGGAGATATCACTGAATATCCCAAAGTTGTAAGGAACGACCCTATGCAAAACGAGGCAAGAGTTCAAAGCAGATGGGTAGAAGATGGTTCATACCTTAAAATCAAGACATTAACTTTTGCGTATGACTTTCCACGTAAAATGGTTGAGAAGATCAAGTTACAAAACCTGAGGCTGTATGTAACGGGAAGTAATTTACTAACCTTTACCAACTATAGCGGCTATGATCCGGATGTCAACACTCTCTCTTCCAGTCTAAGACAGGGGGTAGATTATGGCTCTTATCCTCAAAGCAGGACTATAATGTTTGGTTTAAATATTGGCTTCTAAAAATATAGTGAAAAATGAAAAAAATAAATTATAACATAGTTATCTTAGGATTGGCACTGTTAAGCCTCTCCTCATGTGTTAATTCTTTGCTGGATAAGAAACCAATTAGTAGTTTTTCTGCCGAAAGTTTCTATCAGAATCAGGATCAGGCAAAGGCCGGAGTATACGGGATATACAATAGCTTACAATCTACAATGCACACCAACTTCTCATTCTGGGGAGAGGGACGCGCAGATAATGTCAAGACCAAACACTCCGGTGAACCTACGTTCTTACTAAACAACACTCTTACTGCCTCTATTTCATCTGCAGACTGGACCAATCTTTACACTACAATCAGCAGGGCAAATTATGCAATTAAGTATATCCCCGGCATATTTCCTGACGGTGATGCCACAGGAAATCAACTTGTAGGACAAGCTAAGGCAATAAGGGCTCTTTCATATTTTTATCTTGTAAGAATATGGGGAGACGTTCCACTAATTCTTGAACCTTATACACAGACAGGTCAGGACATTTTTGTTTCCCGCACCAATTCAGAACTGGTACTGGATCAAATTGAAGCAGATTTAAAATTTGCAGCAGCCAATTGTGTTGAGAAATTCAACAGTACCAATGATAGGATAATGTTTAACAAAGGCAGTGCGAATGCCCTTCTTGTTCAGGTTTATATGTGGCGAAAAAAGTATAATGAGGCAATAGCCGCAGCAGATCTTGTACTGTCAAATTCATTATACTCCCTTGCAGCGGACATGGTAGCCTGGGGCAAGATGTTCTCCGACAGCTACTCAAATGAGAGTATTTTTGAGGTTGGCTTTAATGAAACCCAAACAAATGGGTTAAGAGTTTTATATGCTATCGGGTCAGATTCTCACTATACACCGTCACTCAACTTCATGGCCTCATTCGAAAATGGCGACCTGCGACGTGCATATATATACGATGTAACTCAGGCCGATCCAAAAGCAATATGGAAATATCTGGGAAAAGGAGTCAGTGACGAGGTTTCCACTACCTCAAAGCAGAACATTATCCTTATCAGACTTGCAGATATCATGATGCTTAAGGCAGAGGCGTTGAATAAACTGGGAGGAACCACAAATGTTACAAATGCCCTTAAGTTGTTGGAACCTATCAGAAAAAGAGCAGGTATCGTACCAAACTTGTTGACAGAAGCTCAGGCTATATCTATGTATGGATCTGTAGAGAATGCGATTTTACATGAACGCTCTATTGAACTCTGCTACGAAGGACACCGCTGGTTCGACCTTGTAAGGACAGGAAAGGCAATATCAACAATGGGACCTATTAACGGATTGAGTAGTGTCAAAAACCTTGTATGGCCAATAAGCACCTCAACTATAGACAAGAACCCAAATATTACACAAAACGAGTTTTACAGGTAATAAATACAGGCAGATGAAAAAACTTAATATATTTCACACAATGAGAGAAAAATCTATAGTATTTGTTATTATAGCCCTCTCCCTCGGGTCATGCATACAAAGCAACTTCGACTACGAGTCTTCTACAACTTCAGAAACGGGAAAATTCAAGGGTACGGCACTGGAGTTTATCAATACCGCAAAAGCAATTGACTCATTATCGTTAATGAAAGAAGCTATAACTTTAACTGGGTTGCAAACTTTATACAGCCAGACAGGCCCAAGAACATTCATTATTCCAAGAAACCCGGGCATAAGGGCATATCTTAAGACAAATGGATTTGCTTCTCTCGCTGCGATGCCGGTTGCCACTTTAACCGAAGTGCTTAAATATCATATTGTAAAAGCATCTTACTACACCCAGGATGTCCAGTTTATGGAGAGTAACAAACCAATAATGTACCAGACAGAAGGAACCAACCCTCTCTATTTTTCACATAATACTGGATTTCAGGTTGTTGTTAACCAAGGAACTAAGAAATCTTTTACAATTTATGTTTCAAACATAAGACCAACGAATGGCATTATACACATTGCATCGGATGTTGTGTATTACTTGCCTTGATAAAGCCGCAAATCAGGGAGCCATTCGGTTCCCTGATTATTTTTATTTATAAATTTGATCTATGTATTCTATCGCTTATTCTTATAAGAAGCTGGTTGTATTTATTGGCTTCATTCTGTTCACTTGTTCCCTCTTTGCTCAAAAGGGCAACTTTCCTTTTTATGATTTTGCCGGAATTTATAATTTTGGAGACATCATTCCTAAGGATCAGGGAGGAAAGTTTGTTCAGGTAGAGTTATTGAATACAGAAAACGATGCAATAATCGTTCACAGGATAAGGAATGGATTGTTATATGAGAAATTTGGCAACCCTATTGACTGGGAGAGGTATGAAAAAACGGAACTCGAGACCAGTGTTTGGATAAACCGGCTCTATTTTCTCCCCTCTTTTGCAAGAATGTACTATACCACCAAAGACAAATCATATCTGACCGATATGATGGAGATTCTTAACAAATGGATCGGCGATAATCCAAGGGTTCCTGGGTCGGAAAAGAGGACTTTCAACTGGAGGGACATGCAGGTTGCCTGGAGGAGTATTCATCTGTCGTGGTGCTATTATCTTACAAAAGATGGATTATCGTCCGAAGATAAAACCACAATAGAGAGCATTCAAAAGGAACATGCTGCCGTATTGTTATCTTGGTTTGCCACACAACCGCTCAACGACTTTAACCATCAATCGCATGGTGCTTTGGCAATGCTTTACCTTTCATGCCTTTTTCCTAATCTGGATACCGATGGAAATCTTGAGAGCAATGCTATGAGGATACTCACACATCATATAAGTGCTGCTCAATACGACGATGGTGGAAAC
>Ga0074195_1002639_pt1 | contig 19273 bp, 28 predicted proteins | sample EPASupsiteHSE623_FD_64525 | JGI IMG/M metagenome (GOLD analysis project Ga0074195, IMG submission 64525) | Bioremediated contaminated groundwater from EPA Superfund site, New Mexico - Sample HSE6-23 | ecosystem: Environmental > Aquatic > Deep subsurface > Groundwater > Contaminated ...
TTTTTTAAAAAATCCCGCAATATTCTTAATTTTAAGCTCTTTTTGCGGTTTTATAAGTATTTTCTTCATACATATCCAATATGTATTAACTATATAAATCTATCGTCTATGCTTTATAGTTTCAAGAGAAATATTCAAATATAGTCATTTCTTTAAAGTGGTTACACTTAGAAAGATTTAAATATAAATCTATTATTGATAAAAGACAAGAAAATGATAGATTTATCCAAAGTAATACAAATTCCCCAAGTTAGGGTTTTAAGTGAAGATGATGATGTTCTTATTGTAGAATTTAATGGAGAGGAGCAAGAAGTTCATAAATCAGATAAAACTTATTTTTATGCTCGTCCAACAAATAGTGGAAATGGACAAATGTCTCAAAGCATGGCTTTAGAACTCTGGTCAGGAGTGTTTTTAGATAGAGATGTTCCAAAAGAATTTAGAGAGCTATTTATTCTTCATGAATTAAGAGAAAGAGAGTATGATGAAGCTAGTTTAAAGGGTGCTCATGAGAGAGCAGTTAATGATGAGGTTTTGTATTCATTAAAATTTTTAACACCTGAATTAAGAGAAAGATATTCTGAATTTGTTACAGAATATAGAAGAAAAGCAAAAGAAAAAGAAGATAAATTAAAAAAAAGAGCTCAAATTGCAGAAAAATGCAAAGACGAAATTCGTTCTGGTTTATTTAATATTTTTTTAGGAGTGAGAAAACCGGTTTTACCTTGTTCATATTCTTCTTTAGGAATTATATGCACTAATCAAGAAACAGCAGAGAGAGCAGAAAAATTAACTCTTGAATCAGTAGAAGGAGATGATAACTCTAAAATAAGAGAGATAAATTGCATGAATCAAACTCAAATAGCTGGATTTTTAAAAAGAACTAGCAATGCTATGAGAGATTGCAAAAGTAGATTAGTTTTAGTAACTGGAAGTGAAAAGTTAAATAATTATCTTAATGAACAAAAGTGCGAGGATGTTCATCTTTATTCTCCTTTTGAAGATGAAGATAATTATCTTGCATTAAGAGGAATTTTGGAGGAGAAAAGATGAAAAAACCAAGAAGATTAGTATTAGAAAGGTTAGTAGAAAAATCTCTTCAAAATGAAAATCCTGGATTTCATGATTATCAAGTAAATATTGTGTGGAATAGTGAAGGACAATTTGATCCTACAAATGAAGCTGTAGAAATTAAAATAAAGACTGGTTTGGGAGAGTATTCTTCTAATTGGGCTACTAGAAAATTTTTAGATAAAATGTTTGCAAAAAACAAAAGAACCGGCGAATGTGCTGATGGAACTTATTTTGCAATTCCAAGAATGATTGTTGTAAAAAGAATTGATGAACTTTCGATAAGAGCTACAATTGAAGATATGAGAAAGAATTATGAATTAGATGTTTATTTTTCTAGAGTTGATTAAGCGGTTTTAGTCTTAGTCTTAGTTCCATATCTGTCTATTAATTTATTTATAACTTGGGGTTCATTATCTTTTGATGATTTTGCTAAAATCTCATATCCCTCTCCTGCGGGCCTATAGAAAACTCTTGCACCATTTCTTCCCCTTAAATAACTTATATTTCCGAATAATTTTGAGGTTCCTAACCCGGCATTAGTATTTCCTTTTGATAGTTCTCCTGTTAAATGATCTATCTCTACTTGAACTCTTTGATTATTTCCCGCATCTTCAGCTTCCCTTACTAATCCATTATCTTCTTTAATTATACTTCTTAAACTTACTAAAGCGATTCCCCCTGCAACTAAAACCAAACCAATTATAGAAATGAATTTTCCGCTGTTTCCTTCACCAATTGCAAGTCCAGTTATTCCTGAGAAAGAACTTAGAATTATTACAATTCCTTTAACAATTAATAAAATTCCTATACCTCTTTTCATGGTTGTATTATAGAGAGTGATATTTTTAAGAGTTTTGGTGATGATGAGGGGGTAAAAGAACTCAGATGAAGTTTATCTTACCTGCAAAAACTATTAATGTAACTTAGAGCGGATTATGTGATAATAACTTTTGAAGCGGAAAATCTAAATGAAATAAGATTTGAAGCAATTGGTAATGTGCAGAGAATTCGTGTGGGGTTATCAGTAACTATAATAAATATTAATGTAACTTATCAAATTATCATAGACAAGCGGAGTTCTTATTACATTATTAATCGCATTCGCCTTCAGCAGAATGCTCTCTAAGAAATAATTATTATCCTGTAAATGGTTCTCGTGTAGTTTAAGAGATTAACTAATAATTATCGTAACTTCATCAAATATTAAATTTAATCTCCTTCATAAGCTTTTATTACATTAGAATAAGAACCTTCTGTATCATCTAATGCTCTATAAGCTCTTCTACTTTTAGCTTCATTAACTCTATCTCTATCAAAATCTAAACCTGATTCTAAATAAATTAAATCATGAGCAACTCCATCTCTTTCTCTTGCTTGATATTCTTGTTTTTGTCTTTTATAGAATTTTTGAGCATTAAATTTTTCAGCCCAGTTTCCTGTTCTTGGTAAAAGAGTTAAAATTTTTTTAAATGCTTTACTTGGAGTTGGATAAAAAGCAATTACAGAGATTAAAGCAACTTTATCTTTATCTTCTAAATCTCTTGTTACAAAATCAAAGTATTTTCTTGTTTTTTGCGATAATTGACTTCTGATTCTGTTTAAACTAATATTAGAAGCGTCTTCTTTCATTCTTTCAAATAATGTTTGTGACATGATGATTTGTTAATAAATGGATTTTTAAAGATTGAGTAGATAAATGATAAATTTTTAATTTAACACTTATTAATATTATTTAAAATAGTCTTGATTGAAGATAATCAAAAACTCTAAAAAGCTATTTGCTTTTAAATTCTAAAGAGGTTATTCAGAATCATCCAAATTAGGAGGCTCGTCTTCACTTTCAGCGTCGATTATTTTAGAACTTCCTTGGCAAATTATGCCATTATGGCTATTCATATTAAATAAACACACAACTAGTATATAAATTTATTCAAAATGATGTATAAAGGCAAAAAAATAGACTTCAAATACAACTTTGGACAGTATTTGGAATTAGTAAAAAAGCATAGATTAGTTGTAGTTGGATTAATTTTAGCTACAGTTATAACTGAAACTTTTTCAATAGTTGATAAATTTCTATTTAAAAAAATTGTAGATGATGGGACACTTTTTTCAAATGGAGAGCTGGCTTCTATTAGTTTCATTAATGTTTTATTAATACTTGCTGCAATTTATGCAGTTGTAACTTTGTTTAAAGCAATTGGAAAATGGATAGTAGTTTATTTATTATCTGATTTAGATTCTAATGTTATAATAAATTTAAAGAAAAAATACTTTAATCATATTGTTAAGTTATCTCATGGTTTTCATACAACTCATAAAAGTGGAAGTTTAATTTCAAGAATGACTCGTGGAGCAAGTGCAGTAGAAAGTATGAGTGATATTTTAACATTTCAATTTGCTCCTATGATTATAGAACTAATAATTGTAAGTATTTCTTTAGCTTATTTTAATATGACTTCTGCGATAACAATTTTATTTATTACTTTAAGCTTTATTCTTTATAGTTTTTATATTCAAAAGAAACAAGAATCTTCTAAATTAGAATATAACAGAGCAGAGGATATTGAAAAAGGAATGATAAGTGATATTTTTACTAATATTGATTCTGTTAAGTATTTTGGAAAAGAAAGAATGATTCAGTCAAAATACGCACAACTTGCAGAAAAAACAAAAACTTCTTCACTTAAAAACTGGTGGTATTATAGATGGTGGGATTCTGGACAGATTTTAATATTAGCAATAGGAACATTTTTCTTAATTTATTTCCCATTAAAAGAATTTTTAGCTGGAACACTCTCACTTGGAACTTTAGTGTTTATTTATACTATTTATGGAAATGTTGTTGGTCCAATGTTTGGATTTGTCTGGGGTATGAGAGGATTTTATCGTTCAATGGCAGATTTCCAGGATTTATTTGAATATGGAAAAATCGAAAATGATATTGAAGATAAAGAAAATGCAAAAGAATTGAAAGTTAGAGAGGGAACAATTGAATTCAAAAATGTTACATTTAATTATGGAAAGAGAAAATTATTTGAAAACTTTAATCTTAAAATCAAGAAAAATGAAAAAGTTGCTTTAGTTGGACAGTCTGGTTGTGGAAAAACTACTTTGATTAAACTATTAAAAAGATTATATGATATTCAAAAAGGAGAGATTTTAATTGATGATAAAGATATTAGAAGATATAAACAAGAGTCTGTGAGAAGTGAAACAGGAATTGTTCCTCAAGAAGCTATTTTATTTGATGATAGTGTTTATCATAATATTAAGTTTGCAAATCCACAAGCTTCTAGAAATGATGTTTTTAGAGCTATTAAGTTTGCTCAGTTAGACAAAGTAATTGAAAAATTCCCTAAAAAAGAAAATACAATTGTAGGAGAGAGAGGAGTTAAATTATCTGGAGGAGAAAAACAAAGAGTTTCTATTGCTCGTGCTATTTTAGCTAATAAGAAAATATTAGTTTTAGATGAAGCTACAAGTGCTCTTGATTCTGAAACAGAGCATGAAATTCAAAAAGATTTACAAAAGTTATTAGATGGAAGAACAGCTATAATGATTGCTCACAGGTTATCAACAATAATGAATGCAGATAGGATTATTGTTTTAAAGAGCGGAAAAATAATTGAACAAGGAAGTCATAAAGAATTAATCTCTAGAAATGGAGAATACAAAAAGCTGTGGAACTTGCAAAAGGGTGGATATATTAAATGAAATTCTGCTCTTAGAAAACATTAAAAACTAGATTTCTTATTTGATTGTAACGGGCGCGTAGGCTAGTGGTAAACTGGATGGCTCCAGCCCATCATTCGAGGGTTCAATTCCCTCCGTGCCCATTTCAAATATTTAAAAGCATGGTTAGCCTGATTAAAATCAGAGCTTTCAGACACGGGTTTTTTAATTAATCCATAATTTTATAAATAAGTTTTTACTTAGGAGAATATGAAAAATGAGGTGAAGGCGGTTGTATCTAGTATAATTGTTCTTGCTGTTGCAATACTCTTAGCAGTTTATTCTCCATCAAAATTAACAGGCAATACTATTTCAGATGGATATTGTGTTAATGCAGTTGTAAATGATATTAGTCCTAGTTCAGTTGGAATTGATAAAGAGTTTACAGTTGGAATTTTAATAGATAATTGTGGAGATGCACTTCCAGAAAATGTTGTTTTTGAATTAACTAAAGTTAGCCCAGATATACAAATTAAAGAATCACTTGTTCAAGATATTGGAAAAATGGGTTATGCAAATAGTCAGAGATTTATTGTTTATCATATGAGAACATCTAAAAATGTAATACCGGGAGATTATGTTTTTGATTATAAATTAAGTTATACAGGTAGTTTAGGAAGTTTTGAAAAGGAAAATAGTTTTTCAGTTACTGTAAGTTCTAATAGAGCTGATTTAAGTATGGCTTCTGTAAAAACAAACCCTGTTTTAGTTAAAGAAGGAGAGACAGCAGAGCTAACAATAAGAATAGAAAATTTTGGAGAGGGAAGTGCAAACTCCTTAAAAATAGTTGCAAATCATCCATTTGAAGGTGTAAAAGAAGCATTTATTGGAACTCTTGATTCTGACGAAGATGGGCCAGCTGTTTTCACATTTGTTGCTGGAGAGCCAGGAATATATATTATTCCAGTAAAAATAACTTACCAAGATGATTTTGGGGAGAATACATTAAATAAAGAAATAACTTTAGAAGTTCTTAGTAATGATACAAACTGGTTTGCAATATTAACTAGTTTAGTTTTAATAATTATTTTTGGATATGTTATTTATTCTCTTTGGAACTCTAATCAGAAAAAAGAAATAGTTATAAAACAATTATTAGGAAAAAAAGAGTCTAGAACTAAGAAATCAAAAAAATAAAATGTTAAATGATATTAGAGTTGGTTATTCTTTAGCTTTTGATACTCTTAAAAGAGGAAATAAAAAAACAACTGCTTTGATTATTTTTGTTCTTACTTTAATTTTTATTAATCTTGTTTTTTCTCCTGCAGTAATAAATGGTATGACTTCTATTTTTACTGAAGCAGTAGTAGAATATAGTTATGGAGATATAATTATAGAGCCCAGTGAAAATAATCTTTATATTGAAGAGACAAGTTCTTTAATTAGTAAAATAGATTCTATTAATGGAGTTGTTGGAGCAACTAAAAGACTTACTACTGGAGCTTCTTTTAGATATAAAGAAAAATTAGTTGGCTCAAATATAATTGGTATTGTTCCTGAAAAAGATAAAGAAATTTCTAAGTTTGATAATATTGTTGCTGAAGGAGATTTTCTCACAAGTTCTTCTAGTGATGAGATAATGTTAGGCAGATTATTGGCTGGAAAAGAAGGAGGACCCGAGATATACGATGATTTAGGAGGAGTTAGTGTTGGAACTAGAATAAATATTACTTTTAGTAATTCAGTTACAAAAAGCTATAAAATTAAAGGAATACATGAGGGTGGGCCAGAAATCTCTGATTTAATTGCTTTGATTAATTTTAATGAGCTAGAAAAAGTGTTAGGAATAGAAGGGCAAGATAAAGCTTCTAATATAATAATTAAAATTAGAAATCCAGAAGAACTGAATTTGATTAAACAAAAGATATTAGAAACAGGAATTAAAGAAAATGTTTATACCTGGGAGGAGAAAATCCAGGATATTATAAAAGACATTATGGATAGTTTCGGAACTTTAACAATTGTTACTAAAATTATAAGCATTATTATTGCTGTTTTTGTTTTATTTATTGTAATTTATATTAATACTTTGAATAAAATAAAACAAATAGGAATATTAAAAGCAATAGGGATAACTCCTAGTTCAATAATAATTTCTTATGTTTTGATGAGCTTGTTTTATACTGTCTTGGGGATATTCTCGGGAATAATACTGTTATTTTTATTAGTTTTGTATTTTCAATCACATCCCATTACGTTTTATGAATCAATAAGATTAGTTCCAAGAATAGATTATAATGTTTTGATTCAAAGTGTATTTAGTCTGTTAATTACTTCATTAGTAGCAGGGTTTATACCTGCCTGGCTTGCTGCTAGAAAGAAAATACTGGAGGCAATATGGGGAAGATAAAAAAAATAATCTCTTTAGAAAAAGCAACTAAGATTTATAATAAACATATTGTTCCAGTTGTTGCTTTGAAAAATGCTACTTTTAGTGTTAATGAAGGAGAGTTTATTGCAATTATGGGGCCGAGTGGTTCAGGTAAATCAACTTTATTGCATATTTTAGGACTTTTAGATACAGCTACAAAAGGAAAATATGAAATACAGGGTATTGAAGTTTCTAAACTTCCTGAAAGTGTAAAGAGTTATTTTAGATTAACTCAATTAGGATATGTTTTCCAGGAATATGCATTAATTGATGAGATGACTGCTTTAGGAAATGTTTATCTTGGATTATTAATGAATGGAAAGAAAATAAAAGAAGCTAAGGAGATTGCCAAGAAAGCTTTGGATGAAGTTGGATTAGAAGGAAAGTATGATAGAGTTCAATCAGAGTTATCTGGAGGAGAGAGGCAGAGGGTTGCTATTGCTCGTGCTATTGCTTCAAGTCCATCTATAATTTTTGCAGATGAACCCTGTGCTAATTTAGACACTCATAATTCTGAACAAGTTTTAGAATTGTTTAAATCTTTAAATAAAAAACTTGGAATAACCATAATAATGGTTACTCATGAAGATTGGCATAAGAAATTTGCTTCAAGATTAATTGAATTGAAAGATGGAAAGATTGTTGGAGATAGGAAGTTGAGATGAACTTCATAACCTTTATAAACTCATATGAATATAGTTTCATATGTTAAAATCTTCACATAAGTCAACATATCATGTTTTCTTTGGAAATCTTGCAAATTCTCTTAGAATAGATATTATTTCTAAATTAAAAGAAAAACCAAGAAGTGTTGGAGATATTTCTAAAGAGTTAGGAGTAGAGCAAAGTAAAATATCTCATGCTCTTGCTTCTTTGAAATGTTGCAATATAGTTGATGTAGAACAAAAAGGTAAATCAAGAGTTTATTCTTTAAATAAGCAAACAATTATTCCTATGTTAGATTTAATTGACAAACATGCAAAGACTTTTTGTGGTGGAAATTGTAAGGAGTGTGGGAGATGAAAACCATTTACTTAGATAATGCAGCAACAACAAGAGTTGATGATAAAGTTGCTGATATCATGAAAGAATACATGTTAGAAAGATATGGAAATGCATCGTCAATTCATTTTAAAGGACAAGAAGCTAAAAGAGGATTAGATGAAGCACGAGAGATAATTGCTTCAGCTATTGGTGCTAGATTCAAAGAAATTATATTTACTGGAAGTGGAACAGAAGCAAATAATTTAGCAATTAAAGGATTATTCTGGCAAAATCAAAAAGACAAAACAGGAAAAAATCATATTATTACAACTAAGATTGAACATGATTGTGTTTTGAATGCATGCAAATGGATTGAAACTCAAGGAGGAAAAGTAACTTATCTAAATGTAGACAAAGAGGGTTTTGTTAATGCAAAAGATGTTGAAAAAGCAATTACAGATAAAACTATTTTGGTTTCAGTTATACACGGAAATAATGAAATAGGAACAATACAAAACTTAAGAGAGATTGGAGAGGTTTGTCATAAAAAAGGGGTTTTATTACATACAGATGCTTGTCAATCATTTACAAAAGTTGATTTAAATGTAAAAAAAGATAATCTTGATTTAGTTACTTTAAATGCTCATAAGATTCACGGACCAAAAGGTGTTGGTGCCCTGTATATTAGAGAAGGTATTAATATAACTCCTTTATTACATGGAGGAGGACAGGAATTTAAAATTAGAAGTTCAACTGAGAATATACTTGGAATTGTTGGATTTGGAAAAGCAGTAAGAGTTGCAAGTTCTGGAGATGTTAAACAAATGAAAAAATTCAGAGATTATTTTATTGAAAGAGTTTTAAAAGAAATTCCAAATGTTTCTCTTAATGGTGCTTCTGGAGAAAAAAGATTATGTAATAATATTAATTTATGTTTTCATAATATAGAAGGAGAGGCAATTGGAGGATTTTTAGATGCTGCTGGAATTTCAACTTCAACTGGAAGTGCTTGTTCTTCTAAATCTTTAGATCCAAGTCATGTTTTGCTTGCAATAGGAAGAACACCTTTAGAGGCAAACTCTTCTGTAAGAATTTCAATAAGCAAATACACAACTAAAGAAGAGCTTGATTATGCTATTGAACAATTAAAAAAAACAGTAGAGAAATTAAGAAAGATGAGCCCTTTGAGTTTAGGGGGAGGTTGGTGAATGAAAGGGTTTAATAAATTAAGGTCGAAGTTGTATAAAGAAGCATTAAAAGAGTTTCCAGAAGCTAGAGTAGAAGATATCGAAATTATGAAAAAATATCTTGCTCCTAAAAAAGGAGAAACTATCTTAGAAATTGGGTCTGGAAGTGGGATATTTTCCGGAGTAATAGCAGATTTAGTAGGTAAAGATGGAAAGTTAATCGTTTCTGATCCTTCAAAGGATCAGTTAGATGAAATTAAATTATTAAAAAGAGGAAATATAGAGATCTTACAAAAAGCTGCAGAAGATATTAATTTAGAAAATAGTTCTATTGATGCTATATGGTCATTTGGAGCAATGCATCACTCTTTTAAAAAAAGAGAAGCTTTAGAAGTGTTTAAAAGAATTTTAAAAAAAGATGGAAGAATTGTTATTGGAGATGTTTTTGAAGGATCTAAACTTGCGAAGCATTTTGATGAAAGAGTAGATAAATATTGTGTAACTGGGCATAAAGTAGAATTTTGGAAAGAAATAATTGTAAATCGATTGTTTAATGAAATAGGATTATCTTCACAGATAATTGATATTCCAATTCATTGGAGATTTAAATCAAAAGAAGATATTGGTAAATTTTTATACAAACTTCATGCTATGACAAAAACAACAGAAAGAGAAGTTTTGAGTGGTGCAGAAGAGATATTAGGAATAGAAAAAAGAGGAGATTCATATTTATTAAATTGGCCTATGAAATTAATAATAACTGAAAAATTAAAATGACAAAAAAAATATCCCCGAAAATGACATTCAGAGAATTACTTAATGAAATTCCTGAGTCAGCTGATGTTTTAATGGAAGCTGGAATGCATTGCTTTGGATGTCCTATGTCTCAGATGGAAACAATTGAACAAGGTGCAATGGCTCATGGACTTAGTAAAAAACAAATTGATGAATTAATGAATAAGATAAATAAGTTAGAAAGGAGAAGTAATTAATCGACTGAGTAACAAAATTATAAAACAAAAGATATTTAAACGTAGGTTATCATTATAATGATAATAAATATCATCATTATGTTAATATGGGAATACTAGAATTAGTCAAAAACAAAGAAATGCGAAGAATTTTTGGACAGCAAGAGCTAAAGATAATTAAAAAACAATTACTGGGGGTAAGTCTTTCTGCTTCTGAAAAAACTAGACTTTCACGAGATATAAGATCAAAATTCAGGATAATTGAAGAATTATCTAATTTTAAAGGGGAATTTAACTTAAAAAAGGCACAGGAGATTAAATTTTTAATTGAAGAATCAAAAGAGATAATACTAGAAAGTTCAGAAAAAAATAAAATAAAAAGAATTTTTGTATTTGGAAGCTATGTAGATAACAAATTAAGAGAAGAATCCGATATTGATATAGCAGTTGAGCTTAAAGAATCAACAAAAAAAGAAGCAACTCAATTTAAAATTAATATGCAAGGAAAATTAAATAAAAGAATTCAGATTACAATATTCAATATCCTTCCAGAGAAAATTCAGAGTGAAATCTTAAAAAACGGGAGAATAATTTATGGGTAGAATTGAAGATAAAAAACAAGCAGTAGAAAGATTTATTAGAGAACTTGAAGAAGTTTTGCCTTCGGATTATGAGGAATATCAATCTAACTTAAGCAAAAAGCTAGCATCCGAAAGAGCGTTTGAAAAAATAATTGAGAGTGTAAATGACTTAGCAATTTTGTGGATAAAAGAAAAAAGATTGCAATTGCCAAGTGAAGATGAAAAAGCATTTGATATTCTTGCAAATTCTAAATTAATTAATGAAAAATTAGCTAGAAGGTTAAAAAAAGCAAAAGGAATGAGAAATATTCTAGCTCATCAATATGACAATTTAGATGAAGAAACAATTTTTGAAGCTTTACAAAAAGAAATAATTATAGATGCTGAAGAGTTTTTAGAGGCATTTGGGAGAAGGATGGGTAATATGTAGAGAACTCGTGTAGGGTTTATCTTTATTGCAAAGTAAAACGTCATTAACTTACTAAAAAATATTTACATGATAACTATAACAAATCATTATAACGACTGCCTTGGGAGAATGTTAGTAATGCCTAAGAACTCCGCGGGGTTGTGATGATTATTAGCTAGATATCATTAAACTATATGAGAACCATTTACATGATAATAAATATTCAAGCGAAAAATCTAAGTGGAGTGAGATTTGAAGCAGGTTGGTAATGTGCAGAGAATTCGAGTAAAGTAATGGTTATTGCAAAAGTAAAATAAACTTAACATAAAACAAATAAAAAATACAAACATGACAAACGAAAATAATAATGCATACACAAAAGAATTATTGAAAAGATTTCATAATCCTAAATTTGTAAAAGAAGTTAAAAATGCAAATGCTGTTGGAGAGGTTGGAAATGTAGCATGCGGAGATATCATGCATCTTGAATTAAATATAGATGATAAAACTCAGAAAATAAAAGATATTGGATTTAAGACATTTGGTTGTTTGCCCCCAAATGAAAAAATCAATTTGAATAATTCTTGGACGGAAATATCAAATATCTCAAAATCCGATAATGTGTTGAATGGGGAGGGGGAAGAAGTTGAAGTATTAAGCACTTATAAGGGGAAATTTAATGGAAAATTATTGGAGATTGTACCTTTTGTTTCAAGGTTTAATAGTTTTTATGTTACTCCTTTGCACCCTGTTTGTTGTATAAAGAGAAAATTTTTATCTTCTGCCAGAAAATCAAGTAATAAATGTGATTGGCTTAGAGTTAGTAAAAAAGAGTTAGAGTCTTGTAGACATTGTTTTGTTGAGGCGTCATATCTGGAAGTTGGAGACTATTTGGTTTTTCCAAAGATAAAAAATACACGAGATAATAGAACATTTAATTTAGATGTTATGAAACTGCTTGGATATTACCTATCTGAAGGATATACTTCAGCAAATAACTCTGTTTTAGCATTTGCCTTTAATAAAAATGAGAATGAATATATCTCTGAAGTTAAAGAATTAATAAAAAATATTATTCAAAAAGATGCAAAAATTAGAACAAGGAATAATGTTTCAGAAGTTTATGTTTGTTCTAGACAATTAGTAAGATTCTTTTTAAAACATGGTAATAAAATTGCTAGCAAAAAAGAGATTTCTGAAGAAGTCATGTTTCTTCCATTTAAAAAACAATGGGAGATGATTAAAGCATATATTAATGGTGATGGAAATATCTACAAAAGAAGAGAAAAAGATAGTTCAACTTTTAGGATATCTACTGCTTCTGAAAAATTGGCTATACAAATTCAAAGAATATTAGCTAGAGGAGATATTTTTGCATCTATCAAAAAATTTAAAAGAGCCGAAACAAAAATTGAAGGAAGAGCCCTAAAATCATCAGTTGGTTATACTCTCTCATTCAAACTTAAAAAAAACCATATATTTATTAAAGAAAATAATAATTTTTTCTTTGTTCCAATAAGAGAAATAAATGAGAAGAAATTTAGAGGGTATGTACACAATTTAGAAGTTAAAGGAAAAGAGCATAGTTATCTAGTAAGAGGATTTTCGGTACATAATTGTGGTGCTGCTATTGCTTCATCAGATGTTGTTTGTGAGCTAGCAAAGGGAAAGAGTTTGAAAGAAGCAAAGAAAATTAGTAAAGATGATATTGTTAAGAAACTTGGTGGAATGCCTAAGATTAAGATTCATTGCTCTATATTGGGAATTGAGGCACTGAATAAGGCTATTGAGGGGTATGAGGGGAAGAAGAAATAGTATTAAGTATATTTCGAGTCTGACTTTGTCTAGGCTCTTCAGGATAAAACAAGTTAGTATGTGGATAAGGGTAATTGGCTAGTTAATAATAACAAATGCGGATTATGATAACAACTGCCTTATGGAATGTTGGTAATGTGCAGAGAATTCGAGTATGGTTGATGTGAGTTGCTAGTAAAATAAACTTAATATAAAATAAACAAACAAAAAATACAAACATGGACAAAACAAAATTAATTTATTGGACAGATGTTGGAATGGGGATTTCTTTTTTAGTTGTAGCTATAACTGGATTTCTTAAATTAGATGAGCCTAGAAATTTTATGTTTGTTCATGATTGGTCTGGAATTCTAATGAGTGTTTTTGTTTTAATTCATCTAATATTGCATTGGAATTGGATAGTTTGCATGACTAAAAATATACTTAAGGAAAAAGAAAGTTGTGTGGTGAAAAAATGAATAAAAACATTCAAGAAATGATTGAATATCCTAAGCAAGGTATAGTAAGCAAAACTATAATTAAGGATTTAGATATAGATATAACCCTTTTTTGCATGGCTAAGGGAACAGATATTTCAGAGCACACATCAACAAAACATGGAATAGTTCAAGTATTAGAAGGTAAAGGGGTGTTTAATCTAAAGGGCAAAGATATTAAAATGAATAAAGGAGTGGTAATTAACATGCCTAAGAATGCAGTTCACTCATTAATGGCAGAAGAAAATATTTCGTTTTTACTTATATTAATATAAACATGGAAAATAAACAAGTTGGATGGTTAATCATTGGAATTGCAGGAATAATGTCAATCATAGTTTGGATTTTTAATTCAGGATTAAGAAATCTTGTGAGTGAAACATGCACTCATGGACCAACATGTTCAATGTATGAGAGTATTTCTATACAGACATGGATAAGCATGGCTATTATTGGAATTGTTGTTATTATTGGTTTAGTATTAATGTTTTCTAAACCAAAAGAGAAAATTATATTTAAAAAAGTAAAAGAAAAGAAAAAACAAATTAATTTAGAAGGATTAGACAAAAAAGAAAAAGAAGTTATTAGATTAATTCAAGAGGAGAATGGAGCAATATTCCAGGCAACATTAATGGAAAAATTAGGAACAGGAAAAGTTGGAATTACTAGATTACTTGATAAATTAGAAGCAAAACAATTAATTGAAAGAAAAAGACGCGGGATGAATAATATTGTTGTTCTTAAATAAGTTGATGTAACTAGTTTCATCAAAGTGAATATAATAAAGCTTATTCTTTAAAATTTAATTAAAATAAACAAATGGAGGTAAAATGAATAATGCAAACATGGATTGTAATTGCGATGATTGTAGGAATGATTGCTGTTGCAGGGATTGTAGTTGTGAATGCTGCAGGGATAACTAGTGTAGAGAAAACAAATTCAACTGCGACAAAATCATGCACAAGTTGCGGAAACTCTTGTAATGCTGGAAGTAATTGTGGTTTAGCAAGTTGTGGAGCAACACAAGGTAAAACTTGTGGCGGGGGTAAGAAATAAATTTATTAGCCTCTCTATTTATTTAGAGGGGTTTTTATTTTCTTCAAGTTCTCTAAAATATCCAAAATCTTCTATTAACCAAGATTTTAAATGCTTATCTTGGATATCTGGATAAACTTCAACTAAACCATGAAAAAAAGATCTTGATAAACGAGGAAATATATCTTTAGTGTTCAAATAGTTAAAATACATTAATCTTGGCCCATTAGGATAATCAAACATGATTTTCATTGCTTCTCCCTCTCTCATATTAGCTATATCTGCTATCATCAATCCAACATCTACATCATTTACTCTTTTTAATAAATCTCTAGCCCAATTTCTAGCATATTCTCCAGATGGATCTTCTCTACTTTCTACTATTTGTTGGAAGGTGTTTTTTATTCTAGGAACTAGCGCTTGATTTCTCGACATACCATAAAATTCAAGTAATTCATAGATTTTATCGTAAGGAGTTAGTTCATATGGGTTCTTTTCTTCTACGGGTTTTTTACCAAATATTTTTGCAAGCAATCCTTTAAAGTTCATTTTAAATCAAATAAATATAATTTATGAGTTTTTAGATTTTTTTATACTGGAGTTTAGGTTGATATTTATTTATAGGGTTTTTATTTTTTAAATTGAGTTTGCAGAGGGTAGTTGAAAGATAGTTTTATAAAGAATTACTAAATTTAAATAATCTATGGAATCCTACTGGGCGACAATAAAATATAAACCTTCTCCAGATAACGAAGAAAGATTCTCGCAACATCTAGGGATGATTCATTTAGCAGAAAAGCATAATTCTTGGGGCAGTTGTGGTGATGGTAGAGAAAAAGATATATTTAGTTTTGGTCGTAAAGAGGCTTTGGATGATTTTTTAAGAGATATTGAGAGGTTAGAATTTGTTGATTCTGTAAAGACAAAAGTTGTGCAAAGTAGAATTTAAGTTAATGTATTGTGGGGAGCATTCAAGCTGAGCAGAATGCAGTTAGTAATGTGTAGAGAATTCCGCTAGGTTATGATGATATTCTAAGTGAACTATGATAACTTAACTTTGCAATAAGATAAAAGCCTTAATTGAATAACAGAATGCGAGTTGGTAATATATAAGAACTCTGTTATATTAATATGATTTGTTAGTAAAATAAGCTAGATTAAATAATAAAATGACATATTACATGCTGAGATGTTCGAGATGCAAGAAAGAAACAAAGCATTTAGTTTATCAGAGAACTAAAGATATAGTTAAACTAAAGTGTGTTGTATGTAGAAAAGTTCTGAATAGAAAAAAGAATTTGCATTCAATTAAACATTCTAAGTTTAAAGAGAAAAAGAATCTTGGTCCTATTAAGAGTTTATTGATTTATTGGGAAGAGATGTTTAAGAGTTAAATATCCGGGGGTTGTTGGAAGGCAGTACTAACTAGATTCTTTTATCATTTTTATAAGTTCGGGGAACTCAGATATTTTGAAGTGTCCATTTTTACTTTCATAGATTATAATTTTTGCATTTTTTAGTTTCTTTCTATATTTCTCAGCATGAGAAACTGGAACAACATTATCATCTTTAGAAAACATTAAGCATAAGTTCTTAGAATTTTTCTCGAGTAAATGTAAGTTAGATTTAAGTTTAAATCCTCCGACTAAATCTTCTCCTTCAAGAGTGTTATCAAAAGGAGGAGCAATCAAATAAGAGGATTTTATCCTTTTTGGAAATTTATGCTCTGATAAATATTTTGCGAGAAAAATTCCTCCTAATGAACTACCAATTAGGATAATGTTGTTTTTTATAAAAGGAAAATATCTCTCAAAATAGATTTTCCACTCATCATATTTAGCATCTTCTTTTAGGGGCATAGCAGGTTTAATAATTTCAAATTTTGCCCCTAATTGCTTATCAAGGTATTCATCACTCCATTTTATTTTTTTCTTTATAGATATTTTCCTATTTTTTAAAAAATGTAAAAAGTCTTTCTTGTTTTTGAAAGTAGTTCCACCATGAATTAGTAATATCTGAGTTCTCTTTTTCATAATTTATTATATTCAATTAAACTTTATTAATTTATCGTTGAGTATGCGCCGTCTCAAATGTCAGAGGTAGTGTGCTGATAAATAAAAAAATAAGAAAAAATAATAATAAAAATAAATTATCTTATTTTATAGACAGCTGAAACACTAGCAGAGATATCTTGACTTGAAGGTGTTATGCTTGTTGCTGTTGCTTTTTCTGAAACAGACATAGCTACTCCACCTGCATTATCATAAGCTCTCCAAGGATAATAATTAAAGTTGTCAACAGAAGTTGAAACTAAATTTCCTAATTTTTTATCAAATCCTTGTGCTACTGATTCTGCTTTTATTCTAGCATCTTGTGCAGCTAATTTTAATGCTTCTGCCTTGTAAGAGTTTTGCTTTTCTTGGCTTAGTTCAAAATTAATATAACTAATTCCAACACCTGCATTAACTCCTGCGTCAATTAAATCTCCTATTTTAGAAGATTCTGTTGAGGGCATTTCTACTCTAATTGAGTGAGTTGCAATATATCCGTTTTGTCTTTGAACTCCATTTATCCAGTCATATTCTGGATTAACATTAAAGTTCTGAGTTTGGATATCTTTTCTCTCAAAACCCAATTTAATTATTTCAGTTGTTAGCTTATCCACTAAATCAGAATTCTTCTGAGTTGCCTCTGCACTTGTAGTTCCTTTTGTTTCTACATTAAAATAAACAGTAACTAAATCAGGCAGTGCATTTACTTGTGCTTGTCCATTAACTGTTATTGTATTGCTTGTAGATGGAATAAGTGCGTAATATCCTAATAAAGCTAAAATTAATACTCCTGCAACAATTATACTAGTTATTTTAACAGATTTTTCCATTTATTTATTTTTACCTCCTTTCATTGATTTAAAATATTGATAAGCAAGTATTGAAGCTATTGCTATTAAAGAGCCTGCTAAAAACCATAATTCTGGTGAAGAGTTTAGAGGAATTATATTAGGAGAGAATAAACTTGGAGCTGATTCTGAAGCAACAGACATTACTGCATCTTTAGAATATCCTGCATTTGTAATTATTTGTTCTTGAGAATAATTATACATTTTAACTAAAACAAATCCTATTCCAGAGACAATTACTGCTGGAAGAATTGATTTTAATTTTTCAAAACTTGATTGTTTAGGAGAGATTATTATTGATTTGTTTGAAAGAGCATACATTATTATTTTTTTGCCTTTAGAACTCCAGAAAAAATCTTTTGTTTTTTCAATTAAATTTGCTTTTAATAATTTATTAAGATTATATTCTACGGTGTTTATGGGCAAGTGAAGTGCATCTGAAATGTCTTTTTCACTTGCAGATTTTTGCTCTGCTAGATAATTAATTATCTTTTTACAGGTTTTATTACCTAAGATTTTTCCAAGTGCATTTGCTGAATCATCTTCAAGAGATAATAACAGATAGTTTTTTTCCATTATTTATTTAAGGAGAAGATATTTATAAACTCGTCGAAGAGTTCAAGAGTTTTTGAAGCTATTAGGTTAAGTAAACATTGTCGTAGATTTGATATTAATTGTTAATAAAAACGCGAGTTTATCGAGCTTATCTGGTGTAATGATGTAGAGTTATGAACTTGACTTAACAGATTGCATTAAAAAATAAGAAAAAATAAAAATAAATTATCTTACTTCTTTTTATTTTTCTTTAATGCTAACCAAATAACAATTAAAATAAATAATAAAAATACTCCTATATAAGCAAAAAAATTTGTTTCTGGACTCGGAAAAAATAATAATATAAAAAATCCTAAAATAACTACTAATGGAATTAAAAAATTATTAGTTATCATCTAATCTTAAAATTTCCTCCGTGTATTTTTATTGCTTTTCCTTGAATAATTGCATCTGAAATCTTCTTTCTAGCAGATTTTAGTATTCTTGATAAAGTTGGTTGAGATATATTCATTTTTTCTCCTGCTATTTTCTGTTCTATTTCTTCAAAATCAACTAATCTAACTGATTCAAACTCATCAACTTCTAAATTAACTTCTTCTAAATTCTTAAGAGGTATTCCTTGAGGTTTAAAATAAGTTACTTCTGGGTTAAATCTTATTCTTCTACAAAGTCTTGGGCGTACCATAATGAATTAATATTCAAAATTGTATTTAAATCTTACTAAAAAATAAAAAAAAACAAGAGAGAAATCATTTAATTTCTTTTAGTCTTTTTTCTATCTCTTGTTTGTCTAATTCAAGTTCTTCTAGTTCTGCTTTAAGGATTTTCTTTTCTTCATCTTTTGTTAGAGTTATTTGTCTTCTAAATCCAAATCCTCTTCCAAAGCATCTACCAAATCCTCTTTGCATTCCGCTTCCACAGAGTCCTAATCCTCTTCCAGTCATAGGTCCTTGTCCATTTGGTCCTGTTTTATCTTGTCCTGGCATTTTGTTTTTCCTCCAGTTTTGTTTGTTTAGTTATGAATATATATTCATAATACTATTTAAATGTTTCTATTAGGTTGACTTTGCGTCTAAATTAACTCTTTAACCTTGAATAATAATTCTGTTTCCTCAGATTGTGAATTATTATTCTAGCAGTAAGTTGAATAAGCTTAGATAAAGGATTAATTTTCATTAAAA
>Ga0074195_1002640_pt1 | contig 19269 bp, 11 predicted proteins | sample EPASupsiteHSE623_FD_64525 | JGI IMG/M metagenome (GOLD analysis project Ga0074195, IMG submission 64525) | Bioremediated contaminated groundwater from EPA Superfund site, New Mexico - Sample HSE6-23 | ecosystem: Environmental > Aquatic > Deep subsurface > Groundwater > Contaminated ...
TGACGGATGGGAAACAAGATCTATTGACGTTAAAATTCAGTTTCCCATGGGAAATAGAGCGGCATGTGAAGCTGCTCCTTTATCGCACGGAGAACGAGGACATTAGAAGAATATATGAAGGACTGAAGGGATACGACAGATACATGATGCGCCCCAAAGCGACTGCAGGCTCTGAGCCGAGCTGGTCCGGATCACCAATTCTGGTTAAGGAAGTTTCTCCTTTCGGCAGTAATGATATGGTCGGTGCCCTGAGCAGAGCAAGACTGCAGTCAGGATGCTCTTTGGCGGAGACTTGATCGAGCAGCCGGCCTACGAGGAATTCGTGTATCCCGTTGTAAGATCTTTACCGAATACGGACTTTGTAATGAATAACTCGGGATAGGGCATAAACTCAGGATGAGCGACGAGATTATTAAATATCAGCTGGCGAATTTGATAGATTAAATAATTTGAACTGCTGGATATTATAATTATGTGGTGAGGTATTAAAAATGGCAAATAAAAGGGCGTTTCTCCTTTTGATATTGGGTGCGGTTTTTCTCATTATTTTCATGCTCTTGCCAATTCTTACCACTGGCTATCTGGGTGATGACTCTTTTAACTCTTTAGCAAAAGGCAAGATAATTTTGGCGAATTCTACATTAGTACAATATACATATCAGTCCATAATGTCCTGGATTCCAACGGGCCGCTTCTTCCCCTTGGCAATGTATTTCTGGGCGTTATTCGTATTCGTAAATAACTTATATGTATATAAGCTACTAGTGATTTTATTCATCCTTGCAGATATATTCCTTTTCGGCTATTTGATGAAACTTATGACCGGTTCAAATTCGCTGGCTCTTTTGTCGATATTACTGGTCCCTATGCATTTTCAATATCGCGTTTTCCATGATCCGATTCTCTCGTTTAACCTGTTTTTGCAGATTATTTCTTTTTACCTCTTTTCCTCATTTATCTTTCTTATTTATTACATTCAAAAAGGAAAGACTTATTATCTGGTATTAAGTTTATCGCTATATCTTATTAGTATGTTGACCTACGAAATTACATATGTTTTCAGTATATTATATGTCGCTCTCACTTATTATTACTTAAATGGAGATAAAAATAGGGTCTTGCGATTGTCGATACCCTATATCATATCATCAATTTTATTTATATTAATGTCGTTGATTTTATTAGCGACGCATTCTAGAGCAAATGGGGGCATGCAAGAAGGCCTTTACGCGCCCAACCTCGATTTCATCCTCTATTCTCAAACTTTGTTGAAGCAGATGTTCGCAGCTCTTCCACTCAGCTATTTCGTCATATCCGTTCCAATTTATTTTGGACCAAAGAAAGAACTATTGAATGGTATACTGATTTATGCTTTAGCCTTCGGTATCTTACTGGCTTTAGCTTATTTTGCAGTCTATTATGGAGTCTCCAAGAGGGCTGTGAAAGAGCTGAGTTCGCAGAAAAACCTCCACTACAATGAGGTACATCTCTTAATATTTGGTTTCCTTCTGTGGGTGTTACCTGGCACGGTCATTTCTTTAGCAACAAGGTATCAAAATCAAATTGTGCTGGGGGTCGGCTATATTCCTGTATATCTCTCATATTTTGGCGTCGTAATAGTTATAATATCTATATTAACATATATATTTAAAAATATCCAAGGAACTAAAAATAAAGAATCTCTATTAATAATTTTCGCTCTCATATTCTCTCTAGTGGCAGTAATGAATTATGCCAGCAATCTTGCTGTAATTGATGCACTTAATAATGGCTACAAATATCCAAGAGATATTATTGAGCATAGTATCGCGGATGGTCTGCTTAAAAATCTGACAAACAGTTCCATTTTGTTAGTCGATCACGAGTATTCATGGGACCAACCGGCTTTTTATCTTATGAATTCCGGTATAAGATTTAAACATGTAGGAAGCGGCAAAACCTCTCAGGGGTGCGGAGGATCTAGCTATATCTCTGATTCTTTGTCCAAAATGGCTTTTCTCAGAATGGACAAAGATAAATATTTGTATAAATTTTCGACCTTTGATAATGTCTTTTATATCGGATATGGTTCCTCATCTAGAGATGCTGGATATGCAATCCTGGGGCACGTCGAAGACCTTGCGGCTTCTAAAGACAAGCTCTATTACGTGGCTGGGAAATGGGTACATATATATATATATGATCAATTGCTGCAATCCCAAAAAAATCTTCTAATAACCGGTGAGTTGGTAAATGAAGATAAACAAGTGGTCCCTAAACCTTTTATTCTTGATCGCAAAAATGTGAAAATAATCGATTCTGGCAATAATTGGATTTTGGTTAATGTAACTACCAAAAATGGCGAATTGATCGATATGAAATCGATATCGATATATGGACCCTCGCTGCTCTTGAATAAAAACGATCTCAATCTGAGCACGATTACGTTTTCCAGTGGCGGTTGGTACGAATCTGAGAATTGGAATGGGATACCAACGCGCTGGATGGGCAATAATGCTACAATTCTTATCTGCTCAAAGGAAAATCGAACAGAAGAACTGAGCTTTGAGGCAATCAGCTACAACTCGTCTAGAAATCTTGAGGTCTTATCGTCCAATCTCACAATAATTACCCAGAGCACCATTCCTCATACGAACTTTTTAAATATACGAACCGCGATTAGACTAACAAGCGGGGGCAACGTCATACGATTTTACATACCGCAGGGTTGTGAGAATCCTCGTGATGCAAGGGGACGAGAAATTGAAGGAGCGAGATGTCTAAGTCTGGCGATCCGGAATGTGTCCATAACACGGTGACCATCTTTAGATCAATCAAATATGACGAAGACCATATGGACATAATAGTCTCGATATCCTCATTTGGTGTTCATAAAATATATTCAGAAGGATAAAGGAAATGATAAGCGAATTGAAAACACATATTCTTGTAATTAGTGCCTATTCAATATTATCTATCATATTCACATATCCTGTCGCCTTTTCTGTAAATAGAATCCCTGGTGGGGGAGACGCATTTTGGGTTCTATGGGACTTTTGGTGGGTAAATAAAACTCTACCAAACTTCATGGATTTGTATTATACAAATTATATATACTATCCAATTAACGTATTTATCGCACTTGTGCCAATAGATTCAATAATTTCTGTCCCATTGCAGTCTATTCTGGGACTTATTAATACGTACATCGTCATGTGGATTGCTACATTCATCTTATCTGGATATACTTCTTTCCTGTTAGTTAGGCATTTAACTGGAGATTTAAGAGCAGCCTTTATTTCAGGTTTAATTTTCATGTTCTGCCCCTTTCATTTTATTCGCGCAGGTGGCCATTTCGTTCTCATGTCAACGCAGTGGATCCCTTTAGTCGTTTTATTTCTTTATAAGACTATAAATGAATCAACGAAATTAAATGCTTTATTATTAGCATTATTTCTCTTTTTAGCCTCCGCGACATTTTCTTATTATGTTATATTCATTATTGCTATAGTCTCTATTTATATATCTTATCAGTATATGGTGCTTAATAATAAGTTAGGAAAAGCCACGGTAGAGCGGATCGGCATTGCATTTATATTGTATTGTTTATCTATAATATTATATTATTATCCTCTGATGGAAGAAATTTTCGTGAAGAAAACCGGATATCTCTATCATGGAGGATTTGTGGAGTGTTCCGCGGACTTGGTTGGTTTTTTTGTACCTACCATCTTGCATCCGCTTTTTAAAAATATCGTATATCCCATATATTTCAACTTCAGTGGTTATATAATAGAACAGACGGTTTTCATCGGATATATGGTACTAATTTTATCGTGCATATCTATATTAAAATCAAATACCGCGGATACAAAATTTTGGCTTATATCTTCGATTATTTTTTTTATTCTGGCTCTTGGACCTTTTCTGCAGATTAACGGGGTTTATAGCATCACGCTTGTTAATCATATATTCTATTTGCCTCTGCCATATGCACTTCTTATGCACCTTCCCGTATTTTCACTAATACGGGCGCCTGGCAGATGGGATATTATGTTAATGCTATCGCTATCCGTATTATCTGGGTATGGATGCAAATATATATTCAGCACTTTCAATGATGATGTTTCCTCAAAAAGGATAAGAAAGAAGAATTTATTATTCATATTGATATCTTTGATAGTATTATTTGAATATTTGTCGGTGCCATACCCCATGTCGGACGCGACCGTCTCGACATTTTATGAACGAATAAGTAAGGATGATGGAGATTATGCAATTCTTGAAGTTCCCAATATGCCTGAGACGATGATAGCATATCCAGAATATATGTACTACCAAACAATTCACAACAAGCGACTTGTAAATGGTTATGTGCCACGTCCAACCGAAAATGTAGAGGAATTCATGGGTTCGATGCCATTTATTAGGCAATTGATGTCCTTCTCCACAAATGACGATATCATTGCCCAAAATTTTACCGAAATAGGCTCGTCGATCCTCAACTATTATAATATAAAATATATAATCATCCATGAGGATCGCATGACGCAAATGCAACGTGATTTCGCATCAAATATCTTAAAAAGATCTAATGTTGGGCTTCCTGTAATTTATAAAAATGACTCCCTCGTCGTCTATAAAATCAGTAAAAATACAATAAAACCATTTAATGCATTGGACTATGGTTGGTATGGCCTCGAGAACTGGACGGGAGCACCTACGCGTTGGATGAAGGGCAACGCTTCAATTCTCGCTTTTTCGGATAGGAACCGCTCCGCTAATCTGAGTCTGCAGGCGACCGCCTTCTCCCGCGAGAGACGGTTAGAAATCTATTCAAAAAATATTCTTGAGGTTTGTGTGGATGTGCCCAATACAAGTTTCATTAATATAAGCATTCCAATAAGCTTAAAAAAAGGATCCAATACCATACAATTATACAGCCCGCAAGGTTGCGAGAGACCTCGTGATGCAATAGGACGAGAGATCGAAGGAGCGCGATGCTTGTGCTTGGCAATCCGAAATATATCAATAACTTGATAGGGTATTAATGAGCCAAATATGAATGAAAATTATGGACGTCGCAAGTATTCAGAGATAATCGGGCTTATGGATGTACTATCCATATTTTTAATTACATATTATCACGCATATAATTATTATCGATATTATGCTACAGTTGAGGATCCTTTTAACCAGCACATTATGTTTTACATGGTCACTTTTGGACTAACAGCATTTGCTTTTTCTTCGGGATATAAACTATTTTTCAACCACGAGTACGAACTTGGTGATAAAAAATTTTTGACAAATTACCTGAAAAAAAGAATCGGACGGCTCTATTTTCCATATATATCTTATCTGTCGTTTACTCTAATTTTTGTTTATATATTTTTTAATATATTCTCCTTCCAAATTTTGAGAGAAATATACCCATTTTTGGGATTTCCACCGATGGATATTGGATCAATAATAAAAATTTTAACTTTGGGAATATTTCCTTTAGCTGGGCATCTGTGGTTTCTTTTTGTAATTTTGATAATTACAATGATCGTTTTGGTCGTGTTATATCTTTCAAATGGGAAAGTCCTATTTTTTGTCATATTTCCTGCATTATTCTTTTATTTTACATTGAACATCCACTATATGCAGAGTTATGAAATTTTAACCGAAATTCCTTATTATGTCGCCCTGTACGCAATCATTTTCCTTTTTGGTTCGTATATTGCTCATCTTCAGGAATCGAACGAAATCCTCTTTGATGCAATCGTATTGATTCTAAGCGTTTCCTTTATTTTATCCCTTTGTATCATTGAATTCTTTCCATCAATTTTCTCGTTTTTATTAAATACATATCTCAAACAAATTCTAATAAATCCATTTTTCCTGTGGGGTATGACATATCCTCTATTTTTATTATTAATATTTAATATTTTATATAAATTCAACTTATTACCCATCCGGTTAGCACGAATTAAAATATATACTCTCATCATATACATATTTCAATATCCGTTTATAATTCCAATATCTGCCTGGGTATGTTCAAAATTCGCATTATTGAATGGAGATCCTTTGATAAAATTAATCCCATTTATCGTCACGTTGTTGACATTTATTCTATGTATAGCGATTCATTTCTCCATGAAACAACTTAGGATAAATCGCTTATTTGAATAGATTTGCTCATTTTCCCACCTTTGGTAGTCTCCCTATTGGGATAACAACGTACCGGATTTGATGTAAATAGTAGTAATATAAATAAATTTTAATACAATCAATGTCCTTGTTGTAGGAAATAACGGCGATACAGCCATATCCCGCTGGTGCAACATCAAAGCCTAGCATTTTTCTTGATAGCGATTTTCTGCAAAATCAAGTAGGTGCGATCGCTTCGTTTTAGATCAAAATTATATTCTCAGGAAATTATAGTAATAGTTTCTCTAAGGCTCTGTGGCATGTGGGATATAGAGCTATGAATCCCTCATTTCTATGAAAGAACCGAACTGCATATCGTTTTTTCATTCTCGGGCATGAGCCCTCGTCCTGACTCATGAGTGTTTTCGCAGATAGATCCACCTAATTAATTTTTCAAATTTTGACAATTAAAGAATAAAAAATCAATATGTGCATGTGAATGATTTAAATAATTATAAATATTCACATCATTATTCTCACACTCACTTTAATTTTAGGTGAGATTTTCTATAATTATCATAAAATATAATTTTGGACCTAAAAACCAAGTAGTCTCATCTACTTGATTTTGCAGAAAATCGTTGTCAGCAAAAATGTTGAGCCTTCACGCCGCACCTGCGAAATGTAGGATGAATACTTTGGCCTCCAATAATATCCAAAACGCAACCCCACGAACGCGTCGCTAGATTTCCCTTCAGGACCAATATATTAGATAAAAATTCCGGGATCGAAAAGTCTCTAAGAATTTGCTGCTCAATCAGATCTTCAAGGAGTATCGACCAGGATAATTCACGAAATCGTTTCTAAGTTCGTGCTAGAACATCCTTGCCTCTTTTCTTGAGGACGAAACGAGGTGCCGAAACTGAAGATAGATCTTGATGGGGGAGGATATTCAAATCTGCAGAAACCATTGAATGTTCCATTTCGATCTTGGAACTACAAGGCATTCTGAGTGAAATATTGGAGATGGATCTGAACTAACAACGGACCAGAGAAAATCAATAAGAACTGAAATGCAGAAGTAGTATGGCGGGGCATTTTCCCGCGATAAATCGCTCTTTGAGATTAGCCGTTTGCATCATGGTGGATACAAGAGGATGGATAACTGGTAATAAGTATTTATCCTTTGAGGAGTAGGTCACTGGATACAGGGTCGAAGAAAAATTACATGTGTTCTGGCACGCTACCTGCACTCTATATTCAAGAAGAATGCAAAAACCCGTGGATGAAATGGTCGTGAATCGAAGCGGCATATGATTCAGCCGTTGCGATTCGGAATTTAACTATGATGGACGAGAATTGCTCGCCCTAATTGGCGGCGAGAAAGATAGACGTGATTCCGTGTAGGATGCGCATCATTTCAAGGATGTACGATGTTGGAACGAAGTTTGTTAAGTAAAATTGCAAGGACGGCTATTGGTGCGTATATTGCAGCTATTGCCTCCTCACTGATGATCTTGGTCTGGGTAATGAAATTATGGGATGCAAACCTATATGTGCCCTTATCTTATGTCGGGGATTCAATTTTCACTGCGGCCCTCATTAAAGGGTTGATCGATAATGGATGGTACCTATATAATCCGTTTCTTGGTGCCCCCTATGGGCTATATATGTATGATTTTCCTTTATCAAATAATTTAGATTTTATAGTTTTACGTCTTATTTCGCTAATTATTCGCGACTATGCCTTCACAATGAATCTTTACTTTCTATTGACTTTTCCCCTAACAACTCTGACATCAATGCTTGTGTTGAGGCAATTGAAAGTCTCCTATGCTAGCTCGATTCTTGGAAGTTTGCTTTATACATTCCTTTCTTATCACTTTTGGAGGGGTGAGGGCCATCTATTCCTAGCTGCTTACTATATGATTCCTCTCATGGTTATGGTCCTTTTTTGGGTATATTCTGATAAAAATCTCCTTCTTTACGAGGTTGGGGGTGGTATTCAAGCAAATGTATTCAATCAAAAAACGCTTATGAGCATCATTATTTGCCTAATAATATCATCAACCTTTATCTACTATCCATTCTTTTCCTGCTTTTTCCTAATTGTCACTGGCGTAACGGCATCTCTGCGTCATAGAAGCAAAACACCCTTAATAACATCCCTCCTCTTTGTCGTCTTGATAACTGCAGGTGTGCTCATCAACGTTTCTCCGACACTTATATATCAACATGAAAATGGAAATAATCCAGCAATTGCGATACGAACTCCCGAAGAGGCAGAATATTATGGATTAAAAATGACACAATTATTGATGCCTATTTCGAGACATAGTGTATTTTTACTGGCCGGTGCGGCAAATTGGTATCTCCACACTGCGCCGCTGTGCAATCATAGTGCTCCCTCATTGGGCATGATAATCGGGATTGGTTTTTTGCTTCTGATTGGGTGGATTTTCTATAGGATCTCCGAAGGTCAAAAATTTAAAATAAAACAATTTGATATATTAAACGAATTGAGCATTTTGAATCTTTCAGCTCTTTTGCTAGCATCAGTGGGGGGATTCAGTTCGATATTTGCATACTGTATTGCGTATTTCTTCCCCTCCTCTCTCCAGTTTCGATGCTATGATCGGATAAGCGTCTTTATAGCTTTCTTTTCTATGGCAGCAATTGTTCTTCTATTAGATGTGTTGTCACATAAATATTTTGATAATAATAAGAAGTTCCTCTTTTATGGAATTTTGGTGGTCTTGCTAGCTGTGGGCATATCGGATCAAACGGGACGGTATTATGAATGGCTGTACTCACCGTCAGTACGAGGTGAATATTTAAATGACCAAGATTTTATAAATAAAATTGAAGCAACAATGCCTCATGGGGCTATGATATTTCAGTTACCTTATATGCCTTTTCCAGAATACGGCAAGATGCATAGAATGGTCGATTACTCCCACCTCAGAGGTTACTTGCATTCGAGAGATCTACATTGGAGTTATGGGGCGATGAAAGGAAGACAGGGAGACGCATGGCAGAGAGGAGTTGCGGACAAGCCTGTTGAGGACGTCGTTAAAACATTGTCTCAAGCAGGCTTCAGTGGTATCTATGTAGACCGCAATGGATATGGGGATGATGGTGCCGGGATTATATCCGATCTATCAAATATACTCAAAACGAAACCGCTCATTAGCACAGATAGAAGGCTTTATTTCTTTGATATGATCAATTATAGTACACGAATCGATTCGGATATTCTTGCCAAATAACAGTCATAGGCGGTACTGTATGAGAAAGTATACGTGAATGGGCTCTAACAGGGGCTACCTACAGGTTGTTCGTTGTGCCGGTGAATGCGCGGGATTAATTCCGTGTTCATAGTGCCTTGCCTATGTAGACTTCGGAATGGTCCTGAACTAGCATCTCCGGTAGAGGCCCATTTCCCCTATTCTCTTTTCTAATGTATAATTTTTATAAATCTCTTCTATGATGAATCCTTTGTCAAACAGCACGCTTGCAGTAGAGAAGTCATCAGATAAAAATAGCTTATTCCCTGTATAGTTTGCTAATTTATTAAAATCATCCACCAAAATTAGTTCCGCGTATCCCGGGATGTTTAGGGCCGATTCGGTTTTTGTTTCCGCATAGTATATACCCTCATTTGGTGATACAAACAGCACCCTCTCTCCGGGGTGTGTGTTTTCTTTAATAAATTCTATATTTTTTGTAACATTTGTCGGAAGGTTGTTTTGCTGGCGTATGGCCGTTATTTCTTGGACTGCATGATAATTATCGCTAAAACTAAGGTTTGACGAAACCAACAAGAGAGTGATCAGTCCAAAAACTACCAACTCCAAGGCGTCTCTGCTTCCAGACTTAATCCTTTTGAAAAGATCGTCTGCGCAGAGAACAAGCAAAATCAGCGCAGGATACATGATGTGGAGCAGATTGAAGTCATGACTTCTCCCCTGGTAGTACAGAAAAACACCTAATCCAAGAACCGATAACAAGAAAGTCATTCTTGCCTTGGTTGTGTCTTCGCTTGCGATGAGGTATCTGGCAGAATGTGACAGGCCCACGGCATATATCAGGAGCACGAAATTCCATGGGTGGATCAAGGGCATGGGCAGCATGCCCAAGCCGCTTTCCGAGAAGTAAAGCATGTACGCGAATAGGGAACCGAAATCGGGGAATGCACCATAGCGCAGGAAAATGTAGAATTCATAAGCTATAATCGTAGATGAAAATACGGTTGCCCCAGTCAGAATGTGCTTCGCTGCTCCTCGTGTGGCATTCGGCTGCAAAAATTCGCCATACACAAGTGACAGCATCCAAGCACCGAAGACCACAATACCGGTGTCCGGATTCCATAGCACGGCAATCGAATAGAGGAAAAATGAAGGATAGTACAGCCAGGTATCGCCTTTGAAATAATAATATGACAATATTATCAACATCGTTGGAAATATTAGCCGATGCGGATAAAACTGGAAATATGGATCGGCGAATAGGATCTTGGAAAGAAGAAAATTATAAAAAAGGATCATAATAAACCCGCTGAATGCTATTAGCTTGTTATCAACTGCATCTCTGAGGAACGCATAGATGCACAGGAAAGAAATTGCGAGGAGCACTGCCATCACGGAAGTGAATTTGAGTATATCCAGGCCGATAATTCTGAATATGGGCTCCAAGAGCTGCGGATATAGGCCGTACTGATTGACGAATCCATCTAACAACAGCGGTTTCCCCATGTAGACCTGCGAAATGGAATAGAAATAAGCGCTGAGATGGGATGTGAAAGAACCCGAATCATCGACGTAGCCGATTCCGTAGACCTGCATGTAAGACAGGGATGCTATGACGAATAGTGCCATCGCATCCAGAAAACGGGCTCCGAGAATCAGAGAGATGGCAGCAATGCCCAACAGCGCAACAACAGATCTGAAATTGAGGGACGGCAGATATTGTAAATAAAATGGATTGGCAGACAGATCGACATATATAAGAGCAAATAATATACCAACAATAATTATATATAAGAATTTATCAAATTTGCCTTTTACATTGCATATTAAAAACCAGTTCAATGTGCCTAAGGAAACCGCAAAAACTGCGCTTCCTATGACGTATTGAAGACGCTCGACGTTTTCGGGATGCGTGACGAGAAATGTGAATCTCGCATCCAGTGATGGAGCATCAAGATATCCAAAATACTTCTCAATGAGAAGACACAGTGCGGCGACTAATAGAGATGATAAAAGTATACTGAGGAATTCCGAAATCCGTTCATCCTTCATGATGTTCCCTTGCTCTGATTATAACTTTGCTATCCGGGGGCTCAAGGCTATCAAATCAAAGCAAGCACAAAGCTTGGCTTCCGGCTATAGAATTGCATCATCGAAGTCTAACACCGATATCGGTGGCGTGGTATATGCGACAACGTCAAGTCATTTATTAAACATTAACTGAATCTCATAGGAAGCCTTGTTTATCGCACCCATTTCACTGCTCGCTCCCATTTGATCCAGCTCTTTCCCGACTTTGTCGACTAGATCGATCAGGGGTTTAAAGTCCTGCACTGTATTCAGAAAATCGAAAAACCTTGCAGAATACTTATCCGCACTGAAGTTTGCATATGCAAAATCTTGCCCCTTTTTGCCGATGTCTTCTCGTGCACATTTGTCGTTTATGAGTTTCCTGAGTGAACTGCGAAGCTCCTCTTTCTCGTTGTTGGGATCAATTTTTATTATGCAATCATCTGGGAGCTCGCCGTAAAAACCGGTTTTCGTTACGATAACCGGCTTTCCGAAATACAGTTCTTCCACTAGAGACCAGGATGCCCCTTCCATTGATGGGAACCTTAAGTTGACGAATACATCAGCATTTGACATGAATGCCCGCAGTTTATCCTCAGGCTGAAATCCGAGAAACTTAACGACATCATCAAGCCTGTATTTTTCGACACTTGATCTTATCTGGGTGAGATAGGACGAGTCATCATCACTCGGCCCGATAACTATATAAAGGACCTTTTTGGCGATCTCTTCATCCTCTCCCAGAACCTCCACAACCTTATCAATTTGCTTATTGGGATTTACGTGGCCTACAGAAATCATTATTACCTTATCGGGGGGCAATCCCAATTCGGCTCTGCTCGCACTCAATTCATTTGCCAGTTCACTATACGAATAATATGGGTGATATATAATTTCAATCGGCCCCAAAAACCTGGGTTTGACCACATCCGAGTGATACTTGGAATGCACTATAACTCCGGTTGCGCCCTCGATGGTCCTTTCAAAAAGTGGATAGTCCATTACTTCATCGGTTTCCCATATCGGTATACGCTTGTGCCCGATAGAATCGATGGCTGCATCCCTTCCCTTTGCGCCATATAACACCGTCATCTCGTTAGTATATGCCTCTGGATTACTTTTATCTATGATGTAATAGCGAGCAAAGAAATGATGCATGACGATATCGTGTAATATTACTATGCCTTTAAATTTCTTCGATGCTTCATAAATTGTCTTGTGAAAGATTGTTGAGTCTCCAATATTGTACACGATATAATCATAATTATCTAGCTTTTGTAATAAATTATCCTCAGGCATGTAGTGAAATACCTTCAGCCTGGTGGGCAACAAATTATCCGATTCAGCTGACCAGATATCGATTTCGCATATCTTGCTGAGCCCATCGGTTACCACCTGGCTGTATTTGCCGATGGCGCTATTCTTTGTAAATGGAGTAAACCACGCGATTCTCATCCAATCAGCCTTTCCACCACATGATCCCAATTGATATTCATAGTTCTCAGCTTCTCGAAACCTGCCTGTCCCATCCGCTTGCTCAATTCCTTGCTGTAGAAAAGCCTATCCATGGCGGCGGCGATGGCTTTAGGTTCCGGGGTAACCACAAAACCTGAGACTCCATCCTCAACGAACTCCAAAGTCCCTCCGGAATCGCTGCAGGTTATAACGGATTTTTTGGAATGATACGCCTCCAGTGAAACGTAGCCATAATCCTCGTTAAAGGGGATAAATAAGCAGCCCAGTGAATTTGCCATAAGCTCGATCTTCTCTTCTTCGGAGATCCATTTGCCCATTATCTTGACCTTGGCCTTAAGTTTATTCTTTTTAACTATAGACTCTATGTATTCTAGGTCTTCAGGTGCATCCGGGTTCCCGGCTATGATCAGCTTAACATCCGACTCCGTGTACTTCATGGCCTCTATGGCTAACGCTTGTCTTTTGCCTCTTGATAATCTGCTCGGATAAAAGAGATAATCTCCGTATTCATCCGCATGATACCTCTCGGGATTCCGGAGGGGCGGATACAGTACTTCTGAATTGATGCCGTTGAACCTCTTGAGCCTCTCCGTTACGACTTTGGATATCGTGAGTACCCCTTTGGCTTCTCTTAAAAAGGAATTGTCCGCCTGAATGATGGCCTCTCTGATTCGCAAGCCGTCCGGAGTAGATGGGAGGTCCTGATAAGGTGTACCCCAAAGGTCATACGCCTGCCTGAACTGGTGTAGCAGCCAAAGCTCCTTATTCGGGTGCTTTATGTAGTAGGCCGGAAACTTCAGGGCTATTACTTTATCGATATTTTCGAATCTCAACAACCTGCATGCCAGCATGTGCTCCAGGATCTTCTGAGGCGGATTCCATTTAAAGGGTATTTTGATAACCGCCGCTTGATGGCCATGTTCTATCAACTTTTCCTTAAGGCTGTCCGCTAAAAATTCAGCTCCACCATATATAAATGGAACACAATTATTAACGATTGCCACTCTCATCCCACGAGCCTCTTTACGACGTGGTCCCACGATATATTCATGGAGCGCATCTTCTTGAAACCTGCCTGTCCCATCTTTTTGCTCAATTCTTTGTTATAAAATAATTTATCCATGGCAGCTGCAATGGACTTGGGATCGGGTGGGAGCATGAAGCCATTAACCCCATCTTCAACAATTTCTCGCGTCCCTCCGGAATCGCTGCAGGTTATTACCGGCTTTTTGGCCTGATAGGCTTCCAATGAGACATACCCGTAAGAGTCTTCGTCTACCGGTATGTATATGCAGCCCAGAGAATTAGCTATAAGCTCTATCTTTTCCTCCTGGGAGATCCATCTGCTGATTATTTTTACCTTATCTTCGAGTTTATTTTTTTCCAAAACTGATTCTATGCGCTCTTGCTCCCGTGGCACGTCAGGTTTGCCTGCGATTATAAGCTTTACATCAGATTTGGTGTATTTCATGCTCTCTATGGCCATGTACTGTCGTTTGGCCCAGGTTATCCTGCTGGGGTAAAAGATGTAGTCTCCAAATTCGCCGCAATAGTATTTTTCTGAATCCATGAGCGGTGGATATAAAACTTCTGAATCGATATTATTAAATTTTTTAAGCCTCTCAGACACAACTTTTGAGTTGGTAAAGATCTTCTTTGCCTCTCTTAAATAGACATTATCAGTCCGGATGATTGCCCTTCTGATCCTCATGCCTTCTGGAGTGTTCTGGATGTCCTGATATGGCGTACCCCACAAATCATAGGCGCCGCGGTGATGGTGTATGAACCATAAAACCTTATTGGGGTGGTTTATTATATAGCTTGGAGTTCTGATGGCTATGACCAGGTCTGCGTAATCGGTGAGATCGAGCAGGCGCAGTGCGAGCATCTGCTCCATCATCTCCGGAGGATAGGAGTAGAATGGTATTTTTAGAACGTCTGTAGTGTATCCACATTTTTTTAGCGTCTCTGCAAGCCAGTCTACGATAAATGTGCCCCCGCCCTCAATAAAGGGGACGATTGTGCTCACTATGAGGACTCTCATTCTGAATGTTCCTCACATTGGCGTCGGATTTTATCAGATATGTATATAATATCTTCTTCAGTCAGCAGCGAATGTGTGGGCAAGTTTATTCCCCTCGACGCGATGCTTTCAGCTACAGGATATTCTCCTTCGTTCTCCTTATAGGGCGGCATCACATGCATAGGATAAAATATCGGTCTTGTCTCTATTCCGTCCCTCTCGATGAGGCCCATGAACTCATCTCTCGACACCTTCACAGCGTTCTTGAGCACTACAGAATACATCCAAAAAGCATGACGAGCCCAATCCATCTCCACAGGAAGCATTATGAAGTCTCTGAGGTCTCCTAAATGCCTGCTATACAGGTTCGCTACCTCTCTCCTTCTGCTTAAATGCCATGAGATATTCTCAAGCTGGGCCAGGCCGATTGCAGACTGTATATTTGTCATTCTGTAGTTGTACGCTATTATCGGGAACCAGTACCGGCGCTTGGGGTCCATTCCCTGTCCTTTGAGCAGACGCATCTTCTCCGCCAATCTACCATCGTCTGTGACGACCATGCCGCCTTCGCCGGTGGTAATGATCTTATTGCCGAAGAAGCTGAAGGCTCCTATATCTCCAATTGAGCCGACAACTCGGTTCTTATATAGTGCCCCATGGGCCTCTGCTGCATCCTCTATAACAAAGAGGCCATGCCTTTTTGCAATCGCCATCACAGGGTCCATATCTACCGGATGGCCGTACAGATGGACCACGATTATGCCCTTTGTTTTTGGGGTAATTTTTGCCTCTATGAGTTTGGGATCGATATTCCAGGTCTCCGGTTCGCTGTCTACGAAGACCGGACGAGCTCCGCAATATGTAACTGCATTGGCTGTGGCTATATAGGTCAAAGTTGGAACAATTATCTCGTCGCCGGGACCGACGTCCTCTGCCAGAAGGGCGAGATGAAGGGCAACGGTTCCATTGCAACATGATATACCATGCTTTGCATTACAAAATGAAGCAAATTTACTTTCGAACTCGTCTGTATACCTGCCCGCAGAGGAAATCCACCCTGTTTCAATGCAATCAAGAGCGTATTTCTTCTCGTTTCCATTGAAGATCGGGCTTGCAACGTGAATATATTTATGCATGGCTTATACAACCTATTATAATTTTTTGACCATCTTAGCAGGCACTCCAAATGCAACTGCATGGCTGGGCAGGTCCTCTACGACTACGCTCCCCGCGCCGAGTGTTGTCCAGTCTCCGATGGACATCTTCGGGATGACTTTGCACCCTATCCCGAGAAACACCCCTCTACCAATGCGGACATTTCCCGCGATGTTACAGCCCGGAGCTACATGTGAGCTTGATCCTATAATACAATCATGATCTATTGTGGCACCCGTGTTAATAATTGCATTATCTTCGACTGCTGATTCAGCATTTATCACTGCGCCCGGCATAATCGCAATACCTTCCCCCAATTCAACAGAGCTGGATACATATGAATACGGGCTAATGGCATTAATCAGCCTCAACCCCAGTTCTTTAATATGATCCGATATTTCTTCTCGTTTTTTGTTATCCCCAATAGCTACAAAAGCATATTTAACCCCTTCGGCATAAATCTGAGGAAGAACAGAATCATCTCCAATAACAGGAAGTCCCATAATTGTTTTTAAATTTGAATCTGTACCGGTAAGTCCTATCGGCTCGCATAGCTTAGAGCTTCTTAATATGTCTATGATAACCTTTGCATGGCCTCCTGAACCTATTATTATCACTTTTCCGATTATGGACTATCACCCTTGGGATCATTCAAATTGAGTAATAAGTTGAAAGAGTAACTCTCCAATAATTCTTTTCGAGATACCGGATGAAGTTCCCCGGTTAGATCATCTATCCTTTGAAAATTGAATCCATATTCATGAATCTCGTTGATAAAATCTTCGACATTTATACCGGCACGATGTATGTGCACCGGAGCAAATTCCATGAATATATTCATTTGCGGATTTTGTTTAATCAAATTTTTCATGCCTCTCAATATGTACGGCTCAGCCCCCTCCGCATCGATCTTTACAATATCGATCTTCCGCTCAGCACCTAATGCTGTATCTAAACATGTAGTTTCAACTTCTAATAAATCCTGATCTCCTGGATTCTGAAACAGGGTATTGTGCCCTAGACAATCTTTATATATGGATAATGTACCTTTGCCATTTCTATCTGTTACGGCTATTCTTTTGGCATCTACAATTTTGCTAAATCCATTCATCTCGATGTTTTTTGTGAGCAAATCAAAGGTCCGTGGCGTGGGCTCAAAGCTATAGACCTTTCCGCTCTCACCAACCAAACTTGCCGCAATCAATGTGTATATGCCAACGCTCGCTCCGATATCAACAACAACCATGCCGGCTTTTACCCGACTTCTAAATGTCTTTGTCTGGCCCAGTTCCAGGCTGCCGTAAAACGTGAGATACGCGATTAACGCAATATCTTCTCCAGGCAAGGCCATCAGAAAGCCTTCGACTTTCGTAATTACTACATCATTTCCTGCAGTTACAATTGGTTTAATGTCATTCTCCCTTATGGCTTTTATATCGGCCTTCAGGCTCATGCAATCCTGAATCAGTTGCGTGAGCTCATTTCCTCGTATGGCCTGAATTTCGGCCTTGAGGTTTTGATTTTCCTGAATCAGTTGTGGAAGCTCGTTTCCTCGCATGGCCTGAACTTCGGCCTTGAGCTTCAGGTAATCCTGAATCAGTTGTGAAAGCTCATTTCCTCGCATGGCCTGAACTTCGGCCTTGAGGTTTTGATTTTCCTGAATCAGTTGTGGAAGCTCATTTCCTCGTATGGCCTGAATTTCGGCCTTGAGATTTTGATTTTCCTGAATCAGTTGTGAAAGCTCGTTTCCTCGCATGGCCTGAATTTCGGCCTTGAGGTTTTGATTATCCTGAATCACCTGTGAAAGCTCATTTCCTCGCATGGCCTGAACATCGGCCTTGAGGTTTTGATTATCCTGAATCACCTGTGAAAGCTCATTTCCTCGTATGGCCTGAACATCGGCCTTGAGGTTTTGATTATCCTGAATCACCTGTGAAAGCTCATTTCCTCGCATGGCCTGAACATCGGCCTTGAGCCTCAGGCAATTCTGAATCAGTTGTGAAAGCTCATTTCCTCGCATGGCCTGAATTTCAGCCTTTAGGCTCAAACTGTCTGCGACCAGTTGTGAGATTTCATTTCTCCTAATAGATTCGATCTCAGATTTCAATTTGCGGTTATTTTGAACCAATTGATACACAAAAAGCGGGAATAAAAGAACGCCGTAAATCCACAAAAAAAAATTAGAAATAGTCGATGGTATTTTTATAAAACCGATCGATGGAATGTTTTCATCACATCTTTTTTCATTAATAACTGCCATTTTATGCTGAAGTAAGCTCACATAAATTGATGGGACAAAAGTACTAATGAGGGGGATCCTCTTTATCCAGCTCTTATTTTCTAGACCCCATTTGACAAATTTTTCTTCGAAAATAAGCATCTTGATTTTTAGAATTATGTGCGGTGAGATTTTTATATCAACCTTTTTGGATTTAGCCTCCTCAGAATTTATTATTTGATATAAAATTATCGATTTTGGCATGCCATAGTTCAATCTGGTCAAATAGTGGGCATAACCTCGTTCATCAGGCGATCTTTGCAGGATTTTCTCATAAGTTTCCCCCAAAAAGAGGCTACCGGGTTTTAACGAAAAGAGGTAAACTAGCAGTTCATTGCTGTTCCAATCTGGGGAGCTCATCCCTTCACAAGCTATCTCATTGATTTTGTTCGCGAAGATGCTAATGTCATCACTTGTTGCGGTTTCTAAATGACTTAAAATCCGTTCTCTAATCTTTTCAATTGTGATCTCTTCCATCACTTCCACCTGCAAGCAACTTATCAATCTTCCGACTAGCGCTGGTATTTTTGAAACGCATCAAAGCACTTCTGCTAGAACTTCGTGTTTCCTGCAACTCGCACTTCATAGGCCAATAATAATCGTGATTTGTCCCGGTAGTGAAGGCAAGACGTGACTGCCACTCGGAATGGATATACCTGGTGATCACGCCTGATAGGTTTTCGATGGGCATCGTCATCTGCCCTTGGGAGACCCGTAGGATCATCCGAGGTGCTCCACGTATGGCCATTAAATCGCCAACTGCGAACCTGGGGTCCAGCAGGTCGAAGCCTCCAAGCATGGACGGTGCCGAGCATCCTAAGTTAGAGTCGTATGTGGGATTCCGTATCGGATGCGCATACGAACCATAGCTGCTATCAGGGCCGTAAGATTGAGGACCACTT
>Ga0074195_1002641_pt1 | contig 19267 bp, 17 predicted proteins | sample EPASupsiteHSE623_FD_64525 | JGI IMG/M metagenome (GOLD analysis project Ga0074195, IMG submission 64525) | Bioremediated contaminated groundwater from EPA Superfund site, New Mexico - Sample HSE6-23 | ecosystem: Environmental > Aquatic > Deep subsurface > Groundwater > Contaminated ...
TGATACGCCTGAGAACAGTAGTCCTGAATTTATAACGGCCTACGTCAGAAAACTACTGCGAAATAAATTTATGCGGGCGGATATCGGAGTGACCGGATCGAATTTCTTAATTGCCGATGTTGGAGGAATTGCACTTACAGAAAATGAAGGAAACGCAGTGATGACATTTTCGTTTCCTAAAATACATATTGCCATAGCCGGTATAGAAAAAGTAATTCCATCGTTAAAGGATCTTGGTCTGCTTTGGCCTTTATTGGCCGTACATGGTACTGGTCAAAATATTTCAGTTTATAATTCTATTGTTACAGGACCGCGAAAGGCCGGGGAAACTGACGGTCCGGAAAAAATGTACGTGATACTGATGGATAATAAGCGAAGTGAACTCTATCAGCATGATGACCAGTATCTTGCATTAAAATGCATACGATGCGGGGCATGTCTGAACGCCTGCCCCATTTACAAGAACGTAGGAGGCTATACTTATGCATCTACTTACAGCGGACCTATAGGTTCTGTGATCACGCCGTTTTTTAAAGGCTTTGGTGAGTATAATCATTTAAGTTCAGCCTGCTCGGTATGTGGTAAATGTACTGAAGTTTGTCCTGTGAAAATTCCTTTGCATAACCTGCTGCTATATAACCGTCGCGATGCTGTGGAACAAGGTTTTGGGAACATGACGTGGAACATGGGGATGAAAGCTTTTGAATATGCCTTTATGAACCGCAAGCGTTTGGATGCCTTGGGCGGAAAAAGCAAGAACAGACTTGCTGTATTTGGAAAAAATGCGTTGGGAGATCAGAAGGAACTCCCAAAATTCGCAGAGAAATCCTTTAGTCAACAATGGAAAACTAAAAAATAATGTCATGTTATCAAATACTTGTAAGTATGCCATCAGGGCATTGATCTATCTGGGTAGTTTTAGCAAAAACGGAGAAAAAATAGGAATAAAGAAGATTGCAGGTGACCTCAACATCCCTACCCCATTTCTTGGCAAAATTTTGCAAAGCATGGTTAAGCACAAAATATTATCTTCTACAAAAGGCCCAAACGGTGGTTTTGGACTGGGAAAACCTGCCGGCGAAATCACATTATATGATATTGTAAGAACGGTTGACGGTGAAGATTTTTTTCTGAACTGCCTCATCAGTCTTGAACCTTGTTCTGTCCACAAGGAAAAAGGCAAACCTTGTGCCGTGCATAAACGTTTTAGTGAAGTAAGATCGGGATTGATGGAATTTTACTCACAAACCACGATTGAGACCATTACGGCCGACATGAAGGGGCACGAAGATCTGATTAAAATATAAACAAAAAATAGGAACAGGAACACGGAATCCTGTTGCAGAAACCGGGAGAATATCTTACGGGCGGAGTCCGCAAGTTGTTTTTTTGTGCATGTTGATATCTTTTTCTAATTGTTTGACATTCTTTTTAATAAATGGCAGGAATCTATATTCATATCCCTTTTTGTAAAACGAAATGCCATTATTGTGACTTTTATAAGTCAACTGATTTTGGCGCGAAGACTGATTTTCTGTCCGCTCTAAAAAAGGAAATGATACTGCGGAAGCGTGAAGTAAATCACGAGACCATCGAAAGTATTTATTTTGGAGGTGGAACTCCTTCTGTATTAAAAGTCAACGAGATAGAAAATATTCTTGAAACAGTCTTTTCCTCTTTTCAGGTTCATCAGGACCCTGAGATCACGCTTGAAGCGAATCCTGATGATTTAAATGGTTTATTCGTTCAGGAGCTTGCCGGTACCAGGATAAACCGGTTGAGCATAGGTATACAATCGTTTAACGACCGGGATCTGAAAGCGATGAATCGTCGTCACAATGCTGTCCAGGCCATAGACTGTATTAAGAACGCTCAGGTGGCCGGGTTTGGCAATTTAAGTATTGACCTGATCTACGGACTTCCAAACCAGTCGACCAACGACTGGAAAGAAAATGTCGAAACTGCCCTGCGCATGAACGTCAGCCATATTTCTGCATATCATCTCACCTATCACAAAGGGACCGTTTTCTATGGTTACCTGAAGAGCGGAAAGATCAATGAAATTCCGGATGAGATCAGCCTTGCGCAATTCAGGTTGCTAAAGCACCGGCTGGAAACGGCCGGTTATGAGCACTATGAAATTTCAAACTTTGCAAGGGAGGGTAGGTATTCACGACACAACAGATCCTACTGGGAACGCAAAAATTATATCGGATTTGGTCCGTCAGCGCATTCATTTGATCAACGGACACGCCGCTGGAACGTTTCAAGCCTAAAAAAATACCTTCGTGCTGTTGAAAATGAAACGGACTTTTGGGGAGATGAGGTGCTCACGCCACAGGACCAGTATAACGACTACATGATTACCTCATTGCGGACCATGTGGGGAATCAGTAATGACTATCTTGATTCGGCTTTTGACAGCCTGTACGCATCTTATTTCAGAAGGGAAGCTCAGCCATTTATCGATACAGGTCATATGTTTTCCGATGGAAAAACCTATACTTTATCGGAAGAAGGTTTATTCATTTCTGACAGGATTATGGAAAAGTTGTTCTTTATTAGATAGTTTTAAATATTGTTAATGTATTGATAATCCGCAAAGAAGTATGGATATTTCCGTATCTTTGCAATTCGAAAAAAATAGCGATGCAAGTTAAAATTGTAAACCATTCAAATAATCCTCTACCTGCTTACAGCACAGCTCTTTCGGCAGGAATGGATTTAAGGGCGAACCTGAAACAACCGGTTATTTTGAAACCTTTGGAACGGATTTTGGTGCCTACCGGTTTGTTTATTGAATTACCCGTGGGATATGAAGCACAAATTCGCCCGCGAAGTGGTTTGGCTATCAAGAAAGGAATTACGGTATTAAATTCGCCGGGAACCATTGACGCGGATTATCGCGGTGAAATTCAGGTTATTTTGATCAACCTGTCGGCCGAGGACTTTAAAATCGAACACGGCGAACGAATTTGCCAGATGATTATCTCAAAACATGAGACCGTGGGCTGGCAATCCGTTGAAATACTTGAAGAAACCGCACGAGGGGAAGGCGGATTTGGCCATACGGGAAAACATTGACATAAGTCTACTAATGAAATGAAGAATGAACATTAAAAGAAGTATATATTTTTTTCTGGTCCTGCTAACGGGTGTATCATGTTCTACCGCCAGGCAGGAAGTGAAAGTCAGTCCGGATAAAGGCCCCGCTGCCAGGCAGGCATCTGAGCATACAACAACGGAACAAACCCCGCTTTCCCAAAATGAGCAAAATGAGTTTGAATATTTATTCATTGAAGGAATCAAGCAGAAGAAGGTGGGTAAGCTGGATGAGGCGACCTCTGTATTTTCGCGCTGTCTGGAAATCGACCCCAATTCGGCTGTTGCCATGTTTGAAATGGCCAATGTCCACTATGCCAAAAAAGATCTGACCAGCGCTTCCCTGCTTTTGGAGAAGGCGATCACGATCGATAATAACAATAAATGGTACAAGCTTTTGCTGGCTCAGATCTATCAGCAGCGGAAGCAGTTTGCCGAAGCGGCTGCCCTTTTTGATGATCTTCGCCGCATGGAGCCGGATAACGATGAATATTTATACATGAAGGCGGTATCGCTTGGTATGGGCGGGAAGTATCAGGAAGCCATTGACGCCTATGACGAACTGGAAAAGAAAGTAGGGATCAATGATCAGATCGTAGTTGCCAAACAGCAGGTATACATGTCATGGAAAAAGCCCGAAAAAGCTTTCGAAGAAATTAACCGGCTCATCGCCTCAAATCCGGAAGAACCACAATATTACGGGCTCCTGGCTGAATTATACCAGACCCAGGGCGATAAGGCGAATGCGCTTAAAAGTTATAACAAGATCCTCGAAATAGATCCTGACAATGGATTCGTCCATTTCTCTTTAGCTGGTTATTATCAGGAGCAAGGTGATTTTAATAAGGCTTTTGAACATATCAAAAAGGCTTTTCAGAATGATGAACTTGATGTGGAAACTAAGGTTCAGTATTACCTGTTGCAGACTCAGGACCCTGAAAATTCCGATTGGACAAATGCCCAGATCAGCGAACTTTTGGATATCCTTCATAAGAAGTATCCCGAAAATAACCTGATGTACACGATTTATGCAGAGCATATGATCCGGCAAAATAAGCTGCAAGAAGCCCGGGATTATCTAAGGAAGTATATTGAAACAGATCCGGGTGAATATGAAATCTGGCAGAAGCTCCTTTTTATCAGCAATGATCTTCAGGATTTTAAAACCTTGTACACGGATAGTAAAAGAGCGATGGAATTATTTCCGGAGCAGCCGGTTATCTATGCCCTGAATGCTGTTGCATCGCTTCAGCTTGAGAAGTACGACGAAGCATTGCAGGTACTCGGTAAGGGTGAACCTTACCTGATGGGAAACCAGACAATGAAAATTCAGTTTGAAATTTATAAGGCTGAAGCCAATTATAAACTTGACCGGGTTGATCAGGCTTTTAAGGCATTTGATGAAGTCATTAAACTTGATCCGGATAATTTTATGGCATTGAATAATTATGCCTATTACCTGTCGGTTCGCGGGCAGGACCTGGAAAAAGCAGAACGCCTGAGCAGTAAAGCAGTGCAGGCTAATCCCGACAATCCTACTTATCTTGATACCCATGCCTGGGTCCTCTTTAAAATGAAGAATTACGGCCAGGCCAAGGCTTACATGGAAACGGCCCTTGAAAAAGGAGGAAATGAAAATCCAGTCCTTGTTGAACATTATGGTGATATCCTTTACATGATGGGTAATAAGCCTGAAGCGATCAAGAACTGGAAAAAAGCCAGGTTGCTGGGCGACGGATCGGATGTGCTGGAAAAAAAAATAAAGGAATCACGTTACATTGAAAGTACCAGGCCTTGAAAACAAGACAATTTCAAATCAGGTCCATTCTGTTCGTTCTATGCGTTCTGGCTGTTGCCTCCTGTAAAGCGCCTAAAACGCTGACTACAGAAAGGCTTAAACCAATCAGCACAAACAGGCTGATCAGGAATGTGGAAGAAAATGCTTTTGATTATAAAAACTTCGACATTAAAAGGATCTCATGCCAATATGAAACGCCCAATGAAAAGGTTTCTTTCAGGGCTGGTATGGAATCAGTTAAAGATAAATATATCCTGGTGTCGTTAAGTAAGATCAATCTGCCCGTGGCCAGGTTATTGCTAACTCCCGACAGTATTAAAATGATCAACTATTTTGAAAAAACCTATTCGGTAACTGACTATAGTTTGTTAAATAAATTTTTCAATACCAATGTTGATTTTAATGTCATACAATCCATTTTAACCAACAATATATTTTCGTATCATGACGATCAGCGGGATCAGGATTTCAGGGAATTCGTAACCTATGCCGATTCGGGCCTGTATTTATTGCAATCGGCCAAAAATCGAAAACTTGAAAAGATAGAGCGGAAAAGAAAAGAGGAAAAGATTGAACGGTACCTGAAAAAGCTGGATGAAGAGAACATGATCATTCAGTCGTTATATATTGATCCCGTTCATTATAAGATCCGCAGGATTGTTCTTGATGACCGTGCCGAGAAAAGAATTCTGAATATCAGTTTCTCGGAGTTCCAATCGGTAGGCAATTATCTGTACCCCGGTGATATTCAGATCCGGTTTACAGGTCCGGGTGATTTTGTTAGCCTGAAGGTTAAAATGAGTAAATTTTCTACTCAATCAACAGCTCAGGACTTAAGCTTTAAAATCCCTGAACGATATAAAAGGATCAGATAAGAATGATGGAAGGATTATACCGTTTAATTTGTAATTTAATAACCTGGATAACTAACAGCTATTGGCTAACCGCTATAAGCTATACAAAATGAAACGTTTCTTGTTTGGTATTTTTCCGGTACTTTTTGTGATTTCCTCTTTTGGGCAATCCATGACTGACCTGCGTAGCAAAAAAGAAAATGCAGAACAAGCCATACGCCTCACTTCCACCCTTCTTGAAGAAGCCCGGAAAAATGAAAAGGCTACGCTGAATAAGCTGAATCTGATCAGCCGTCAGATTGAAAACAGGAACGCACTCATTGAAAATATTAATGCCGAATATGTTCTGCTTGATGATTATGTAGCTGAGAATACGGAAGTAGTCAATATGCTTCAGGCCGATCTGGCTGATCTTAAAAAGGAATATGCCTCTATGGTCAGATTTGCCCAAAAAAGCAAAAACAGCAATGACCTGATGATTTTTCTGCTTTCGTCCGAAAGTCTTAACCAGGCTTACAAGAGGCTGTTGTACATGCGTCAGTATACCCGTTACAGGAAGACACAGCTTGAAGTAATCAGTGCTATATCAGGGCTCATCAAGGAGAAGGCTGCCGATCTTGAAAAACAAAAACAGCAAAAACTTCAGCTGATAGGCAGCAAACGAAAGGAGAATCTGTTGCTGGAGAGAGAAAAAACAGAACAAGACCGCTCAGTCGCTTCCCTTCGTCAGAAGCAGCAGGATTTAAAAAAGAAATTAAAAGAGCAGGAAAAAATTCAGAACGAACTTGACCGCGCCATAGAAAAGTTAATCCAGGAGGAAGCCCATAAAACAGGAGGGAAGGTTGAAAAATATGCGATGACACCTGAACAAAAACTGATAGCGGCCGATTTCGAAAAAAACAAGGGCCGGCTTCCCTGGCCCGTCGACCGGGGTATTATCACTGAACGTTTTGGCGTTCATCCTCATCCGGTACTTAAGCAGATCACTGTCAAAAGCAACGGGATCGATATTTCAACACAAAGTGGTTCGAAGGCGCGGGCTGTATTTTCAGGAGAAGTGAGCAGGGTCTTTGCCATCTCAGGAGGTAATATGGCCGTTATTATTCGTCATGGAACCTTTTTAACCGTTTATTCAAACCTGAAGGAGGTATTTGTCAAGGCAGGGCAGAAAGTGTCCTTAAAGCAGGAAATCGGCTCAATTTTCACTGATGGGAATGACGACAATAAAACAGTTTTGAAATTCCAGGTTTGGAAAGAAAATCAAAAACTAAATCCGCAGGACTGGATCAGCCGATAGCGAATAGCTTTGAGCTGTTAGCTCTGAGTTTTGAGTATTTCGGATGGTGTTTTCAGCTATGCGCAGAGACTTGACAAAAGGCCTTTTCACAGATTCGCGACTTTTGTCAGTGCCGGGATATTCAATAATTTGATTTTCCTTCCCTGCAATTCAATCAGTTTGTCTTGTTTGAATTCGGAAAGCAGCCGGATCACGCTTTCTGTAGCTGTTCCGATCATGTTGGCCAGTTCTTCGCGCGTCAATGAAATCTGGAGGGTTTTTGACTGATCCAGTTCAAAACTGTCTTTCAGCAAAAGCAGAATTTCTGCCAGCCTCTCCCTTACTGTCTTTTGTGCAATATCAGTAATAAAATCATTGGCTTCACGTAATTCCTTGCATACGATCTGAAGCATGTGGTGGGAGAATTCCCAGTTATTTTGGATCAGGTAAATCAGAGTCTGGTAAGGAACGTGGCAAAGAACCGCTTCTTCGATGACTTTTGAGGTGGTGCAGGCCAATTCCTGGCTTAGCAATGAGCGGTACGCGATGATTTCGCCTTTTTTTGCAAAGCGTATAATCTGCTCTTTTCCATCCATCCCGGTCTTAAAGATCTTTATAATACCTCTGGTTACACAATAAAATCCTGTCAGCCTGCTGCCTTCCCGGTAAATAATACTTCCTTTTTTATAAAGCGAACAGGTTTTATCATAGTTCAGCTGAGCGAACTCGCTTTCTGTCAGTTTTTTGAATAATTGAAAGCCTGATAAATTGCTTTCTTCTTCAGTAGGTCTTTTGGTAGAAATTTTCATGTACCCTGAATTTTATTAAATTTAATAAAAATTTGCTGAACGAGAATTTAAAGATACAATGAACATTTATTCTACTGAAACTATTTATATAGATATTTGAATATATTAACAAAAAATTTCTATTTTAACTGCTATGAAGCATATCGTTGATCTTAACTGGAAACAGAATCTTGCTTTTGAAACGGAGATGGATGGTCATAAAATGATCCTTGACGCTTCGGCGGAAAACGGAGGAGATGACCTGGGACCACGTCCGAAAAAGCTGATGCTTGCCGCCCTGGCTGGTTGTACTGGCATTGACGTGATATCAATCCTGAAGAAAATGAAAATTGTGCCTGAAGCTTTTCATGTGGTCGTGGAAGGTGACCTGGCCGAAGATCATCCGAAAAAATATGAGAAAATGAACGTGGTCTACCAGTTTAAGGGCAAAAACCTTCCCCTTGATAAACTGGAAAAGGCTATTCAGCTTTCAGAGGAAAAATATTGCAGTGTCAGTGCAGTCTATCGTGAAGCGGTTATGATGACGCGGGAGATCAGGATAGAGGAATAGAAACGCGATGCCTTTTCAAGGCCAGATTTCAGCGGCATTTTCCGGTAGCGGATCAAGCCTGATGAGCCTGATTTCAAAATCGGTCCGGTATTGTCCTTTTACTTCGAAAATACCCTTGAAGTTTTGCATTTGTCCGGTTTCCATGATTTTTTCGAGGGGTTTTATACGGGAGGGGTCTGTCAGGTAGCGAACAAGCGCAATATTGCCGATGTCGTTGTCGCAGAGCAGGAAAAGGACATTTCGTCCGTCTTTCGTAATAAAGCGGATCAGTCCTGCGTATTCGTAATTCAGGTAGCCGTCATTGCGGTTGTCAAAACGAAATATCGAATCGGCAGTCCTGTATTCCAGCAGACTGTTCCCGATATCGTATTTCAGTCCCATTTTTTCGATGGCCGGAGCCAACATCCGCAACGTTTTAAATGAGCCGACAAAAATTGCATGATGGCCCCTGAATTCATCCATTCGCAGCCTCGAGGAATAGTCCATTTTAATATCCGGTCCTCCCCCGAGTATTTTCATGATGTGGAACAGGCCTATGGGTGCCTGGTTGTTGACATAGGTCAACTCAGATTTTTCCATTTCAGCCGTGGGATTAAGAGACAGGAACTGATCAAATTCAACGTCTGAATTGATCTCGTTATCACGTACGGTGGCAATTTTTCCCGTGGCAATGCGGCTTCGGAAAAAGTAATGGTCGCCCAGTACCAACAGAACAGGATGTTTGTCTGTAAGGAAGGGTTTCCAGAGGCCAATCCGTGTATGAGCAGAAGAACTGTACCGGACCAGGAGGAAAGCAGCAACAACCAGTGCCAGGCTGAGCATGAGCAGCCACGGGGATGCTGCAAAAGCTTTTTTCCTGATGATGCGCTGAACAGAGTATCGGAACCTGATCTGATAATCCCCTTTCGGCAGCTCAAAAATCAGCTCATCTCCCCTTCCCTCGCCCTCATAATACTCGTGTAGCTTTTTTCTCAGGTTGAGCATATAAGCCCGTACGTTCGTTTCCTTTTCTTCCCCTATTTTTCTCCCGAAAACCTCCGCCGCGATCTGGTATTCTTTTGGATTTTCGCCCCGCAGCGAAACCTGCACCAGGTATCTCAGTAATTCCTTGTTCACCGGTGATTTGCTGAATGCATTACTCTCCAGCAGATGCCCAAGAGAGCGGTTTATATGTTTGGAATTCGGCTTCAAGTTCTGATTATCAATGCTGTAAAAAAGAATTTTTACGTACAGTTTACGTGTTCAACGACATATTTCAGTTCAAAAATAAAAAGAACGGAATATATTCGGAATGAAATCTTTGAATATTTAAAAACACGTTTAACAATGGAAAAAACATTTCAGGTAAACCGGCGGCAGTTTCTGGCCGCAGCAGGCGCTGTGACCGCCGGAGCATTGCTTTCTGATCCGATAGCAGCCGTAGCAGGGACGGTGAAAGAAAAAATGCGGCTGGCTATGGTCGGAACAGGGGTTCGCGGCACCAGTTTTTGGGGACGTAACCTTGTAAAAAACTATGCAGCCGAAACGGAATTTGTCGGATTGTGCGATATCAATCCGGGCCGCTTGCAGTATGCCCTGGAGTATATGGGTGTTAAGTGTCCGGTATTTACCGGTTTTGAGGAAATGATCAGGACCGTTAAGCCTGACGCGGTGATTGTAACCACTGTTGACGCCACCCATCATGAATTTATTATTAAAGCACTGGAGATGGGCTGTAACGTGATCACGGAGAAGCCCCTTACAACCGATGAGGACAAATGTCGCGCTATACTGGAAGCGGAGAAAAAGAGCGGTCGGAGTGTTATTGTTGGGTTTAACTACCGATGGGGCATTCAGTTTTCAAAACTGAAGGAATTATTGGCAAAACAAGAGGTAGGAAAAGTAACCTCAGTCGATTTCCATTGGTATCTGAATACGTATCACGGGGCAGATTATTTTCGCCGTTGGCATGGTGAACGCGATAAAAGCGGAACCTTGCTTGTCCATAAGGCTACGCATCATTTTGACCTGCTGAACTGGTGGATTGATTCCGATCCGGTTGAAGTAACCGCATTTGGGAAACTCGAACACTACGGGAAAAATCATGCTTTCCGTGGTGCTAATTGCCGGTCGTGCGCCTACACCAATCAATGCAAATTTTACTGGGATATTACCAAAGATTCGCATATGGTGAAACTATACACGAATAATGAAAAATATGACGGGTATATCCGCGACAATTGTCTGTGGAGAAGGGGGATAGACATTTATGATAAAATGGCTGTTCAAATCAAATATGCCAATGATGTCCAGGTGAGTTATTCCCTTACCACCTATTCACCGTACGAAGGCTGGAGAGTAGCATTTAACGGCATGGATGGCCGCATTGATTCCTGGGAAGGAATTCCATGGCGCCAACAGGAGATCGTGGAGCAAGGCAAGCTTCATGAGCAGGAAATGGATCAAAGCGGGAAAAATTCGGACGGGGAATACGATGAGATCGTGGTTGCAAAAAACTGGGAGGACTATCAACTGATTAAGGTACCGCGTGTACGTGCCGGCCACGGAGGCGGCGATCAGCGTCTGCAGGACAAGATATTCAAAGATCCGGCTATGGCCGATCCTTATCGGCACGCAGCAGGTACCCGCGACGGGGCCATGTCGATCCTCATCAGCATTGCTGCGCGGAAAAGCATCGAAGAGAACCGGACGATCAAAATACATGAACTTACTGATATTCAGATGTTTGTCGTGAGACCATAAATCGTTGTTGCTCTATCAATAAAAAAAGACCTGCAAGCGCAGGTCTTTTTTTATTGTAAATTGTTGTTAATTTTTGTTTGCATGCACAAAATTGATGATAAATTTTAAGAACTTACGATTAAATGGTTTATGCATTCATCCGGTCTTATCGACGAAAAATTTTTAGTCATTCAGTTGCAGCAGGACGACAGGAAGGTCTTTGAGCTGATCTTTAAGTTTTACTATAGCGGGCTGGTTGTTTATGCAGATCGGATCATCCGCGACACCGAAATGTCGGAGGATATCGTCCAATCGGTGTTTATGAAATTATGGGAGGACCGGAAGAGCCTTCGGATTGATACTTTGCGATCGTACCTGGGAGCCGCAGTGAAGAACAGGAGTATCGATCTGATCCGCAACCAGCAGGTGCAGGACCGTTATTTGGAATATATACGGGAGCGGAATCCCGAGCATGAAGAAGGTTTTTGTAACTTTCGGGAACTGAGTGAAATGATCAACCAGGCCATTGATAAGCTTCCGCCCAGGTGCCGCGAGATCTTTCTGATGAGCCGGTTCCGGCATTTGAAAACCGCTGATATTGCCCGGGAACTCAAGATATCCGGACGAACGGTGGAAACGCAGATCAGCCATGCCTTAAAAATTCTTCGTATTGAACTAAAGGACTATTTTTATCTGATTGTGACCCTTTCCAAACTGTTTTTCGAATAATTTTTCAGAACCGGATACGTGTTTCATTCCTGCTGTACGTCCATTAATTGTGACGGAGGTAAAAATGAAACAAATAGATGAACAACATGAGCTGCTTCTTGTGCGTTATTTCCTTGGCGAACTGGACGATATGGAAAAAACGGTACTTGACCGGTGGCTTCAGGAATCGGAGGAGAATCGCAGGCATTTCAACGCTGTGAAAAAAGCAGGCGAAGCAATTTCCGATCTCGAAAAAATGAAAGCCATTAACGGGAATAAGGCCTTTCAAAAGGTTTCCCTGAAGCTTTTTGGAAAGGACAAGTCCATTGTGATTACCTTGATCAGGAAAATAGCTGCTGTTTTGTTTTTACCTCTGCTCATTGCTTCCGCTTGGTTTTATCTGGTCCAGGAAAAAAAATCAGAAATCATGTCGTCTGTATACCAGCAGACTGAAAGCCCGGCGGGCATGCGGTCAAGTATGGTACTGCCCGACGGCTCAATGGTTTGGCTTAACTCAGGCAGCCGTATCCGATATCCGGTTTATCCCGGCAGCACCAGGGAAGTTTACATTGAAGGAGAAGTATATTTTGAAGTGGCAAAGGACCCGGAGCGACCCTTCATCGTTCATGCCGGAGAGCTGAATATCGAAGTTACAGGAACAATATTCAATTGTCAGTCTTACCCGGAAGACCAGGTCATCAATACAGTTCTGGTTGAGGGGACAGTGAAGATTAGTCAGGAGAACGGCGGCAGACCAATACTGATGGAAGCAGGAGAACTTGTCGGATTTATAAAATCGGAAGGGAAAATGACCCGCAGTATGACCGATCCGGAAAAGCATATTGCCTGGAAATCGGGAAAGCTGATGTTTCGGGACGATCCGATGGATGTGGTCATAGCCAGGCTGGAGAGATGGTATAACATCGACATACAGGTGGTGGACAAAGAGATTGAACACTATGCCTATACGGCGACATTTGAAAATGAAACACTCGATCAGGTGCTCCGGTTTCTGGAGTTGTCGGCTCCCATCAGCTATTCTGTAGCTGAACGGGAACAAAACCCTGACGGCAGCCTGGGAAAACAGAAAGTGAAGCTTTACAGCCAGGGTGGACAAAAGGTTCGCCAGTAAAAATAATGATTAAAAAACGTAAAATGTAAAATAATATAACAGATGGGAACAAGAGAAAAGGAATGGTGCAACATTCCTTTTCAGATGAATCAACATCGTTCTATTGATCCAGATTATTAATTGTAAAATCAACCAAAATTATGGAAAAAAAACTGTTTTTTAACAGAGTTTGGGGAATTTATGTTCCCCTCTCAAAAGTTTTACTCATGATGAGATTGACACTATTCTTGATCCTCTTTTCTTTTTTTCAGGTTTTTGCTGAAAATACCTTTTCGCAGAGTACCAAACTGAGTTTTTCTTTGACCGATGTAAAGGTCAGGGATGTACTGAACGAGATTGAAAGTAATACGGACTTCTATTTCCTGTACAATAACAAGTTGATCGATGTAGACCGGAAAGTCTCGATAAACGTGAAAGATCAGCAAATACAACAGGTGCTTGATTTGTTGTTCAAAGATGAGAATATCGGGTATACGGTCATCAACCGGCAGATTATCATCCAGCCGAAGAGTGGAGAAACACCGCCAATCGGATTCCAACAGTCGAAAGGCGTGCGGGGAAAGGTAGTCGGTGACGACGGCGAGCCGGTGCCGGGTACAACCGTTGTGATAAAGGGAACAGCACAGGGTACGATTACTGACCAGGAGGGGAATTATGTTCTTCTGAACGTGCCGGCCGATGCAGTATTGGTATTTTCGTTTGTCGGGATGAAAACGCTGGAGATGCCGGTTGGCGGGCAGACGAACGTCAATGTGAGCCTGAGATCGGAAGCGATTGGCCTGGAAGAAGTGGTGGCAATCGGATACGGAGTTCAGAAAAAGGAAACGGTAACCGGATCGGTCGCAACCGTAAAAGGCGACGAACTGGTGAAGTCGCCCGCTATGAACCTTTCAAATGCGATTGCCGGACGCATGTCCGGTGTAGTGACGATGCAAAGTTCAGGAGAGCCGGGTTATGACGGATCAACGATCCGCATCCGCGGGTCCAACACACTTGGTAACAATGATCCGCTCGTGGTGATCGACGGTGTGGCAGCCCGTACCGGGGGACTTGAACGTCTGGATCCTGCGGATATCGAGAGTATGTCCATCCTGAAAGATGCTTCCGCAGCCATTTATGGAGCGCGGGCAGCGAACGGGGTTATCCTGATTACGACCAGGCGCGGAAAACTGGGCAAACCAACGATCAACTACTCTTTCAACAAGGGCTGGGCACAACCTACGATTTACCCGGAAATGGCCGATGCCGCGCAATTCGCGACCATAATCAATGAACTGGAATATAATTCGGTGATGAAAAATCCGAAAACCAACCCCGATTACAATATCGACGAGCATTATACTCCCCGGTACAGTGACGAAGACATTTAAAAGTTCAGAGACGGCTCAGATCCCTGGGGACATCCGAATACCGACTGGTATGAGGAAGTTTTTAAGACCTGGTCACCCCAGTCGCATCACTCTCTTCAGCTTCAGGGCGGAGCCGACAATATGAAATATTTCACTACTTTCGGATATAAGAACGAAGATGCTTACTACCGGAACTCGGCTACCGGTTATAAGCAATATAACCTGAGGGTTAATCTCGATGCCACGATTAATAAGTATGTCAGCACCCAGATCGACATTGCCGGCCGACAGGAAAACCGGAACTTCCCCATGCGGAGCGCGGGCGATATTTTCCGTTTTGTTTCGCGCGGTCGTCCGACAGACCCGGCGTTTTGGCCAAACGGATTGCCAGGTCCGGACCAGGAGTACGGCGACAATCCCGTGGTCACGACGACCGATGCCACAGGTTACAGCCATGACCGCCGCTATTATTTCCAGACCAATGCAAAAGTGGAGATCACCCAACCCTGGATTAAAGGACTGAAGTTTACGGGCTCAATTGCCTGGGATAAGTATATCAAACATACCAAGGCATTCATTAAACCCTGGTATCTCTACACCTGGGACGGTAAAACTTATGAAGAAGACGGCAAAACCCCGAAGCTGGAAAAAGGGCTGCGCGGGCCTAATATTGACCAGCCGCAGCTCACGATGGGGTCGGAAGATCAAACAAATCTGTTGCTGAGTGGCGTACTGAGCTATAATACCAACATCGGCAAGCATGATATCAACATTCTTGCCGGCTCCGAAAGGGAAACCTCTGAAAATGAATTTTTTGACGCCATGCGTAAATACTACCTCTCCGACCTGATCCAGACACTCAGCGCCGGCGGGGATAAGGAAAAGACCAACAGTGGCACAGCCTGGGAACGGGCCCGTCTGAACTACTTTGGTCGTGTCAGTTACAACTATGAGGAAACCTATCTGGCCGAATTTGTATGGCGGTACGATGGCTCCTATATGTTCCCCAAAAATGAGCGGTTTGGCTTCTTTCCGGGTGTCTTGCTGGGCTACAGGATTTCCAATGAAAATTTCTGGAAGGAAAACATCCGGTTTATGGATTACATGAAAGTAAGGGCGTCATGGGGACAATTGGGGAATGACCAGATTTGGTTTGAAGATGAATTACAGGAATACCAGTACCTGTCCACCTACTATTATGAATGGGGTTATATTGTTGACGGAGAAGATGTGAAAGGACTCAGGATCGGAAGATTCCCGAACCGCCAGATCACCTGGGAGGTAGCGAACAATTACAACGTGGGGCTTGAAGGCCGGTTGTTCAACAAGCTTTCATTTGAGTTGGAAGGCTTTTATAATAAGCGGTCCAATATCCTTTGGAGGCGGAATGCCTCTGTTCCGCAGACCACCGGGCTTACCCTTCCTGCGGAGAATATCGGGAAAGTCGATAACAAAGGGTTTGACTTTAAATTTGACTGGAGCGACAAAATCGGGACAGATTTCATGTATCACATCTCGGTAAACGGAGGATACGCCAAAAACAAAATCGTTTTCTGGGATGAAGCTCCGGGCGCTCCCGAGTGGCAGCGCTCAACCGGACATCCTATGGAAACCGGGCTGTATTATATCTATGACGGGGTTTTCAAGGACTGGGAAGCAGTCAATGATCCGGACCGTCCTGTCTATGATATCACGAACGACGACGGCTTAAAACCGGGAGATATGAAGTTTAAGGATCTGGACGGCGATGAGCGTATCACAGCCGATGACCAGAAACGATTTGATAAAAACAGGCAACCTAAATTCAACGGAGGTCTGAGTCTTTTTGCCCAGTATAAGGATTTCGACGTCACCATCCTGTTTCAGGGTGCTGCCGGATCGTGGGGCCGCCTGTTCACCGAATCGGGAACCATCGGGAATTACCTGAAGAACTTTGCTGAAAACCATTGGACTTCAGATAATCCCAGCAGCGAACATCCGCGCGCTTTTGATCGCGGCGGTGACTACTGGGGCGGAGGCAATGCCGGCAATAATACTTACTGGATGCAAAAGACCAACTACATTCGACTCAAAAACGTTGAAATCGGCTATAGCCTTCCCAAAGAACTGCTGGCCAGGACAGGGATCAATAACCTGCGGATTTATGCCAATGGTTTAAACCTGTTTACCATTACACCGGCCGAAAATGTCGATCCTGAGAGTACATCCGACAGCGGCCAGTATTATCCCCAGCCAAAGGTCATTAATCTTGGTTTCACCTTAACCTTTTAAACTTACCGACTATGAAGCGAAATATGAAATATGCCACACTGACATCAGCGCTCACAGCAGCATTTGTTTTCCCGGCTTGTGATACAAGCTTTTTGGACACCGATCCGCTGACGGAAATTACCGCAGACGCCATCTGGCAGGACGCCGGACTTGCACAGGCGTATATGTTTGACATTTATTTTACTTTTCAGGATGCCGGTTTCGCAGAAACCATGCAATCGTCTGTGACCGATGAATCCCTGTTCATTCACAATTACGGGCAAAAAATGTCGAACGAAGCGGCCTATAATGAGACGGATCTTGGCTGGTTCCGTGAAGATGAGCGAAGCGGACATCAATGGGGACGTTTGTACCGGAACATCAGGGGGTGTAATGACTTCATCCTTCATGTGGACGATGCAACTTTTGATGAGGAGATCAAAAAGCAACTGAAAGGAGAAGCTTATTTCCTAAGGGCTTATTTTATGCACCGTCTGACCCGGGGGTATGGCGGTGTCCCCATTGTTACCGATCTTTATTCGATGGAGCAGACCGATTATACCGTTCCGCGAAATACCTACACGGAATGTATCGATCAGATTATAAGTGATATCGATCAGGCTGCTGAATTGTTAAAGGATTTTCATTTTGACAATACCCCCAGGGGGAGGGCTACTTATGCAGCTTGTCTGGCTTTGAAAGTACGTGTCCTGACAGATGCGGCCAGTGACCTGCACGACCAGACAACAGCATCAGCCAAATCGACTGAACTTGCTAATTACGCTCAAAAGGATCTGCTGTTTTACACCAAGGGATCCCGTCAGGAACGTTGGAATGCGGTAAAACAGGCCGCCCTGCCGTTCATCACGGATGGTTTTGGACACACGCTTGCCGTGTTCAGCGGAACTACAGTCGAAGAAAGAGCCATTGAATTCCAGGATTTTTTCCTGAATGAAAATGAAGAGACGATATTCGCGCGTTATTTTATCAGCACCAAGGACGAAAGCGGAAACTGGCCGGCCAAGTTCAACGGGCCTTGCGGATATCACCTGTGGGGCGGGAATGTGCCGATCCAGGAACTCGTCGATGATTATGCTATGGCCGATGGTGCTGCCTTTAGCTGGACCAATACACAGCACACGGCTTTCCCGTACAATAACCGTGAACCCCGCTTTTACGCTTCGATCATGTACGACGGGATGCATTGGCGTTCCCGGCCGGAAGACTATGGCGTTTATGATCCTTACGGCCAGATCCAGACAGGCAAATATCAGACCGATCCTGCCCAGACCAATATCGATACTTACTGGCAGGGGATGGACTCCCGTACCGGAAAAGGAGAAACCTGGAACGGTACGTTTACAGGATATTACCTGAAGAAATTTATCGATCCGAACATTGATCCGCAGACGGAAAAAGCAGAAGTTCCCTGGGTGTTTCTCCGCTATACCGAAATCGTTTTTGATTATATTGAAGCGTGCATCGAGCTGGGAGAAACAGGCGAAGCCGTGACCTGGCTTAACAGGATCCGTGAACGGGCGATGCTGCCGCCTGTGACGGCAGCGGGCCAGGAAGCGCTCCGGAATATTTATCGCCATGAACGACGCATTGAAATGGCGTTCGAGGAGCAACGCTACTGGGATGTCCGCCGGTGGATGATCGCTCCGCAGGTACCGGGTATCATCGGCCTGCATGGGATCAATATCGTAGCTACATTAAAACCTGGAGCAGCCAAACAGGCCATCTACAAATATGATGAGTCGATCTATCACTATAAGTATTCCCGTTCCGATCTTTCATCCCGCGAAGCCCGCCAATGGAAGGATAAGGGGTATTTCCTCCCGATCCACCGGGACGAGATTAACCGGAATGATCAACTGGTCCAGAATCCCGGATATTGACAATTCAAAGAGGCTGTCCGATACTTTTTGGACAGCCTCATGGGTTAAAAAAAAAATTCAATAGTTATGAACCTTTTCTCACAACCCGTTGTTTTAGATGCAGAGTTCGGTGTTCAGCAGGAAATGAAAGAGTGGTTTGATAAAGAGGTGTTGGTGGGAGAGAAGGTGAACATCGAACTTCAACCTTGGGAATACAAAGTTTATACATACAAGTAAATTTAGGTTTAAGTTTGGTTAGGTTTAGTTGGTTTATTAGGCAGAAGGTTCGCTCAAGGCGGGCCTTTTCTGTTTTATTCCTCAATTAGTTTATATCCGGTACCTCTTACATTGAGTATGCAGACAGAGGGATCGGCCGACAGTTTTTGACGTAGTTTGGTGATGAAAACGTGAAGGCTGCGGGTGGTGAAGTAATTATCGTCTCCCCAAAGCTCCAGTAATAAATTTTTGGTGTGAAGGATCCGGTTTTTGTTCTCACAAAGGCGTTTCAGTATTTCGGCTTCCCGGTTCGACAATGTGATTTTTTCTCCCGTGTGGAAAAGGTTTTGCGTGATAACGTCGAACGTGAAGAACCCTATCTGATAGTGGGCCGAATGCGCTGCTTTCGGGTATGCGCGGTTCAGAAGCGCTTTGATCCGCACAATCAGTTCGTTCATTCCAAAAGGTTTTTTCAGGTAGTCATTACAACCCAGTTCAAAGCCCTGAACCACGTCATTGACCGATGAGCGGGCCGAAAGAAAAAGGATCGGTGTTTGCAGGTCCGTCTCCCGGATCTGTTTCACCATCTCAAAACCGTCGAGCCGGGGCATCATGATATCGG
>Ga0074195_1002642_pt1 | contig 19256 bp, 12 predicted proteins | sample EPASupsiteHSE623_FD_64525 | JGI IMG/M metagenome (GOLD analysis project Ga0074195, IMG submission 64525) | Bioremediated contaminated groundwater from EPA Superfund site, New Mexico - Sample HSE6-23 | ecosystem: Environmental > Aquatic > Deep subsurface > Groundwater > Contaminated ...
ATAGTGTTCCAGAAATTGATGCCCGCCCCCGCGCTGAAACCGTTCTTTATGCCGGACGCCTCGTGTTTTACCGCGCTGTTCAGCATATATCCGCTTCTCAATGCGAAACCCGATAACACCGCGTACTCCATGCCGAAACTTACCTTGTTCCGCTTATCATAAACGAACCGCTTTACATCAGCCGCCAAATTAAGTCCCGGCACTATCGGAACCGCTATGCCGCCCGCCAAGGTCAGCGGCAACGGGTCCTTCTGGCTTATATACTTCATCGGTGTGCCCATATTCTGCACCGACAACCCCAATGATATAGGCAGACGGTTCATTCTCCGGCTGAAACCGAAGTCGGCAGCCACAGCCCGCGCTTTCTCCCCGGCTATAACGCTTTCTATGTATTTGGCGCCGATACCCAATCTATATTTGCCCATCATCCCGGCCAGGCCCAGCAGCACCGACTGATCGTATGATTTAAAACTCCCGCCCAGGCTCCGGTCCGCGTTCCGCACCTCTATATCGCTATTGCTCAGCCTCGTCATTCCGAACCCAAGCGTTATTCCCCTATGCTCTTCACGCTTTTCGCTTGACTCTTTACTCCCCATGGGAACCGCCACGCCAATGAAGTCGTGCTTGGACTCCATAAGCCAGTTCGTATGGCTGAAGCCCAGTTCGAAACTTTTGCTTTGCGCCAGGCCCGCAGGGTTATAGGTTATAGCGTCCGCCCCGGCCGCCAACGCCGTATACGCCGAACCCATGGACACAGCACGCGCGGACGCGTCTATCTTAAGGAACTCCGCGCCCGACTCCAAGGCGCGCGCGGGAACACACAAGCAGACCATCAGCATTATCCCCGCAAGATACTTAACCATATAAGCCTCTTTACGGTGACATAATACTTATTTCCACCGGAAATAAGTATTATGTCACCGGATCACCGCGAATTTGCCCGCTTTCTTAAGCGTTCTACCGCCCTGCCGCGCTTCTATCGCGTAATAATAAACCCCGCTAGGGATATGTCCGTCCCAGATGTACTCATATGCGTATGACGGGCCATTACCGTCATTGATTATATCGGGCGTACCGCCTATCGTATGCTCATGCGCCTGTTCCCCGGATACCGTGAATACCTTTAACTTCACGCTGTCGGCTATGCCGGTCTCGATATGGAAGGTGGGCTTAGCTCCGCCCTTGGCCGGGTTCGGATATACATACACCTCGCCCAGCCTGAATGCGGCGTCGGCCGTCGCCTGCACCGTTACGCCTTCGGCCATTACCTGATATACCGAGAAATGCATGGTCTGCGCGCTCACCACACCGGCTTCGGCGTCCACTACCGATTCCAAAGCAGTCCAATCGCCGGCCGTGGGGTCCCAGTAATAGACCTTAAGCGACCCTTCCTTGATATTTAACGCCGCCAGCCGGGCCGGGTCATAGGCCAGGATAAGCGTTACAGGCGCGTTAAATATCGCGCCCGCCGGGCCGTAGTCTATCTCACGGGACACGGCGCCAAGGCTATGCGCCTGTCTGCGCTGCTCTTTTTGCGATACGGAGCTCGGCGTTGTTCCGCCGCCGCCGCGCACCGTAACCGTTATTCCCTCGCTTACCGCGCCGGGCGGGATGCGCACAGCCGTCCCGTCGTCCAGCTCCACCTTGCCCCCGTCCACAGGGTCTATAGTCCGGTCTACCGCCTCTTCGGCTGTTTCGTCGCTTTGCGCTTCAGGCGCGGCCGAGGGTCTATGGCCGTAGCCGGGCCGGCTGTCACCAGCAGGCAAGACGAATTTAACCAGCCGGTCATGGCCTGAATCGGCCACCCACAATGAGCCGTCCGGACCTATGGCCGCGTCCGAGGGGTCGCTTAAGTACCGCATTGCCGCCCGTTCCCACGGCCAGGCCATAGACTTAGGCCCTACGCTCAGCATTCTGCGCCCTTCCGGGTCGAATTTATCTATACGGTCATTGGTACGGTCGGCTATATACAATGCCCCGCCGCGGTCCACAGCCGCGCCGCGCACCCGGCCTATATCGGGCAAAGTCTTCAGGGGCACGCCTTCCCGTGTGTACAACTGCGCCGTGCGGCTGCCGCGCTCCGACACCCACAAGCCGGCTTCCGTAAGCGCCAGGCCCCATGGCCGGCTGTGCCGGCCGGTCGGGATATCGCGTAGTACCGTGCCGTCCGCGTTGAATACCCGCACCCGCGAGTGCTCCGTGTCCGCCACGAATACCGAGCCGTCCCCGGACACCGCCGCGTCGTTCGGGCCGGACAAATCCGTTTTAAATTCCTTCAGCAATTGCGAGCCGTCCGGCGATAGTTTTATCACGCGGTTATTGCCGCGGTCTGCCGCATACAGGTTCCCGGCTGCGTCCAGGCTCAGGCCGCGCGGGTTCTTCAGCCGCAGCGGGCCCGTTCGGCCGCCTATGCTCGCTATAAGAGCGCCTTCCGGACTTATCAGCAGCAGTTTATCGGTATCGTCAACGGCCGCCCATATCTTGCCGTCCGGCCTTACTACTATGCCTTCGGGACCTTTAAGTTCCTTTATCTTTACGGCCGAGCCGCGCGAACCGATCGTAAAGTCCGGTTCCGGCCGGCCCACGAATACGGCGGCGCTGCTTATGCTCACGGTATCGGAGGCGTCGATAGCGGCAAGCTTAACCGTATGCCAGCCGGTCAGCCGCGAGGCGTCCCAGAGCGCCAGCCTGCCGGAAATAGCGGCCGTTCCGGCAGTTATAGTTGAAAAGCCTGTGCCGGTAGAAGACCCGGCCGCCACAGACAAGGTCCAGGAACGAACCCCCTCGCCGGATACTTCGCCCAGAATGCTCACCTTGCCGCCTACGGCTTGTTCAACCCCCAGGGCGCCAGGCCAGGGATAATCCAGCCGCGCGGCAATGTTGGAAGGAGCGGTTACATTTATGATGCTCGATTTTACGGCCTCCAGGTTGCCGGCCATGTCCTGGCTGCGGAATTCAACAATATGCCGGCCGGCGGCAAGGCCAAAGGGCTGTGTATAAAGCGTGAACGCCGGCGTGTCCGTTGCCGTGCCCACACGATACTCCGTGAAAGCGACTCCGGAAGCGGTGGCATACACGATCGGGTCATAAGCCGTCAGGCTTATGCTGGATACCGTATTTGTATACCATTCGTCGTCCTTGAAATACCCGCCGTTGACCACCGACAACTCTGTGACCGGCGGGACATTATCCCGGCTTTCGCCGAATATCGCGAATATCGACGCCAACTGCGACAGCCGCACGGTTATCTCCCGGCGGACGGGATCGCGGACCTGATCCGGCACTTTAACAAGAGTCCCGTCCGGCTCGTAGTGATAAAGATAGACATCTTCTTCCAGAACACCCAAACCGGCAAGGGTATTCGTCGAATATCTGAACACCAGCAGCAAAGGCGGCGAGAAAACCACATTTTCAGGCCCCACATCATACACATTGCTCACAGACTGTATACCCTGGGTTATTGCGGCTCCAAGAAGCATGGAGCCGATACCAGTGGATGTGTCCACTTGCGCGATAGTGATAGGCCGGCCCGCGCTGGCATATATTTCCGGCTGACCGTTCACCGTTTGAGTGCTTGCATCCGAATATATCTCCGCTATACGCCGCGCCGCAGTCCACTCCCCGGCGTTATTCCGCGCCGCCACCCGGCCATAATAAATACCGCCCGGCTCAAGCCCGCCGAACACCGCCGTCAACCCGTTCGTCTCTTGCGACACACCCCCAGTAAATTCAGCACCGGTGGACAATTCGGCGCGGTACAATGTGCCATCGGGGTTCCCGTTCGCCTGCCAGTTAAGCGCCGCCTCGGTGCCGCTTATTATCGTGTATGCCGGCTCTCCTATCCCAGGCTGCGCCGCTAATGTATACACGGCTGTCGCCGTGCTTTCAGCGGTTTCTATCCCCGCCCCGTCACGCGCTTTCGCCTTGAACTCGTACAAAGTATTGGGCGTCAGCCCGCTGAACACGCTCGCCACTCCGGGATCGTACGAGTCGTTCCAGGTCGTATGATTAGGATAATGCCACCCGCCAAAAATATACAGCCTGCCGCCGGCCGCCACTCCGCCCGCCTGCGCGCGCGTACCGGAAATTTCTTCTATGTAGCGCCACACATCCGTCGCGGGATCATACTCTTCGCTCGTCGTTCCCTCATAATTATCGCTCTTCCAGCCGCTCACCATGTAGATCTTACCGCCCACCACGCCCCCAGCTCCAGCGCTCAGCGCCTGCGGCATGTCCGCACGCCGCTCCCAGGTGTCCGTTTCAGGATCATACGCCTCATTCGCGCTTACGGTGCCCGACTGGTTAGCGCCGCCGATCGCGTAGATCCGCCCCCGCGCCGCCGTCACGCACAGCTCGTGCCGCGCGGTCGGCATCGGCGCCTTAGTCTCCCATGTGTCCGACTTAGGGTCGTATACTTCGTTCAACGCGTTGGGGCCGCTGTGGCCGCTGCCTCCTATCACATATACCTTGCCTTTGAAACCCACCGCCGATACGCCGCTCCGCATAGTCGGAATATCGGCGCGCCGCCGCCAGCTGTTGGTTTCAGGGTCATACTCCTCATTGACGGTAAACACCGTGGTGCCCCCGTCATATCCGCCTATCGCATAGATCTTGCCCCCTGATACCGCACCAAACACATACCCGCGTTTGGTAGGCATCGGCGCTTTTGTCGACCAACTATCGCTCACCGGATCGTATTCGTCATTGTCGCTCAACACATCCATAAAACCGGTCCAGTTATAGCCGCCAATCACATATATCTTCCCGCCTACGGATACCGCGCCCATCTCCCCGCGCGCTCGCGTCATCGGCGCACGCGATGTCCAGACGCCCCCGTTCACATGCCATTCGCCGTACTCCCCGTCCTTCGCTATGTTTATACCTGCCACCGGCCCGCTCAAGCCAGTAAACACAGGTGCGTACGCAGACGCAACTATCCGGTCCGCCCCAACCTCGTCGAAATATATCCCCGTCGGCGCTTCTATTGAAGACACTACCGTCACCGTAAGACTAAAAGTTTTTATCTCCGCCTGATTCCCCACATTATCTCGTGCCGCATAAGACACAGTATGCGTGCCCACATCCAGCAGGAACGGCTCTTCATACACCACGGCTGTTTCCACCGAGAAAGCGGAATCTACGACATAAAGTATATCCCTGACACCGGAACCGGCGTCTACAGCCGTCAGGGCGATGCTGTCTCCCGATACCGCATATGCCGCCGTTCCAATAACAGTCTCCCCGTTTACGGCCGCCGCGGCCTCGGGGGCGCTGATGTCAACAGTTACGCTGGAAATTCTGACCTCTTCGATATTGCCCGCCAGGTCCGCGGAATAATAGCGCACGGTATGCGGGCCTTCCGCAACCACGCTGAAAGTTCCGGAATAAACGGTAAAAGAAGCCGCATCTATCGCGTAATATATCCCCGCCACGCCGCTCATAGAGTCCGAAGAACGCAGCACTATGCCGGTGGAACTGGATATATAAACAGGCTCGACTCCATACTTCTCTCCGAGAAAACTTATATCCGAAACCGGCGGGACGGAATCAAGATAGGAGTTGGCCGGCAGCACGGTAAATTCCACTTTATACTGCGGAGACTGGTTGAGGGCGCCATCAAACGCGCTGAAAGCAACCGTGTGACTACCGACAGACAGCGAGAATGGGCCCGCATACACGGGGTTGCGACATGTTCCGGGAGGGCCCGTGAAGTCCGGTTGCCCCGTGCAGCTTGAAGTAGAAACATCCAATAACGCCAGCATCATCAATAAGCCCGAAGACACCCCCCTGGATTCAATGTCTCCGGCGACCATGCTTATCGTGGATGCGTCCTCAATATAGACGGATTTAGTCGTGATCGATGCGCCGTTCACCAGCATCTGCGCCCAAGGCGGGGTGCCGTCCGACCGTACATCCCAGGTTTTTGAAAGGCCCGTGTTGCCGAAGTTATCCGTGGAATACGAGTAAACCGTATGCGTTCCCTCCAGCAGGCTGAACGGAGCGGCATAAAACTTATTGGCGCAACTTCCCGCCGGGGCGCCCGGGTTATACGCCGTCTGCAGGCACTCCGGGACGGCCGGAGTATCCAGAAGATAGTATATAGTGGCCACGCCGGCCAGTACCGCGGGATTGTACGAATTGTCCGCAGCTGTTATGCCGACAGTAGAAGTCGGGGCTACATAAGCAATTTCCCCCATGATGTTTATCCGTCCGGACAGATATGTGAACGGACCGGTTTTATCATAAACCCTGGCCGGGGCGATCACGCTGAACACCGAGTTGCTCTCCGCCGTCCCGTTAGCGCACCCGTTCTCCATGCCGGTACTTATATCGCTCACATCACCATTGTCTTTATAATGCAAGAAACGCATCAAGGCCAGATCCGAATCGGTAAGGTTGGGTGGGAAGCCACCGCAGACCCGGATATTCATCTCGTCGTAAACGGCGTTATCTATTTTAATGTCGTACCCTTTGTTCCTGTCCGGGGGCACGGTCACATAGTCCGTGGGAGGAGCCGGCGGCGTCACCTCAGAATACCTGAACACCGGCGTGACCCCCGGGGTCCACCTCAAGTCCCTAAAGATCACTTCGGCCCACGAAAGCGTATAGGTGACATCAAGTTGTCCGTCACCCGCCTGGTCGTCCGGCCCGACAGTTTCAGGGGAGCTTATTACCGGCCTGGTCTGATGACCTTTTAATTTTACGGAACAGGGTTTATGACAGGTTGTTATGTGGGAATCCTCGTCCGTCACGCATACATCGTCCACCTTCACATCCACATTGCCGGACAACAACCTCGGAGAAGTTATCTCCGGACTCAATCTGAAACCGTTCCACGCATATCCATCGGCACTCGACATCGTGTTAAAGTGAAGATCGTCGTATAGTTTACCCGGCGTTGAAGTGATGGAAAAATTGCAGGCCTCTGTAGTCGACTGTATTATCTCCACACTTTCCACTTTCGTGCCGAAACACCCGGCGCATTTCATCTCGATAAGCGGCTGTTCCCCCATCATGAACATCCAGTTCACCCAATTCCCAGCTCTGTCCTGCGCCGTCAGGAAATAGGGAACAGCATTGCGGGCCGACAACCCGGAGAATTCAAAATGCTGAGGCAGAACTTGACCATAAGTTATGGTAGAGTAAGCCAACCGCGTTTCTCCCAGACCTATGCTTAGATAATCCATTCCGCTGGTAGCATCCGAAACTTGGCCCTCTATGGCATAGACATCGTACAAACCGCCCATCCCGGTTATATGAAGTTCAGGGGACTTCGTCTCCACCACAAAATACATGACCGTTGTAAGGCCCAGATTATCCGTAACCGTCTGGACATAATAACCATCCGGTATTGGCATGCCACAGTTCAATGGGAATCCGTTTATTATATAGTCGCTTTCAAAGAAAAGGCTTCCACTCAGACTGTTCCTGTATATCCTGACTTTCTTTACCTCGCCTCCCTCGTCGGAATACTGGAACGCCCCGGAGTTGGTGTGGATATAAATGGGCGCCTCCACGCCGCCGCACGCCTTTACACAATCGTAATCATAACCGACATAATGCCGTTCCACGGTATTGTAATGGATCACGGGATAGTTATGGTTAACAGTAAGGCTATGGGCTATGTCAGGCCCGGCGTAGGCCGCCGACGACAGATCGGCCGCGGTAATTACGGTCCATGTGGAGCTCAACCCCATCAGCGGAATATTCTCCTTACTATACCCCGTAAAGCTCAACCGCTGGAACCCGTCTGGTAAGCCGGACTCTCCCCCGACGGAGAAGATGGCCCGGTAATTAACCCCCAGGTCGTCAGGCGTATCCAGAGCGAGCGGTATATCTCTAAGCCCCCCCAGATTGACCCCCACCCCCGGCGCCATCGGCTGGGAAAACAGCACATGCATCGTGTATCCGCCCGCGTCAAGCGGCGAATTGACGCTGGCGCCCGGACTTTCCCACTGATCGCCGGTCTGCGTCCACTCCCGCAGATATTTCATCATCCCGTCACTCCCGCCGCTTACCTCCACCCGCTGCACAAAAGGATGCATCCGCTCCATGAAAAAACCCACCGAAGTATTACAGTCCGTATTGCCCCTAATGTTCGTCCAGCAGGCGATGAGCCTATGAGGACCATCAGGAAGCTCGCTTGGTGGAAAGGAAAGACCTTCTGCCACTTCCCAATTTGTAAAAGTAAAATCCTCAAGGCCGCCAAGACTTCTTGGACGGATTCCATCACGGATTCCATCATAATAAACAGGCTCGCCACCCAAATCATTTACTACCGGGTAGCCGGTAGCAGTAATATCGGCATGATAAGGGTCATGGCCCGGGGTTTGCCCACCATATGCAAATCTACGGATTTTGTGCGCCGCATCTGTTTGATCAACAAAAATCTCAAGAGAATCCAAGTCCTTACCTGATTGGGGAGAGCTATACCCTGAGTCCACGCGGACTTGGATGAAAACGCTATTATCATCAGATGGGTTTACGAGGTAATTATTCTCGCGCTCAGAACCGTTAGGGCCAATAAACTTGACCGAATACGCACTTGTGTTATGGATGATGTGTAATAAAGGATTTTTACTTAATTGCGCGTTAGTGTCATTGGAAAGGTCAATATGTAAATGCGGCTGATATCCTCCAGAGCCACCGACTGGGCCAACAGCAGTTTGATATGCGACATCACTCACAGGATGTGCGATAGCGCTGCCATCATTACTCGCTATAGGGGAACCATTGACGGTTGATATGACCACTTCCTGGTTTAATGTGTCCCTATCCGCAGCCAACATATAGGCCGCGCGCGTGCCCTCGTAACCAGGAGTCCATCGGATTACGACGAGCTTATTCAAATTTGTTTTTGCAAGGACAAAAGGGCCGCAATCAATCGGCAGGGATGAACTGGTCTTAAACATGTGCAAATATCGAAAGACATGGCCCTCATCAACCCCATGGATGCGCATTGTAATAAGGCCGGTATCAGAGTTCCATGTAAGTTCATGAATGCTTCCACCTTCCATAGACAACACCGGTGTCCCCTCTGTAAGCAAATAATCCACGCCTCTATGCCAATCCGGTTCCCCAGAAACAAGCCTGGGACCGAAATCGTCTCCGATTTGCTGGGTCTGTGGATTTGCAGTTTCATTCGCACAAAGCGACCTCGCCTGAAACGCAATTGCACAAAGCAGCGAAAGAAAAATTAAAAAATGTCGGTTTTTCATTTCTCTTTAATGAGTCCGTCGGAATTAAATTCTGGCTCCCTCAATGTTCTAAACTCATTTTTTCCTAGTTTCTCGATTTGTTCAGTCTTAACTACCCCAGAGGCTCCTTGCCGTTTTACATACAATGCGAATTCCACTTGTTCATCCGGAATCCATACTTGTTCCCCGTTCTGTTTCCCCCAATGCCCGCCTTTCTTACCAGATCTCCAGCTATATAATTCTCCTTTGTCCGAAACTCTCCACCCAACAGAACCGAGAGCGACTTTTTCTTCAACTTTAGTTTTAATGTTGTTTACAAATAAGTCTTTACTACCCACCGTATACACAAACCACTCGCCGGAAGGAGAGAACTCGATATTGTCCGGCGCAGATCCGGGACCTTTAATTTTCCTTGTTATAATAATTTCGCCTTTCTCCGACAGGACATACAAAAGATGGTCCACCAAACTGGAATCCTGCTTCAAAGGTTCTGTTGATTTTAATTTAGGCACATCACGATAAACCGATAATGATTCGGGGTCAAATCCCTCATCAACAACTATGGTCAGCAAACCATCATTAGAGACAGCCTTCGCTCTTGAAGTCTGATTGAAAAAACGCCTTCCACTTTCTTCTCCAGTATCGGTGTACCAGACGAGTTCTGTTGCGCTTGATTGCCGTAAGGCATATGGATTCCGTTCCTTGGTGTCGTGCGCTATTCTGCTAACAACTACATGTTTGTCATTTTTTGAGATTTTAATATCAATTAGGTTCTCGACCTCTTTCTTATTGCTGGCACCCTCTTGCAAATTAATTCTTTTCACTTTCCCCTTCGTGTCAGTAAATTCTATACCGGAAAGCTCATTTCTGCCGAAGACTCTCCCCCCACTTTTGATTGAGTTCATCAGCGCGTTTTCATCCATCGGCTTTTCCGCAATCACCCTTACATGGGAAGACGGGCCATTGGTGGGGTTAGTACTTCGGTCGCCCCCAGCAGCCGATACTGTTGCTGCATATGCATACCCAATTACGCCTAGCATAGCCGCTGATGTAAAAATTGCTTTTATTTTTTTCATGTTGTTGTCCTTAAACAAAAATCACCACAATGTCTCTTTACCGGCTCAACGACCGTAAAGCGATATCCTCTCTACCAGTGCGCCTCTTAATGGCGCGAATCATTGGAGTTAAGCAAGATGCAGACTGGTTCCCTGCTCCCGTGCCCGCCAGGAACCCAACGCCGGAAATATTATAGGGGGTGCCCGGGCAAATGTCAATATACAGGGGTGTAACTTTCGGAGCGAGTTTCCCTATGAAAAGCGAATGGCAAACTCGTTTTTGAAAAGGGGCTGAATGCCTCAATTCGGGACCATTGCGCGGCCCGTTTTCAGATCAGACGCGCTACGCAACCGGGGCTGAACATAGATCCAACCCTGATTCCGCTTGTTCTTCAGTCGGCGGCCGATTTGCGTCCCGAGGTCGTGCCGAAGCCGGCACACCAGTGTCTTGACCGCGCCTTTTTTGTTGGCGAAGGGCTCTGCATGCAGCACGGTCTGGACGATCTCTTTTTCCGGCACGAATTCGGGGCTTCGCCCTACAAGAAGAGCCAGCAATTGAAAGCGTTCATCGGAGAGCCGCGCAACCGGTTTCCCGTATCTTGAAACCATGCCGGTAGCGGCTTCAATGCGCAGGTCGCCTTTTTCCAGTATACCGCGCTCCCACGCCACGCGCCTTAACAGGCTCTGTATCGCCGCGTCATACTCGGCAAGCGGCACGCACTTGGCGATAAACCTGTCGGCCTGACAATCCTCTTGTGCCTCTATGTTCCGGGTTGGATCCGCGCTTATGACGATAATCGGCGTCTTTTTAAGATTGTCGTCGGCGCGAATGGCGCCGCATACATCCACGGCGCTGCCGTCCTGCAGATGATAATCGACCAGGATGCAGTCCGGACGGTGCAAAGCGGCAAGGTTAAGCCCCTCAATGCGGCTTGAGGCGGTAAAAACCTTATACTTGGCCCCATCCAGCGCCTTGGCGCTTATCATTTTAAGGCAGGCCGGATCGTCGTCAATGACAAGAATCGAAGGTTTACTCATGTACCGCGCCGGATCATTTCAGTTCCACAGCCGCGAGGCGGGGATTCCCTTTTATGCTTTTCAGCCACAGACGCAACCGCTCGTCGGCGACTTCCAGTTTCATTTTGCGCATGGAGGCGAACCACTCTCTCTGGCCGGTTTTCCGCATTGTCGCGAGCTCGAACACTCGCGCCCCCCCATCGTCCGGGAGGCGCCGCGCCACGCTGAACGCGTTTTCCGTTTCTATCATCTCTGTCTTCAGTTCCCCGGGCTCCAGACCTTTCAATTCCTTTTCGAACATCTCCCCGTCCAGCGGACGCGTCATAAACCTGTCCGAAGATCCGCGGGCGGCGGTGGATGATTCCGCCGAATATGCGGCGGTCGAATACAGCAGTCCCAGTCTGGCGGCGGCATCGCGCATTTGTTCACCTTTCGCTATACCGGCAAGACATTCCCCGGCCCGCTTCCTGGGACCGGCCTGCAGTTGCGGGGTCTGCCGGAGGAAGAACCGGGTCCTGGATTCGATCAGCGCCGGCCGGACGAACACCCGCAGGTAGCGCGCGTCTCCGGGGCCCAGGACGCGCTTGACACACTCAAGTATCCCTGGCGCGCGCGTCTCGCGGTCTATCCTGGCGGCCTCGGCCCGCGCCTCCCCGGCGGCGTCTTTCAGGGCGCCGGCGGATTTCAGGGCTTTTTCGGCTATGGCCGCCTCAAGCAGCCGCATGAACGCCGCCCGGCGCGAAGTTATGGCGCCTTCGCCGTAGCAGGCCTGCGCGGCCTGCCATCCGGATATATCGTCCTCGCTTACCACGGCCTCGCCGGCCAGGAAAGCCGCCGCGGGGCTTCCCGGCGGCGCCGCCGCGGCGCAGCGCGCACCTCCGGAAAGAGCCAAAGCCAGCAGAAACGACGCAAAGGAATAGCTGCGCCTGCCGGCAGCGGAAAACGGCAGCCCGGAAACCGGCGAGCCGCAAAACGGACAGCGAATATTGGAACCGGCGCCGTTCATGCGGTCCCTCCCAAAAAAGTATTCCGCAGCAGGCCGGCGGCCTGGCGGAGCTGGCACACGAGATCCCGCACGGAACGCAGCCGGCGCAGGCGGCGCAGCAGGTATCCCGGGTTAAGATAGAAGATCCGGACGGCTTTCCTCCTGTAGGCCCCTATTTCCATGCGCGTCAGGGAATTGCTCGGCATGGCCACCGTGCCGCCGGACTGGTCCATCATGGCGCCGGAGCCGTCGGCCAGGCCCAGCGCGACCGCCTTCTCCCTGAGCGGAGTGCCGGCGCGGGGAACGGCCACATTGAACGACGCGTAGTCGAGCTTCACCACGCGCAGCAGATCCAGCGTGGCAGCCATGGTTTCCCGCGTCTCCTCCGGGAGCCCCAGGATGAATGTCCCGACGGTCTCCATGCCCGCCGCCGCCGCGCGCTCCACGCCGTCGATTATCTGCGCCCGCGTGTAGCCCTTGCGGTATTTTTTCAGGATCTCCTCCGCTCCGGACTCCACCCCGAAAATTATGGTATGGCAGCCGGCTCTCTTCATCGCGCCGAGCAGTTCCGGCGCTACCACATCCACCCTGGAGAAGCAGGTCCAGCCGAAGCCCATTTTCTCCGCCGCCATCGCCTCGCACAGTTCCAGGGCGCTTTTCCTGTGCGCTCCGAAGGTCTGAGTATGGAAAAGGATCTCTTTTACGCCCAGTTCGGAGAGCCGGCGCAGTTCCGCCAGCACTCCGGCGACGGGACGGGTCTTGAACTTAAGCGTGGACATGACGCAGAATTCGCAGGGATAGGGGCAGCCGTAATCGGTGAGCACGGTGGCGAACTTCCTTGCGCGCACGAACGGATGCCTGTAGTCGTAAGGAAGGAACAGCTCATGCAGCGGGACCGGGATATCGAACTCCGTCCCGGGTCCGTCCTCCGGCGCGGAGGGCCCGGCTCCGGAACCCCGCGCGAGCAGTTTTTGAGGCCGGGCGCTTCCGCCGGCCAGGTATTTAAGTATGTCCGGAGCGGTGAAATCCAGAAGCAGGGCGTCCAGGGGGGAGCCCGCCCGCAGATACTTCTCCCCCTCCTCCCGGAAAACGTCACCTATGCCGAGCAGTTTTATTCCCGGCAGCCTCGCCTTCAGCCGGGAGGCGAAGTCCATGTCCTCCTCCAGGCTAGCCGCCCCGAAAAGGCTGACCACCGCGAAAGGTTCGGCGGCCGCCGCGTGAGAGAGCGCCTCTTCCACGGACAGGCGGCCGGCCATGGCGTCGAGCGCCGCGACCTCGTATTCCGAAGACAGTATTCCGCTTAGCATCAGCAGATCCACGGGGTGGGTTATGTAATCGGCCTGCGACACTTTGCTGCAGAAATAGTCGCGGATATAAAGGCGCTTCCCCGGGGGATTTAAAAGGAGGACTTTTTTCATCCGGTTCTTTTTCCTTTCAGGCGGTTCAGGAGCCCGGCCTCCCGCATGACCTTTTTTAAAAGCGCCCGGTAGGCGGGAGCCAGCGTGGTAAGCGGCAAACGCGTTTCCGGCGAACAATAACCGAGCAGATGCATGGCGTATTTCACCGGTATCGGATTTGTTTCCACGAACAGAATCTTCATGAGGCCGGACAAACGGCGATGGATGGCTTTCGCTTCTTTCGTTCCGCCGGCCAGCATAAGCCGGCACAGCCCGGCCATCTCCGCCGGCGCCACATTCCCGGCGACCGAAACCACGCCGGACGCGCCGGCGGCCATCATCGGAAAGGCCAGGGAATCGTCCCCGCTCATGACCGAAAACCCTCCGTCCGCGCGTTTCATTATCTCCACGGCCTGTTCAAGGCTCCCGGACGCCTCTTTGATACCGACGATGTTCTGGAATCTTTTTCTCAGCGCCAGGACCGTGTCCGGAAGCATATTGACCCCGGTGCGGCCGGGGATATTGTAAAGGACAAGCGGCAGCCCCGCGGAAGCCATGGCCGAAAAATGGGCGAAGATCCCGGCTTGAGGCGGCTTATTGTAATACGGCACCACCGCCAGCGCCCCGTCGGCGCCGAGAGACGCCGCCGCTTTAACCATTTCCACCGAACGCGCGGTGGAATTGGTGCCCGCTCCGGGCACCACGGGAACCCGGCCGCCGGCTTCCTCCACCGCGGCGCGCACCACCGCCGCATACTCCGCCGGAGAAAGCGTGGCCGCCTCGCCGGTGGTTCCGCACGGCACAAGGCCGTCCACGCCGCCCGCGAGCTGCGCGCGCACTATCCGCCGGAAAGCCGCGATGTCCGGGCGCCCGTTCCTGAACGGGGTGACAAGAGCGGTGAAACAACCTTTAAGCTTTAGCATAAATCGTAACGAGTGAAGGGTAAATCGTAAAGAGTGAAGAGTAAAAGACAGACCTTAGAACATCCGTGGCGGATCGGGCTTGTTGCCCGCTCCCTACGCATCACTCTTCACGCTTTACTCTTTACGGCCCCCGATATCTCAATAACACCTTCGAAAACTATCCGGGCCGGACCCTCCAGATATATCTCCGCGGCTGAACAAGCCGGTCCGGGTTTGAACCACACCCGGAAGCGCGCGCCGCTCCAGACCCCGACGGGTACCGGGCTGGGCAGGCCGTGCAGCAGCCCCATGGCCACCGCGGCCGCGGCAACGCCGGTGCCGCAAGCGGAGGTTTCCGCCTCCACGCCCCGCTCATATGTCCTTATGTTCAGCACGCCGCGCTTCAGCGACACGAAATCCACATTAGCGCCGGCCGGGCCGAAAGCGCGGTTGTTCCTCAATAAGCGTCCAAGCCCGGCGACATCCACGGAGCGCAGATCTTTTACCGGGATCACGGCGTGAGGGACCCCGGTATCCAGGAAATGCGCCTCGCCGACCTTTTTCGGGTACCTTCCCTTGTGACGGAGGCTCACCGGCCGGACGGCGGGCATGCGCATTTTCACTTTTTCATCCCCGGTAACGCGGACCGGCAATTCGCCGGCGGCGGTGGACAGCATGAAAGACCCCCGCTTCACCAGACCCCGGCGGAACGCCCACCAGGCCGCGCAGCGGGAACCGTTGCCGCAGAAAGCCTCCGAGCCGTCGCGGTTGAAATAACGCACGGCTATATGCGCCGGGCTTTTTTTTTGCACCCAAAGCAGTCCGTCGGCGCCTACCCCCGTCCCGCGGGAGCAAAGCCGCACGGCCAGTTTTTTCAGCCGCGCCGCGGCAAACCGGCCGCCGCCGACCAGCACAAAATCGTTCCCGGCTCCGGACATCTTAAAGAACTTTATCCTCACCGGCCCCCCCCGGTCTCCAGCAATCGCGCCGCGAACGCCGCCACAAAAGGCCGTTCTTTCATGCCGGCCGCTCTGGTCAGATTCGCGGACGCGGCGGCCGGATCGCCCGTTTTCCGGAAAGCCATGCCGCGGATAAGAGCGGCCAGCGCGTTGTTTTCCATGCCTGGAGCCGAGACGACCGCCAGCGCGGCCCTGTGATCTCCGGCAAGCAGTTCCAGCAGCGCCAACTCCAGCGCCATGTTCTTTTCTCCGGGCGCCAGTTCCAGCCCCTCCCGCATATATGCCGCGGCCTTTTCGTACCGCCCCCGGCCGGCCGCGGCGCGCGCCTGAAATCCGCGCAGTTCCGCGTCCTTCGGAGCGGTTCTTAGGGCGTAACCGATTATCAGCTCCGCTTCCTCCCAGTCCCGCTTCCTCAGCATCTGGGCCGTGTACTCCTTCAGCAGGCCGAGGTCGCCAAAATCGCCCAGGATGACGGCCCGCGAATAGTAGGATTTCGCCTTCGACAGGAAGCCGAGTGCGGCGTAGGCCCGAGCCAGGCCGGTATTGGCCTCGATATCGTCGGAACGCTCCCTGAGGACCTGCTCGAACAGAGGCGCGGCCAGGGCCGGGAAGCCGGCTTTCAGATAAATGGCGGCCAGACGGCCTGAGAAAAACCCGTCCTCCGGGTAAAGTCCGTGCGCCAGCTTATAGATGATCATGGCCTTGTCCGGCATTTCCCTGGCCTCGTAGCAGCGCCCGAGATAGGAATAGGCCCGGGCGCGCATCAGCGAAGAGGGTTTTTCCCTGAACAGTTCCTCCGAAAGACCGGCCACGGCCACGCAGTCGCCGGCGGAAAAACTGGCCTCGATCGCGGAAAGCGTCTCACCGGCTTTTTTTTCGGAGATCATTCCGAAAAGGAAAGCCGACGCTTGCACGGGGAAAAGGATCAGGACGAACAGAACGCCTTTCACAAGGCCTCCAGCAGCCGGTACGCGGAAAAGAGCAGATACGCCTCACGCGCCCGATCCACTCTCCTGGATGCTTCCACAAGCCCGGCTTCCCCGGCCGCCGCGCATTCTTCGAAGTCCGTCATCCTTATGGCGCCGACCTCCGGTCTTATGACGAAATCGGCTCCCCTTTCCCCGTTCTTCGCCAGCATGGCGCCCTGCGTGTCTATGACTCTCAGGAGGGAAAGCAGCACATTCCCGGGCAGCTCCCCGGAGGAGCCGGCCGTTACGCTGGCCAGGACCCAGTCCGAGCCCAGCGCCCTGGCGGATTCAACCGGGATGAAATCCACGATACCGCCGTCCACCAGATAGCGATGCCTGTACTCCAGGGGGGCGAAAATGCCGGGCAGATTCACGCTGGCCCTGACAGCCACCGCCAGCGGACCCTCTCTGAAGACTATCCTCTCACCGGTCCTGAAGTCCATGGCCACGCAGGCGAAAGGCTTTTTCAGTTCCTCTATCGAAAGACCGCCGAGATTGCTTTCTATGAACTTATTGATATAGGTCGGGGTTATCAGCCTGTCGGTTATAAGAAGGTTCAGGAACTTCACGCCGCCGAAATCGCGGGAAACATTCAGCGCCGACGCCTCCCCGGCGAATTTTAAGATCTCCCGCACGCTCATTCCAGAGGAGTATAAGGCGCCTATTACCGCGCCCATGGAGGTGCCCGCCACCTTGTCGATCGGGAAGCCGGCGTAATCGAGCGCTTCCAGCACCCCGGCGTGCGCGAACCCCCGCGCGCCGCCTCCAGAAAGCGCCAGGCCCACGCTCGGCCGGGCGGAGGGAGCGGCCTGCGAGAGCTTGTCCCACATAAGCTCGCGCAGGATCTCGTCCTCTTTCGCAAGTTCCGCTCCCCGCGCCGTTGCCGCGGAGAGAACGACCGCAATAAAGATTATGACCCGGCGCATAATATAAATAAACCCCACAAAGATCACGAGGAGAGAACTCGATGGCTTTTATATAGACGGCGGGTGATGCCGGACGGGCTTTTTCGACCCCGACATCAAGTGAACAACTTCAAATCCCCGACCAAGACCTTTCAACACATCGCCCATCCATATAAATGGAGCGGATGGCGGTTGGCCTGGCGAAGAGGGCCTTCACGGAGACCGACCTGGCCATACAGGAGGTCGAGTGAGAGAGGGCGAGTGCTGCGAGACCCGTGCCCGAAGCGCCAGGCCGACCGTCAGCCGCGAACCTTCACTCCTCGAAATCCCGCCCCCGCGCCCTTTCCAGCCTTATGCGCGCCAGCAGCTGCCTGTACACGCTCTCCAGGCGGCTTCTCCTTAACTCGCCCAGCGCCCCAAGGGCGCGCAGCGCGGACATGGAAACCGGCGAAACCCTGGCCGCCCCGGCGAATTCTTTCTCCGCGGCGGCCAGGGTCTCCGCCCGTTTCACGGTTTCCAGGGTCCAGAACTCCAGGTCCCGGTGCGCGTCCGACACCTCGAACCGTATCTTGTCCTGCAACTCCACCCGCTTCAGGTCCCCCTGCCTCTGCTGCGCCCGGCGCTGCAGCACCTGAGTCCAGATATCGTATGAAAGCGGGAAATGTATGGCGACGGAAGCCGCCCAGTTATTGGCCCGGATGGAATTGTCGTTAAGAGAATCCACCCTGTAGCCAAGCACATCATAGCTGGCGCCGAGGTAGATATTGGGATAACGCCGGATCAGCGCCATATTCACCGCTATATCGTCCATCTGGGCCTTGTAGATCTCGTTCTTGAGCTCGGGCCGCGTTTCCATGGCCGTCACAAGGCTCTCCTTGATCTCGCAAACGGCTGGTCTGGCGGAAAATTCCCCCGCGATCTCAAGCTCCGAGGACGGCTCGCGGTTCAGAAGCCCGACCAGCTCCGCCCGCGCCGTCTCCGTCTCCCTGCCCGCCTCTTCGGCCCGCCTGTCGAGCCCGGCCAGCAGCAGCCGGTATTCCACGATCTCCCAGGGGTCCTTTCTTATCCGCCCGCCGAGTTCTCCGGCCTGCGCCCTGTGCCGGAGCGATTCGGCGAGCAGCTCTTTTTCGTAAAGCAGCGTGTAGAACGCTTTTTTTGCGTTATACGCCGCGTCATTCTTCACCGTGTCGTAATTTATTTTGGCCTGATTATGCGCGGTCTTGGCGAGACGCAGGGTGTTCTTGTTGCGGCCGCCGGTGTAAAGAGGCTGCAGGGCGTAAGCCCTCATGGTGTAAAAATTCCTGCTGACCTCCGGGTCGAGATACCTGTCGCCCAGTTCGGGCCCCAGGATCATCGGGTATTCCAGGTTGACCCTGGAAAAAGTCCCGGAGAGGGCCAGCTGGGGCATGCTGATAAAGCGCGCCTCCCGTACGCGCTGTTTGGCTATCGTGATATCCTGTTCGGAAGAGAGCAGAACCGGATGGTTCTTGACGGCGAGCGCGACCACTTCCTCAAGCGTCAGCGGAGAGTCCGCCGACGCCGGCGGCGGAAAGAACAGCGCCGCCGGCAGACACAGGAGTCCGGTCAAACGCCGCAGGAACGCCGCGATCTTGCGCATATTCGGTATTTCCGGCCGAAGAACCGGAAGACTAGCCTGAAAAGCTCAGTTAAGCTTTTCCGCCCGCATAGCGTGCGCCCTCCGGGAGGCATACACCCCGTCGGACATTCGCGCATAGCGCTCCGCCCGACGCCCGCTTCCGCGGGGAATTCCTCAGCACTTTTCTGTCCACCCGATTTCTCAATGGCAACCACTTCCAATTGAGGAATTCGGGCTATATCTTGTAATTCGGCATGATCTCCGTGATTTTTCT
>Ga0074195_1002643_pt1 | contig 19255 bp, 9 predicted proteins | sample EPASupsiteHSE623_FD_64525 | JGI IMG/M metagenome (GOLD analysis project Ga0074195, IMG submission 64525) | Bioremediated contaminated groundwater from EPA Superfund site, New Mexico - Sample HSE6-23 | ecosystem: Environmental > Aquatic > Deep subsurface > Groundwater > Contaminated ...
CATTCGAACTAATATTTGAGAGCAGTCGCATTCCTTCTTTATCAAGATGAGATGAATAATCTTCCTGCAAATATGTGGCATATCCGCTGATAGCCCTCAGAGGTGCCCTCAAATCATGGGAGATTGAATAGGAAAAAGATTCCAATTCCTTGTTGATGGCATCCAGTTCGGCTGTACGCTCCTTAACTTTTTCCTCCAGCATGGTGTTCATCCTTTGCAATTCCTCTTCGAATTGTTTTCGTCGCGTAATATCTTGTGTAATGACCGCAAATCCAAATAATGAACCATCGTCATTATATAAAGAAGATATCACAGAATTTGTCATGAACCAGGACCGATTCTTATGGAATCTCAGACCCTCCTCCTCAGCCCTGCCCATTAAAGCAGCCCGCTCCAAAAGGGTTCCGGATTTATTTGTGTTTTGATCCTCCTCCGTGAAAAACATTGAATAATGCAACCCCATTACCTCATCCCCCTGAAACCCATGCAGTCTTTCTGCTCCCAGGTTCCAGCCAGTTACAAAGCCAGAACGATCGAGAGAATAAATCGCATAGTCTTTAACTCCATCAATGAGAAGCTGAAGCCTTTTTTCGCTTTTAGCCAAAGCAACTTCGGCAAGCTGACTTTCCATATCCTTTTCATTGAATTCCATTGAGAATGCGATATCCAATGCAAGTTCCTCCAAAAGCCGGATCTCTTCTTCATTAAAGAAATCAGAATCATTAGCATAAAAGTTAATTGTTCCTTTAATGAGACCGGAGACCTTTAATGGAAATGAAATGATCGATCGAAATCCAAATCCCAAAGCTTCCCTCTGGCAAGGTTTTAACTCATTGGCATGTGTCAGTATACTGCAGGCGTGGTAGTTTCCATCATGAATGGCTTGATCGATCGGACAATAACCACAGGGAACCTCATGTACTGACAAATTTATTTTGTCAAGATATCCTTCCCAATGTCCGGCCCAGGCAACAGGCATTAGTTTACCATTATTATCATCAATAAGTCCAATCCATGTCAGGGGTAAATGGCCTTTTTCAACTGCAATTTTGCAGGCTGTTTCAAATAATACGCGGGGATCACGGATTCTAACAATAGCTTGGTTGATTTCACTCAGCAGGTCATAAACACGGTTTAATTTAAGTACACGTTCTTCTGAGTTTTTGAAGGCTGTTATATCTGTGATTACTGCCAACCAGTATAATTCCTCGCCGGCATCAAGGAGTTCGATTGATAAATTGCCATAACGCAGCGCGCCGTCTTTGGTTAATAATTTGATTTCAAGGTTTTCCAGGTGCCGAGCCAGATCCATGGCTTCCCTTATTTTTTTCATAATGCCGGCTTCTGCAAAGAGCCCCAATTCATCAGGGCTTTTACCGATCAATTCCTCTTGTTTATATCCAAGAAACCGCAATACAAAACCGTTGACATCAACAAAGGTTCCATCGCTGTGCATGATCGACATGAAAACAGATTTTGTCTGAAATGCCTTGACAAACCTTTCAATACTGGCCTGAAGGGCTTTGGCCGTTTGATATTTTTCTTTGTAGAATATCACATGCTGATGCCTCCAAATATAGGCAACAGCCATTGCGGCGCAAATTAATAAGGCATTAATTAATATTAAAACGCCCCAAAAACGACTTCGAAGCGCTGTAAATACCTCCTTTTTATCCATCCTTGAAACCAGATACCAGGGAGTGCCTGTAACTTCAGTAATGTAGGCAATTACCGGTTCACCGCTGTAATCCAATCCTTCAACATTACCTCTCCTACCCAGAACTGCCTTTACGGCAGGCATCGAAGTATCAGAAAGCGGACTTCTCAGGTTCAATGCCGTATTACTTTTAAACCTGAGTTCATTAAGGAATAATACATCACCTCCTTCGCGGCGTACAATTATATTCTCGGCCGTAACACTTGGCACAGGCCAATTTTTAATCATGGGAAATAGGTATATCTCAGGATCAATCCTGATTTCAACAATCCCTGATACCTTCTTTTGTGTCCTATCCCTTATCGGTACAAGGATACTCATATAAATCCTTAAATCAGTTTTATCCCTTATTAAATCATGAAAAACAATTCGGGGAGAAGAAACCACTTCTCTGATCCATCCCGGATTTACAGATGAAGAAAAACTGTTTTTTAAAGGTATTTGTATAATAACATCTCCGGATGGATTCATTAAACTTATTCGCTCATAGTGATGCGCTTTTTGAATTTGATTAAACCAGGACGATATATCATCCCTGGCCGGCATTGGATTTTCCCCATTAAAAAGTTCCCTTGTCAATTCTTCAAACACAGTATTATTGTATAAAAAATAAGCGTCTGCATATCGCTCATTTCTCCAACTTATGATCTGATTTACCTTTAGTTTTGCAATTGCCGACAGCTGCCGTCCAACTTCGTCTTTATAATGACTTTCAAAATTTCTGTAATACCAAAATCCAGCCAAAATTATTCCTATTGCAAGAAGCAGAAATGATGAAGCAAGGTAATAAACTGATCGATTATTATAAATCTCAATAGGGAAAGAGTTCATCAACACCAACTTGCCAGAGTGAATTAGCATTGTCATCCCTAATAAGATAAATGAAATGGAAGTAGACAAGGCCGGGGGTATGAAACTGCTGCCATATAAAACCGGACTGCCCAGCAAATAAGCCAGGACCAATACAAATGAAGACAGAACAACCAGGCTTGACAGTACCAATGAAATACCTGCCCTTCGTACCGTAACTGGTTTGGATCCAAGTAAAAGCAGATGAGAAATTCCAATTAGAAAAAATAAAAATGCTGTTAAAGGGGATATATGCCCGAGCGGTACGTTTTCTACCATACCAGAGATTGGAATACCAAGATGTTCAATTTGTAAATGAATTCCAAAAAAGGAAAGCAGGCCTAAAAGTAATGCAAGAGTAACACTCGTGTATCCAAAAGCCACCCTTACCCAAAGGGGTATTAAGTGGTTGTTATCAAACCGGAGCAAATAAATCAAAAATCCGAAGACAATAAACAGTAAGGCTGTAATGGGTGCCATGGGGACTGCAGATCCGAAACTTGAAAGAACCGGTACGCTAACAAGCCACCCCGTTAGTGCAATAATCCCGGTAAATATTGCAATGCATGACAAAACTCCCGGTACCAATCTTGCAATTAAATTATTGGCAGATTTAAGTGAATTTTCCATATAAGTTCTCAATCAACGAATCGAAAAACGTGTTTAGCCTAAATCAATCGGGTATTCAATCAATGAGATTGCTGCCCCCAAAAACGGTTTTTTAAGATTAACTAAAACTCTGATTCCTTGGGTTGGACCGGATTCATTTTAATAAAGTTAAAAAAATTTATTAAAGGATGTTTTAATTAATCTCAATTAAAAATGATTTTATTACTAAATAAATAGGATTGTGTTCTTACATCAATTTATTAATCTGCTGCAACAAATTAAATAGAACCTTTGACTGACTGGTAAAATTACAACCTCAGATTAAACCCTTCCATCCCCTGGTAAGCATTCCTACTAACAACCAGGAGTTATTTTGGTTTAAGGATATTTATTACTCTTATCGTGGTTCTAATTGACCTGATATACAATTTGTCTCTTCTGGCGACTTTGAGTGTGCTTTCCAGCTTCATGTGTTCTTCAACCCATACCAGAGAAACTACTAATATTAATTGAAGAACTACTTCATCAGATATTTATATAGCTTTTCAAATAGTTCTTTTTGATTAATTGGTTTAACAATATAATCATCACATCCTGATTTAAGTATATTTTTTTTGTCAGATTCAGATGCAAATGCTGTTACTGCAACAACGGTTAAGTTAGGATTGAAATCCTTGATTCTTTTTGTGGCCTCAATTCCATCCATAACCGCCATTCTTATATCCATTAAAACAAGATCAGGCGGACTATCGCCAGTACAAATTTTCACTGCAACTTCACCGTTCTCAGCCCGGAAAACATTTAAGTTCGCATTGGTCAACAGGGTGTTTAATAAGATAAAACTGTTAATATCGTCTTCAACTACGAGGATATTTTTCCCAGGAGGAAAGGTTATTTTTAGCGATGGTTGCCCTTTTTGTGCAGCAATTTCGGTTTTAAAAACCGGTTTATAGGGTATTGTAAAAGTAAATTCTGAACCCTTTCCAAGCTCCGATCTTAATCCAATCTGGCCACCGAGGAGTTCAACATAGCCTTTGGATAGAGCAAGCCCTAGGCCTGTACCTCCAAATTTTCGTGTGGCAGAACTATCAACCTGTCTGAATCGTTCAAATATAAATTCATGCATTTCTATTGGAATGCCGATGCCGGTATCCTCCACAAAGAATTTCAGTTGATTGGAAGTCAAAGTGTATCCGAATCTGACTTTTCCTTTTTTAGTGAATTTTAAGGCATTTTCAATAAGATTCACCAGAATCTGCATTAGTTTGACAGGATCAGTAATTACCAGGGCAAGTTCATCGGGCAGTGCAGGGATGTAGCTAAGTGTAACCTCGGGTTTTATCTGACTGATATTAAATTGTTCATATACATTAAAGAGCATTTCGTTAATATCTGTCTCTTTTTCAATTATTTTTTCCTGTCCTGCATCCAAAGTAGACAGTGCAATAATACCGGAAATAACAGAAAGTAACTGATCATTGCTGGTATTAATAAGATTCAGGAACTCCATTCTTTTATCAATAGGTAGTTGCGCATTGACCAAAAGCGTGGAGAATCCAATAATAGCATTCAGGGGAGTGCGGATCTCATGAGAAATGTTATGCAGGAAAGCAGTTTTCAGCCTGTCACTTTCTTCGGCCTTTTCTTTCGCAAGAATTAGTGCTTTTTCAGTATTCTTACGTTCTGTAATAACATCAAAGACAGCAATAAAGTATTCTTTTTGCGGACAATAAACTGATAAAGAATACCAATCATTTAAACTTTCAACAAACATTTCGAACCTTTCTGGTTTCCCTGATAAGGCTACCCGACCATAAATCTGGAATAGTAATTGGTCCGACTGGGCAATGCCGGGAATTACTTCAGTAACTTTTTTACCCGTTACATTTTTTAGGCCCGTTAATGTCTCAAAAGCATTGTTAACTTCAAGATAAACAAAATCAATCGGTATTCCGTCTTTATAGATCATTTTGCAGTATGCAAAACCTTCAATCATGTTCTCAAACAAGGAATGATAGCGTTTTTCACTTTTTTCAGCATTTTCTTTGGCCAGTATCAAATCATCAAGCATTTTTTTCTTTTCCGTAATATCTTCACTGAGCAATATATAGTTGCTGATAGTACCATTATCTTCTAATAGCGGCGATATAATCACATTTTCCCAGAAAAGGGGCCCATCTTTTTTTCGGTTCTTAAATTCACCCTGCCAGATGTTTCCGGATTTTAGGTTTTCCCACATTACTTTATAGGCTGCCTGGTCAATATGTCCCGGATTAAATATCCGGGGATTTTTGCCCTGTACTTCTTCCAATGTATATTGAATCAGAGAGGTGAATTTGTTATTTACAAATTCAATTTTTCCTTTTGCATCCGTAATGATAATGGAAGTAGGACTTTGTTCAATAGCCTCTTTTAGTGTCTTAATTTTCTTTTCGGCATCTTTGCGTGCAGTGATATCCTCTTTGACAGCTAGAAAATGGGTGATTGTACCATTTTCACTGGTAATCGGAGAAATCGTTGCAGACTCAAAATAAATCTCTCCCTTTTTATTAAGGTTTTGAAACTCGCCAGACCAGCTCCCACCTGAGGAAATAATTTTCCAGAGCTTTTTGTATTCATTCTTCGAAGTTTTTCCTGATTTAAGTATGCTGGGATTCTTGCCGATTACTTCCTCCGGAGAGTAACCCGTCAACATTGTAAATTTAGGGTTAACATATTCAATTGTCCCGTTAATATCTGTAATTATTATGGAAGCTGTATTTTGATCAATGGCCATTGAAAGTATTTTCAACTTTTCGTCGGCTTCTTTCTTAAGCCGGATTATTTCCTTTTTCTCTATGGCGGTTTTTATAGCCGTCCCAATACGGGTAATATGTTCCTTAATAACATAATCATCAGCACCAGCCTTCATAACCTCCACAGCGGTCTCCTCATTAAGGGTGCCGGTGACAAGAATGAAAGGAATGGTCGGGGCCAGTTCTTTTCCGAGCAAAAGCGCCTGCATCCCGTCAAAGGTGGGCAGGGAGTAATCCGATAGAATTATATCCGGCTTATACTCTTGTAGGGCATTAATATAATCGTCTTTTGTCTCAACTTTATAATCAATGAATTGAATACCGCTCCTGGCAATTTCATGCTTTACCAGTTCAGCATCGGAAGGTAAGTCCTCCACCATCAGGATTTTTATTGCAGTTTCCATTTTGATATTATTCAATTTGATTAAGTACTATAAAGTCAAATATTGCTCCTTCATTAGATCTTCGGTTGATTTTCACAAAACTATAGAGATTGTGCGCATTTTAAATATTCTCATATAGATTCTCCTAAATCTTTAGGCGAAGAAGTTTTAACAGATTTAAATAGGTTGCATTTTCATCCTGAAAATGATCTGAACCGATCATTTCAGTTTATTTCATAGCAAAATTGTTTGTAACATTTCCATAATTTTCAGATAATACAAATTTCTGAAGGGTTTATTTTGTCGGGTATAAGTAAGAACCTGTTTATATCATTTGATTATAATTCCATATTAAATTTACTGAATTCTTTCTATATTCATAAAAAATCTATGAAAATGAGCACTCATAACCCCAAGACACATTCTACAAAAGAACTGGAAAATTGTTTGCGGATGTAAGGTTACCGGATATGCTATTATTGCAATTAATCACAAAACCCGGTTCATCACCGGGTTTTGTGTCTTAGTTTTGTACTATTTTAATGTTGTAAGATTCCAATATAGGTGCGACTAATAACCCTTTCGTTTAATACCTGTTTAACCAGCGGTACCTCCGTGCATTATCTCCAAATTTTATTGCCACCATAATCTCATGTGACCCTAATGTACGAGCACCAATGGCATTGAAGGTATAATCAAAGGCATAACCGAAATGAAATTTGTCAACTTTTAATCCACCCATAATAATGGCAGATGAACCTTTGCCATTCATTGATTCATCAACCAGACCATAACTTCCCCCGGTCCTGTAGGATATTCCGGCCCAATAATTTTCATTAATGTACAACTTCAAATTAGCATCCACTTGGGCAATAAAATTTTCTGTAGCTTTTAACAAAAACGATGGTTCCATTAATAATTCACGGCTAATCTCGAACCTATACCCGGCTGTCAAAAAATAATGCCGCATCATTTTATACCCCGGCCCGTTTTTATCGGCACTAATTTTAAGCGGGCTCTGAAATAATTGCATGGCTGATATACCTGCATATAGATGCTGGTCTGTATAATAAATACCGAAATTTGCATCAGGAACCAGTGCTGATTTCTCTGTGTTAAAAAGCAACTCATCATCCTCATCGAGCAATTTGATTTTATTTTCGTTAATTCGAAATTGATATCCTGTAAGAGAAACTCCAAATGAAATCTGTGATTTATCCAATGGTATGTGATAGCTATAGGTCCCCTGAAATCCGGTTCGGCTGAAAGCACCTGACATATCGGTAAATGCATAAAGTCCGTAACCCACACGTCCGCTGCGCGACATCACCCTTTTTCGTTTACTGATGGAAGAAGAACGTGAAATAAAACTATTTTTTAATAATCGAGTTTGAGCACTTACTGCATAAGTCCCCGGAGCATCCTTTATACCAACCCACTGTTCCCTGGCAGTAATATTAATGGCTGAATATCCCTCATGGCCAGCTACAGCCGGGTTAATCAAAAAAGCGTTCATCATGTACTGACTATATAAAGGCAATTGCTGGGCGTTGATCTGTTTTAAACTTATTAAAGTTGCAAAACCAATGATCATTAAAATTTTTAACCCTATTTTCATATCCTATCTTTTTGTTTATGTATACTTAAATCATCTATTTATGTTAAAAATGTTTGATGACACCATAACCTAAAACAACCAAGGGATTGATTTACATCAATGGCAATTTTAAAAATTGAAGATTTGAAAAGTCTGAATGACCAGTAAAGAGACTGAATCCAAATTAATGTATTAAAGCAACCTGATAATGATATAATATGGCGGGTATAATTTAAAGAGTTGACAAATAACAATAACCTGATGACGAAATTTAAAAAAGTTGTAAGGAATAAATTACTTACACGTCATTTGTGACGACTTTCTTGTATTGTTAAAATTCCGGATTATCCAAGCCTGCTTAAAATCTTTAACAGATCAACACTTTTAAGCGTTATATCCCTATCTTCAATTTCAATCATTCTGTCGTTTTTAAATTCAGTAAGGGTACGACTTACACTTTCTTTAGTAGAATATATAAAATCGGCCAATTCCTGCCTGGATAGAGGCAAATTAAAATGATCATCACGATAGATTTCAGCTGAAAAATACAACAGGACTTCAGCCATCCGTCCTGGAACCTGTTTTTGTGGAAAATATATCAACTTGTTCATGAGATTTATTCCATCATTGCTTAATTGCTGCATCAGCTTTAATGCAAAGAAGCCGTTTTCGCGTAAGATTTCATTTACGATGGAGATGTTGATATAAACCAATTCAGAATCCTCAACAGCGGTGGCGGAAAATTGGTACCGGTTTCCGTAAAATACGGAAAAAAGGCCGATATAATTTCCGGGACCAATAACACTAAGTATTATTGATTTTTTATTTTGGTCTTCTTTAAAAATTTTTATCAGACCAGAACATAAAAACATAAGGTAGGATACTGGCTTGTCCTGACTAAAAAGAAATTCGGACTTGGGATGTTTTACAACAAAAACGTTTTCATTAATTTTACTTACCTGATCAATGGTAAGAACATTATAAGTCGGTAATAAACATTCCGGTGAACTCATATTTGCAAATGAAACGTATAATAAACATTAAATTAATATGTAAATATAATTTACAGGTAGCCCCTATATTTACATAACTTTATTATTAAAGGTAGTTGATAATATCAAATCTACTTCTATGTCCATCAATAATTTTTAATTTATGCGGCTTGTTTGTTTCATTTTTTTGTAGTTTTATAAAGAATGATGGAGAAAAGATGAAATGAAAAAAACCGTTTTATGTATTGATGATTCAAATACCGCCCTTGTTTTGCTGGAATTTGTATTAAGCGAGGCAGGATTCGAGACAATACTGGCACTAAGTGTTGAGGATGCTATTCAGAAAATTGCGTCAAAAGTCCCTGATTTGATTTTGCTTGATTTAGGTATGCCAGATATCTCGGGATATGAATTTCTGGAAATGAAATCGAAACTTGATTTGGGAAAGGTACCCATTTTAGTTGTTTCTGCTTATGATTCTCAGGAATCTGTTTTAAAAACCCAGCATCTTGGTGCAATTGATTTTATTTCGAAACCCCTCAAAATTGAAACATTACTAAAAAAAATAAGAACGTACCTGAATGTTTAATTATTGATCCTTCGTAAATTATCAAAAGGTATATGCAATTCCAATTTTTGCAGTAGCTCCAGATCCATTTGTACCTATTATCTCACCTGTTACTTTATTTGATTCTGACGGTCTTTTAATCGAACCAATACCCCGTATCCTAAAGCACTTCTAAGGGATAAATCTTTCGCCAGGCCAATTTGGATGCCTTAACTACTGGTATTGAGAAAAGACAAAAAAAAATGTGTATTATTGTGAAAACACTTAATATTTAGTTCTGTGGTATAGTGTTTTTACTATGCAGGTGAATTTTAGTCTTAACAGGAATTAATATGCACAATAAAGTATTTTTCCCATGGTCTGATAAAATGAGTGTAAAGTCAGAAGAAATTGACCAACAACACAAAAAATTGGTAACAATTCTGAATGAATTGTACCAGGCCTTTATGAATAAGGAGCATAAAGAAAAAATAGGCTCAATAATTGAGCAATTGTCTGATTATACAAAATACCATTTCATTACCGAAGAGAAATACTTCGCATTGTTTGATTTTTACGATAAAGAAAGTCATATTCAAGAACACTATGATTTCAAGAAAAAGATCGATGAATTCAATATCAAATATCAAGAACAGAGAGGTACACTTACTTATGATGTAATGAATTTTTTAAGGAACTGGTTGAATAAACATATTATGGAAACAGATCAGAAATATATTGAATGTTTTGTTACAAATGGTGTGAAATAATCAAACCTTTTTCAATATTGAAAAGGTCATTCAGGTACATCCTGACCAGGAAGCAAATACTTTATCAATGCACCTAATAGAATCCGTTGATTCACAGGCTTAGAGATAATTCCATCACAGCCGGCTTCTTCAGCTTTATTTTTATCTACTGATAATGCATAGGCAGTAATTGCGATCACCGGAATATCAGGCCGTTTGGATTTTACTGTTCTTGTTGCCGTGTAGCCGTCCATTACAGGCATATTTAAATCCATCAGTATTGCATCTGGATTTAACATAAGCTTATCAATGACTTCTTTGCCGTTTGCTACCTCAATTAATCGAACCCCGGTTCTTGCTAAAAACTTCTTTATTAAATCAATGCTTAATGGATCATCTTCTGCAATTATAATAGTCTTTCCTTGGAGATCAGGTATATAGATATTTTCGATTTCACTATTAACAGGAACTGTTGTTTTTTCTGTTGAAACCGGGATTCTGAAGTAGAACTTGCTTCCTTTTCCTGGATAGGATTCCAAACTAAGTGTACCATTCATTACCTCAGCGATTTTCTGAGATATGGCCAAACCTATTCCGACTCCTCCATATTCCCTGGTATGGCTATCATCTGCTTGCCTGAAGAACTCAAATACTATCTCATGTTTATCTTCAGGGATGCCTATACCTGTATCCTCCACGTAAAAAGTAAGCCACCCGGCTTCCTCTTTTTTTAAGCCAAATTCAATCTTACCCGATTTAGTAAATTTCACTGCATTTTTAAAGAGATTAATAAGCACCTGATTTATCTTGTTTTTATCAGTAGTAATGTTTTGTAAGAGCAGTTCTTTTTCAGCATTGAAAACCAGTTCGATTTGATCTTTCTTCCCGGAGATTTCAAGGATCTCGGTCAGAACAGACTTATTACCTAAAAAAAGATCCAGGCATTTAAAAGCTTGAAGTCGCAACTTAATTTCCGATTGTTCTGCAAGTGCCAGTTCAAAAATGCCCTCAATAATTTCAAGAAGACTTTGACTGCTTTTATGTATTATATCTGCATAATCAGCTATGTTTTCTAAAATTGCACCGGAACGCATCAGGTCACTAAATCCAAGAATATGGTTCAAAGGTGTTCGTAATTCATGGTTCATAGTGGCAAGGAAAGCTGATTTTAACCTGTTGCTTTCTTCAGCTTTTTCTTTTGCTTTTCGCAATTCCTCTTCGGACTTTTTCTGTTCGGTAATATCCTGTTTAACCGCGATAAAGTATAGGATTGCATTGTTTTCATTACGGACCGGTGTAATGGTCAGGAATTCATTATATAGTGACCCGTCTTTGCGTCTGTTTATTAATTCTCCATGCCAAACATTTCCGCTTAGTATAGTTTTCCACATGTCCTGATAGAATTCCCTGGAATGTATACCAGAATAAACCAAATCACGCGGTTTTTTTCCAATTGCTTCATCCAATCCATAACCTGTTAATTTCGAAAATGCATCATTTGCCCATATTATTCTGGCTTCATGATCGGTAATTACTATTGAATTGGCAGCAGTCTCAAGTGCTGTGCTCAATAGACGAAGTCTCTCTTCTGATTTTTTTCTTTCAGTAATATCCAGTATTAAAGCCAGATAGTGTTTTTCTCCTTTAATATCAATAATTGTTATTGCACTTATAATTGTTTTAACTTCACCTGCTTTATTACGAACATCTAATTCAAAGGATTCGACCGTACCTTTTTCATTAAGTTTCTGTAATACCAGTTCACGATCTGTTGGACTAATATATATATTTAATTCAATTACCGTGCGGCCAATGATTTCCTCAGGAGTATAACCAGATAAACTGATAAAGCCTTCGTTCACATCTACAAAATGTCCATTATCAGCACGAAAAATTGCAATAGCCAAAGGGCTAAAATGAAATACAGCGGAGAAACGCTCTTCACTATCACGCAAGGCATTTTCGGCTAATTTCTTCTTATCTCGCGAACGTATTGCTAAAATACCAAAAGCCAGATCATCCGCAAGTTCCTTCAGTATTTCAACTTCTTTAGCATTGAATGCCTCTGCTTCAGCAGAGTAAATACATAATGCCCCTAAAGTCTGTTCTTCATTTATTAATGGTAATGCTATGTTAGATTTAAAACCACCTTCGATTGCAGCGTTCTGCCAAAGATCATTAATAGGATTCGTTTGAATATCAAGTACGATGAAAGGATGCCCGGTTCTGATTGCTATACCACAGGGAGTCTGACCATGTTCGTTATCCGCCCAACTCATATGAACTGGCTTAATATTTCCAAAGGTCGGACCCATATGTGCTACACATTGGATGTTTTTCTGTTCATCATGCTCAATAAGTCCTACCCAGGCCATAAGATAACCCCCTGTCTCAGTAATATTCCTACAAATCTCGTAATAAAGACTTGTCTCATCTGTTGCATGTATCAGTACCTGATTGGAATTACTTAACATACGCAGAGCACGGTTCATATGTGCTATCTCCCGTTCGGTCCTTTTCCGTTCAGTTATATCAGTCAATACAGCAACATTTCCGTTGACTACACCTTTAGAATCAAATAAAGGGGAGGCATAGATACAGTAGTCGATGGGACTGCCATCTCGTTTTTGACGTTGTACTTCAATCCCGTTGAGTGTTTTACCACTTCTGATCTGTTCTCTAAAGAGCCTGAATTCTTCCTGTTTCTCCATTGAAACTGTTGGAAGAAGTTTTCCCATAACTTCTACTGCCTTCCACCCAAGCATCTTTTCAGCTGCAGGATTCCAAACAGTTTTCACTCTTCCTTCGAGATCCAAATCAAATATGGCAGTCGGAGCGGCTTCTATTATAGCTCGAAGGAGTGTATCGGACCTATGCAATTCGCCTTCCACACGTCTTCGCTCCGTGATATCTTCAAAAGTTCCAAGAACTCCTATAACATCACCATTAACATTTCTTAGTGGAACTTTACTGGTTCGGACCCATGTCATTCGTCCATCAGCGGTAAACTGAGTTTCTTCATAATTCAACTTTGGTATACCGCTTTCCATAACTGAACTGTCATCAGCTCTATAACTGTCTGCTTCGGTAGATTTCCATGGAAGATCAAGGTCGGTTTTGTTAATAATATCCTCTGGGGAATTTAATCCTGCGTTTGTTGCAAAAAGATTGTTACAGCCAAGATATACGCTGTTGCGATCTTTCCAAAAAACAAAGGCAGGCATATTGTTTAAAACAAGTCTGAGCATTTGAGATGATTCCCATAAAGCAATTTCAGTCCTCTTCAGCTCAGCGATACCCTGCCGAAGCTTTTCATTTGCGGAGATTAGTTCAGATGTGCGCTCCTGCACTTTTATCTCTAATTCATTCCGTGCAATTTGAATTTGTTCATATAAAAAAGCATTTTCTATGGCAATAGCTGCCTGGTTGGCTAGCATCCTCAGGATATGAATATGCTCTTCGTTAAACGCATTGCGATTGGTTTTGCTGTGTATATCAAGCGTCCCTATAATCTTTCCTCCGGCGACAAGTGGCACACTGGCACATGCAAGCAAACCCTCATTTGCGGCAGAAGGATTATAAAAACGCTGATCATTCGGCAAATCATTAGCTATAATCGGCTGGCCAGTTAGAAATACACTTCCTGCAATGCTTTCACCTATCCTATCCTTGGTGCCAATTATAACCTCATTGCTTAATCCAAATGCCCCCTGGATAGTAAGCGCCTCTCCTTTCTCATCAACAAGCAATATAACACCAGTATCCGAATCCAACAATTTGGCAGTATTGAGAGCAATTGCATCAAGGACTTCCTTTAAATGTAACGGTGCTGTTATAAGTTGGCCAACCTGATAAAGAGCAGCTAACTGCTGGTTTGCTTTGCTTAATTCTGCAGTACGCTTTTCAACTTGTTGTTCCATCTCATCATTCGCCCTATGAAGAGCTTCTTCGGCCTGTTTACGCTTTGTAATATCATGAACAAAACCATACCAGATAACTCCTCCATCCGGATGGGGCTTCGGGTTTGTGGAACCCTCCAACCAAAGCTGGCCCCGAACAGGATGCAGAACACGAAACTCATGATTCCATGGAGTCATAGTTCGGGCGGATTCGGCTATGGATTCATTAAGCAACTTAATGTCATCAGGATGAGTTCTCTCAAGGAGTGAGGTAGCATCATCCGTCACATCTTCGGAGCGCAAACCGTACAGATTCTGAATTTGTGGTGAGGTGTAAGGCATACAAACAGTGCCATCAAGTTTAAGATAGAAAGTGCCCATTAAACCCGGAGATGATTCTGCCAGGTTACGCAAGTCCAATTCCCTTGAAGCAAGTGCTTTTTCTGCCAGCTTGCGAGTGGTAATATCTCTTGTGACTGTCAGTATTCCTGTTGGTCTGAGCGTGCTGTCCCTTAAAAAGGATACAGCTATTTCGACCCAGATTGTTGAACCGTCTTTACAATATTCCTCAAGCTCAAGAGAAACCGTTCTATTTGGATCGGCAACTCCATCTTCTTCCATGGACATTTGTTCATCAAATATCTTTAGCATTTTTGAAAACGAGGATGGTGTAAATATTTGATCCATTCTATGGACTATGGCCTCTTCAGGCAAATAACCACGAAGTTTATATATTGACGGACTGACATAGGTAATATTGAGGTCAAGGTCCAGTACTGTTATAGTATCAGCTGTGTTTTCAGCAATCAAACGGTATTTTTCTTCACTTTCAAGAAGTGCTTTTTCTGCCTCACCCTGTTTTATTATTTTATGCATTTCGTTTGCCGCCTCATCTTCCTTATATCCGGGTGTGATATCCCTGAAAAGACAAAGCATTACTTTCCTTCCTCCATACGATACAGAACTGGTATTAACTTCAATTGGTTCGCTATTCCTTTTCATGATTATATGGATTCCTTCAGGGAAGAAATAGTTTTCATCTCCCGTACTCTTAAAGTCTGCAACCGTCTCAGGCCAGATTAATAGATCAAAGAATGATATTTGAAGCACTTGCTTGTGCGAAATACCAAATTGACGGATTGCCTGTTCATTTGCTTCGATAAGCAATCCCCGAAGGTCCATTATAAAAGCAGCTTCAGGGTTGTTTTTGAACCAGGTTTGAAATCCCGTTTTGTTATTCTTTTTCATCTCACAAATTTTTTTAGATTGCCCTCAAAACAATTGATAACCAAAGGATATGAAATATTTAATAATACAGCAGATAAGTATCAATTTGCAACGTGTGGCTTTTTACTTATAGCTCTGTTGCATGGTTGGGAATGGTTATGGGGTGCGCAAGTAAGACTAATACATTTTTTTGCTATAATATAATAAAAAATTTGGCATTAGTCATTGCTTCTGTGAAGAGAATCTATAATGTTACAGTCCTTAAGTTTCCTTATATTAGTACCATCAGAAACCTGATTTGATTCGAAAGCAGGTGTCAATTGCATGGAAATCCCGAAAAGACAAAAGAATCGAAATATGCCGGAATAATATTTATGCTGTCTGCCCAACCCTGAATTGCAAATATACCCACATATAAAGGCTTAATATTCAAATCTCTACTGGCAGCTTCTTCAAAAGCAAAACTTTCAGCCGGACTGGTGGAATATAGAAACCGAAAATGATCCACTTTCTTTTCAATCTTCAGTGCAGATGCTCTCAAATTGTTTATTACAAGACTTTGATTTACTGAATCCATATTAAAAACTGAAAAATGTGCAATTTCTTCAGGCTTGCTTAACGATCCGCTTTCTGACGAACTTAGTACCTGGACTATAATCTCTGGAGGCATTTTATAACCTCCAAAAAAATCATTGTATGAAATGGATAATCTAATCATTTTGCCAGAAAATGTTGAATCCTCAGAAATAATTATACCTGCCTGTTGCCAGTTCTTGATAGGAATAAAATCTGTAAGATGGGCCTCCACGGTAAAGCAATCCGAGGGGATTCTCCTTATCAATAAATTTTTAATTCCTGCCATATTTTTATTAAGAGACCAGTTATCACCTCTAATCGTATATAATGCTAAATGACCTGGTTTTTCAATTCTTTTGTTCCACCAATTAATATCCTTTGCCTTAAGGATCCATCCCTTGCTTTTCAAGGAATCTTCAGAAACCGCGTTGAAATTGTCGGTAAAGTACCTTATTCTGTTCTTTTTAATAAAATAATTAGCCAACAACAATCCAAAGAATAGTCCTATCATGGCTAAAAATATAAAAGCCGCTTTTTTCCAATGGGATATTAATATCTTCCAGCCTGGTCTGATAGTTGTATATCTGCTTCTGTATTGAAACCAATACGGATAATGATTCTCTTTGTCTTTCCGTTTTAGTTCATTTGTATACGGGGCATCAAGCACATACCGTGCTATAGTATCCAGCGTGGCGATAGATGGATTTTCCTGTCTGGTTACTTTGTCACTGCTGAGTACATAAAGCGAATAGTTTTTAATACTCTTAGTACCAACTACAAGTCCGGTTTTTTCAAATATAATATTGGATAGAAGTTTGCTGTCCGATTCGGAAAGAGGTGTGGTTAACGGAAAGCCATAACACTTTTTGCATGCCTCTTTAAACAAACTGATGAATATAGGTTTATTCAAATCCCTCATCTTTTACCTCCATACTATGTTTTACTTTTTCAAATATGGATTTCCTCCGCAGTTCCACAGAATTCCGCTGTAATTCCAACTTCTGACATTGCCTTCCGATATTTTTGTCTGAAAGTATCAAAACTTAAAATTATGAAATTTTCACTTTTCTCAGTCTTCTTAATCCTTCATATATCTGCATTTTCTCAAAATCTGCAACTCCATTATGACTTCAGACATAGTATCGATCCTAAGTTGAATCCTGGTAATTACCCAACCTTTAGTTTTGAATATTTCAAAAACGCAGATACCTTAGGTACGGGTTCTTTTCTTTTAAAGCTACAGACAGACCTGAATGGGAAAAACAATAATGTTGGGCAGTGTTTTGTTCAGGCTTCCAAATCGCTGAAATTCTGGGATCCTAATGTTTATTTGTATCTCACCTATAGTGGGGGCTTGGGTGTCACACCTTCCTCGTTTGGATACTATCTATACAATTCTTACGGGGTGGGTGTTTCCACCTTGCTATTTTGGAATGGAGTATGGATTGTTCCAAGTGTATGTTTTCGCGTTAATGCTTTTGACAGGCCAAGTTATGATCCCCAGTTTACAATCTATTTTGGCAGAGGATTTATCAATTACAAAGTTTTCACAGCCGGCAGTTTCACTTTTTGGACTCAAAACAGAAATAAGGGGCATGATTATGCAAAAGATTTAGAAGGTAAAAAATTTGTTTTTTTTGGTGATCCCCAAATCTGGGTCAAGATTAAAAATAAATTTTCTGTAGGCTCAAGAATTAATATCTATTATAATTTACTGAGTGAAAATCAGATTCAGGTTTATCCAACCTTTGGTATCAAACATCTGTTCTGATCACCTGTCTTAATGGCCGCATCAAGCCGGCCCTCATACGGCTTTCCCGCAGCTGGCTTTCTTTTTACCGCATTGCCAGCATCTTAATCTCAATCGCCTTTTCATCCCCGTCATCCTCGTTCAGTATCTGGTTGGCAATGTCCAGGGCCTTTTCTTTCTCCCCGAGCAGTAATAACGCTTCTGCTTTTTTGTACAATATATTATTGCCTATTATAAAATCTTCGGCGTTCTCAACATATGAAAGCGCTATATCACAACTTTCAGATGTTTTTGCAGCATTTCCCAGTTTCAGGTAACAATCGGCAATGGTGTCCCAGATGCTGGCAAGATTGGAATTGTAATGCTGATTGTCTCTTTTCTGCTCCAACCTTTCCCTGACGGTTAGAAATGATGCCAATGCCTCCTCATAATTTTTTCCAACGGTATGAATAAAACCGCTAAAGGTTTCCAACTGAATACTGGCCGGGTACAGTTCTTTTGCACGGTTCAGCAACCGGTGGAATACCGGTAGGCATTCGGTTGTTTCAACTTTAAAATACAGATTTGTGAGCGTTTCAGCAATATGGGTCTCGTCGGTGTACCTCTCAATAAGGATCAATCCGGCATTTTCAAGTTCATGAAACTCCCTGAGCGTTGTTGCGCTTCCGATAGTAATGAAATCATTGAGTTGCGTATGAAACGATTCAGCAAGCCCGGAACCGGAAAATTCAGCAAGGTGTTTAACGGCGATGTGATCTTCGTCAAGGGATTCATTTAATACCGCCAGCAGCAACAGGTTAAAAGCATTGCCGACTGCCGTCATTTTCTCAAGAATACTGATGCCATTTTCCATCTTGTCATAACGCAGTTCTCCATATTCCAGGTATTTGATACAGGTGTCGCAGATCTTACGGACAGACCTTTCCTGTCTGTCTTTCTCATTTTCAATAATACCAATTAAATGTGTCTTAATTTCATCGCTCAATCCGCTGACGACATCAACAAACAGTGACATGTGCTTATGGTTTTAAAGTTTGCAAAGGACAAATATACCTGCCATGTTTCAATAAAAAAATTAAGAAATACGAATTGAAGATAATGAAAGGGGGCGTGGTCGGGAGACTACGCCTGGAAAAGGGCATTAGTGCAAGGCATAAATGCAGCTGTCTGTGCTGCCGAAATATACCATTCCACCGGAGACGGCGGGGGATGACAACACGGATCCCACGGAATAGATCAGATCAACCGCCTTCATGTTCGCAACATAACTGTTCTCCGTGAATATTTTTGTATAGTTGAATTCGCCATTCGGGGCAATTACGGAATCCTTGTTGGCTATTGCAGCCGGCGTTTGAAATTCCCATACTGGTCGTCCTGTACTGGCCTTGAATGCCGTCAGGCATCCGCCATGTGTTCCAAGGTAGATCTTCCCATCGGCCACTACCGGTGAAGAAAAACCATAGGTTTTGCAGTCCCCTGTATACAGCAACTTCCCTGTGATGGCATGCAAGGCAATTAATTTGTGGGAGTCTGAGGTTTCATAGTAAAGGCTATCGTTATAAATT
>Ga0074195_1002644_pt1 | contig 19252 bp, 13 predicted proteins | sample EPASupsiteHSE623_FD_64525 | JGI IMG/M metagenome (GOLD analysis project Ga0074195, IMG submission 64525) | Bioremediated contaminated groundwater from EPA Superfund site, New Mexico - Sample HSE6-23 | ecosystem: Environmental > Aquatic > Deep subsurface > Groundwater > Contaminated ...
ATACTCGGCATCTCGATGGCCTCGGCCCGCGCCGCTTCCCACGCGCTCCGCCTGCCGCTGTTCCGCTACCTTGGCGGCGTCATCAGCGACACCCTGCCGGTCCCGCTGTCGAACATACTCAACGGCGGCGCCCACGCCGACAACACCGTCGACTGTCAGGAATTCATGATAGCCCCCATCGGCGCATCGTCCTTCCGCGAAGCGATCCGCTGGAACGCCGAAGTGTTCCACACCCTCAAGAAGATACTGAAGGACAAAGGGCTCGCCACCGGCGTCGGCGACGAAGGCGGCTTTGCCCCGAACCTCAAGTCGGATGAAGAGGCGATCGCGGTCATCGTCACGGCCATCGAGAAGGCGGGCTTCAAGCCGGGGACCGATATCGTCCTCGCGCTCGATGTGGCGGCCAGCGGCATGTACGAGAACGGCGTCTATACCTTCCTCAAATCGGGCGGCGCGAAGAAGACGAGCGCCCAGATGGTCGATTTCTACGAAAAACTGGTCAAGAACTATCCCATCTTCTCCATCGAGGACGGCATGGCCGAGGATGACTGGGAAGGCTGGAAGATGCTCACCGACCGGATCGGCGACAAGACCCAGATCGTCGGCGACGACCTGTTCGTGACCAACATCGAACGGCTTCAGCGCGGCATCACCGAAGGGAGCGCCAATTCCATCCTCATCAAGCTCAACCAGATCGGCACGGTGACCGAGACGCTCGACACCATCGCCCACGCCCACCGCAGCGGCTTCACCACCATCATCTCCCACCGTTCGGGCGAGACCGAGGATACCTTCATCGCCGACCTCGCGGTGGCGGTGAACGCGGGCCAGATAAAGACCGGGTCGCTCTGCCGCACCGAGCGCATCGCGAAGTACAATCAGCTTCTGCGCATCGAGGAATTCCTCGGCGATATGGCCTTCTATCCGGGCGACAGCATCCGGTAATATCCTCCGGGAGGGGAACCCATGACCGATAAGAAAAAACCGGCCGACAAGGGTTTCGGCATCGTCCGCGCCGTCGCGCTGGGCGCCTTCGTCATCTTCGCGGCCTTCTTCCTCCACTTCGCCGCGAAGCCGGAGGGAAGCCGCAATATGTACATGCTCGAGATGCTCCTCTACGACGCGCAGGTCAAGATGCTGCCGGGAGAGGAGGCGTCGACGAGGTTCGCCATCGCGGCGGCCGACAACAAGGCGCTCATCAAATACGGCCGCTGGCCGTGGGACCGCGGCGTCATCGCCGATCTCATCGAAACGATGATGCAGAACGGCGCGAAGGGGGTCATCTTCGATATGACCTTCTCCGAACGGGTCAACCGCGACCTCGAGGCGAAGATCGCGACGCTCGACCCGGCGTGGGTATCGGGCGACAACAAGCTCAAGACGGTGCTCGACAAGTACGGCCGCAAGGTGGTGCTCGGCTCCATCCTGCAGCCGCCCGTCGAGGTGACCGATCCGGCCGAGGCCGAAGCGGCGATAAAGGTCGCGCAGACCAAGTCGAACTTCATGCTCAAGCCCGCCGAGGCGGCGGCGCAGGGGAAACCGCCCGTGCTCCACAGCTACGCGGGACTGGTCCTGCCGCTTCCCGAGTTCGTCGGGACCGGCGCCGATCTCGCCTATTTCAACACCGTTCCCGATCTCGACGGCCCCATCCGCAACTACCTGCTCATCGGCTCGGTGCGGCAGGGCGACGGGGAATGGGTGCTCCTGCCGTCGCTCGCGCTCGCCGCGACGCAGATCTATTTCGACAAGGTGGCGAAGGTCACCTACTCGACCAACGGCGTCGAGGCGGTGAATGTCGGCGATCTGACCATCCCGACGAACTACGACGGCATCACCCTCATCAACTACTACGCGAAGAGCGATAAATTCCACACCTTCTCCATCGCCGACATGGCCTCCGCCGATGTCAAGGACAAGGTGGTCTTCGTCGCCAACACGGCGCTCGGCACGTGGGATCAGCGCGTGACGCCGCTCGAAGAATTCATCCCCGGCATCTTCGTCCACGCCGCGATGATGAACAACATCCTCGAAGGGCGCTTCATCACCGCGCCGGTCTGGTCCTACCTCGCGTCGTTCCTCTTCGTCCTGATCCCGCTGTTCTTCATCCGCTTCCTCTACCACCGCGTTCCGCTCTGGCAGGGGATCACCGGCACCGCCCTCTACTCGGTCGCCTTTTTCCTGTTCGGCTACTTCGCCCACAAGTCGGGCGTGCTCATCTACATGGCAACGCCGCTCCTGTTCCTGTGGTTCCTGACGCTCGTGGTCTACATCGGCAAATACTTCTTCGTCGACAAGCAGTCCTCGTTCATGCGCAACGCCTTCGCGAAGTACCTCGACCCAAAACTCCTCTCCCAGCTCACCGGCGACCCCGACCAGATACAGCTCTACGGCCGCAAGAAAGAGATAGTCGCTCTCTTCTCCGATATCGTCGGCTTCACGACCCTCTCCGAATCGATGCCACCCGAAGACCTCATCAAGGCGATAAACCGACTCTTCACCCCGGCGACCGCCGCGGTCCTTGAGCACAGCGGCTTCCTCGACAAGTACATGGGCGACGCGATGATGGCGCTCTACGGCGCTCCCATCGAGATAGCGAACAAGGAAAAAGAAGCATGCCGCTCGGCGGTCAAGATCATGGAGCGGATGGACATCGTCCGCGCCGAGTTCAAGATCGAGGGGAAGCCCGATGTCCGGATGGGCGTCGGCGTCAACGCCGGCGACGCCATCGTCGGCAACATGGGCTCCGAAGAGCGGTTCAACTACTCGGCCATCGGCGACGCGGTCAACACGGCATCACGCATGGAAGGGCTGACGCGCCCCTACGGCGTTCGCATCATCGCATCGGAGAAGATATTCGAACGGGCACAGGATGAGTTCCTGTTCCGCTGGCTCGATACGGTGCAGGTGAAGGGAAAGAAAAAGGGCGTTCCCATCTTCGAACTGATGGGGCGTCTTACCGACGCGGGGATAGAGGAGAAGCGGAAGCTCAAGGAGCAGTATGAAGCGGCGCTCACCGCGTTCGTCGCGGGCGACATGGCCGCCTGCCTCGCCGCGTGCGAGAAGAGCACTTTCCCCGAAGACAAGGCGTTCGCCTTCCTCAAGGAGCGCGCCCTTGAACTCAAAGAGTCGGGCGAAGCCTACAACGGCATCTGGGAATTCAAGTCGAAGTAAGTTCTCTGTTATCCCTAATAATTGACAAATCGGACCGGTACGGTATTCTTCCGCATGCTGGTTTTCAGACCAACCAATCCATAGGAGGAACTCATGTCAGGACACGGTGAAGGCGGACCCGTCAAGGGGCTCCCCGAGAATGCCTACCGCGAACTCAAAGCGGGCGAAGTGTATGAGCCGGTGATGCCGGCGACCGAGAATGTTCAGGAAGTTACGCGCTGGTCGCTCTTCATGGGCCTCCTGATGGCGGCGGTCTTCTCTGCCGCTGCCGCCTATTCCGGGCTTAAGATCGGACAGGTGTTCGAAGCGGCCATCCCGATATCGATCATCGCCGTGGGCGCCTCGGCGGCGCTCCGCAAGAAGAACGTGCTCGGCCAGAACGTCATCATCCAGTCGATCGGCGCCGCCTCCGGCGTCATCGTCGCGGGCGCCGTGTTCACGATCCCCGGGCTCTACATCCTGCAGGCGAAATACCCCGAGATCCGGGTCGATTTCTGGCAGATATTCTTCTCGTCGCTCCTCGGCGGCTTCCTCGGCATCCTGTTCCTCATCCCGTTCCGCAAGTACTTCGTGCGCGACATGCACGGCAAACTCCCCTTCCCCGAAGCGACCGCCACCACCGAGATCCTCATGACCGGCGAGAAGGGCGGCGCGCAGGCGAAGCTTCTCGTGGTCAGCGGCCTCATCGGCGGCCTGTTCGATTTCGCCTTCACCTACCTCAAACTGTGGGGTGAGGAATTCACCTCCCGCGCCCTCCCCTACGGCGAGATGCTCGCCGAAAAGGCGAAGATGGTCTTCAAGTTCAATGTCAGCGCACTCATATTCAGCTTCGGGTTCCTCGTGGGCCTGCGTTTCTCGCTCATCATTGTAGCGGGATCGCTTCTGTCATGGTTCGTCTTCGTCCCGCTCATCAATGAGATCGGCGTGCTGGCCGTCGCGGCCGGCGCTCCGGGCAATCCCTTCGCCGCGATGGCCCCCGAAGCGATCTTCAAAGCGTACGTCCGCCCCATCGGCATCGGCGCCATCGCGATGGCCGGCATCATCGGCATCATCAAGTCGGGCGGCGTGATCGGGTCGGCATTCAAATTGGCGGTCGGCATCGGCGGCAAGGCCTCCGGTCAGGCGCAGGCGGTCCGCACCGACCGCGATCTCAAGATGTCGTTCGTCCTGCTCTTCATCGGGCTCACGCTCGTGGCCGTTTTCCTGTTCCTTCTGCTCGGCGTCAAAGTGACCCTCATGCAGGCGGTCGTCGCGCTCATCACGATCTTCGTGATATCGTTCCTCTTCACCACCGTCGCGGCCAACGCCATCGCGATAGTCGGCACCAACCCGGTATCCGGCATGACGCTCATGACCCTCATCCTTTCCTCGGTGATACTCGTATGGGTGGGTCTCAGCGGCTGGCAGGGAATGGTCGCGTCGCTCATCATCGGCGGCATCGTCTGCACCGCGCTCTCCATGGCGGGCGGCTTCATCACCGACCTCAAGGTGGGCTACTGGCTCGGCACATCGCCCTACAAACAGCAGACCTATAAGTTCCTCGGGACGCTGGTCGCGTCGGCGACGGTCGGCCTGGTCATCTTCGTCCTGAGCGAGGTCTTCGGCTTCGTGCAGACCCCCGAGCACGCCAATCCGATGGTCGCCCCGCAGGCGAACGCCATGGCGGCCATCATCGAACCGCTCATGTCGGGGACCGGCGCTCCGTGGATGCTGCTGGCGATCGGCGCGGTGATCTCCATCCTCATGAACTGGCTCAAGATATCGCCGCTCGCTTTCGCTCTGGGCATGTTCATCCCGCTGTCGCTGAACACTCCGCTGGTGGTCGGCGGCCTGCTCAACCATTACTTCAATAAAAATGCCGATGAGAAACTGGCCAAGGCGCGCAACGACCGCGGCATCCTGATCGCCTCCGGCTTCATCGCCGGCGCGGCGCTCTTCGGCGTGATCGGCGCGGTGATACTCTTCATCACCGGCAGTGAACAGTCGATGATGCTGATAGACTGGTCGGCCGTCACCAACGGCGCGGTCATCTCCGAAGCGCTCGCGTTCGTGGCGTTCGCCGGACTTATCGTCTATTTCATCTGGGAATCGATGAAGGCGAAGAAAGAGGACTAAACGCCGGTCTTGAATCCCAGCCGTTTCTTCAACGATTCAAAGAAGTGATATCCCACCGGCACCACCAAGAGCGTAATGACCAGCGACAGTAACTGCCCGCCGATGATCCCTTTGGCCATCGAGGCGCGCGCCGCGGCGCCGGGACCGGTCCCCAGTGCGATGGGGGTCATGCCGGCGACCAGTGTCATGGTGGTCATCAGGATGGGACGAAGCCGCGCCTTATTGGCGTCGATGATCGCCTGTTCGAGCGGTTCTCCGCGCGCCTGAAGCGTGTTGGCGTAATCTATCTGCAGAATGCCGTTCTTCTTGACGATGCCGAAGAGCATGAAGATACCGAGCAGGCTGTAGAGATTGAGCGTTTCGCCGGTGAGCAGGAGCGACAGCAGGGCGAACGGCAGGGTGAGCGGCAGGGCGAGCAGGATCGTGATGGGATGGGCGAAGCTCTCGAACTGCGCCGCAAGGACGATATACATGAAGATGAAGGCGAATCCGAAGGCGAGCAGCATGTTGCTCATCGATTCGGCCATCACCTTCGAACGGCCGATCAGCACCGGCTGATATCCGTTGGGAAGATCGAGCCCCTTGACCATCGTGTCGAGCGTCGCGGTGGCGGCGCCGGTATCGATGCCGTCGAGGTTGGCGTAGATGGAGACACGCCGCTGACGGTTGAAACGGTCAATGACCGACGGGCTTTTGCCGTATTCGATGCGGGTGACCTGTGACAGCGGCACCGGGAGCCCCTTCGCCGAAGAGACGGTCAGGGTGCCGAGCGCCTCGGCGTCGTCACGGAAGCTCTTGTCGAGCCGGAGCCAGACATCGTACTGTTCCGATCCTTCACGGTATTTGGTGATTATCTCACCGCCGACGAGCGTCCGGAGCGTCCCGGCGATGTCGCCGACCGACAGACCCAGATCGGCCGCCTTGCGCCGGTCGATGATCACCCGCGCTTCGGGCTTACGGGCGACCAGTGATGTCGAGACATCGACGAATCCCGGCGCGTCGCGCAGTTGCGCCACTATCTTGTCGGAATAGCCCATGAGCCTATCGAGATCGGGTCCGGTCATATCGTACTGGAAGGTCGCGGCGCGGTTGCCGCCGAAACCGCCGCCGATGGCGCTGGCCGACGAGACGATCTCGGGATATTTCTTGAGCACGCGGCGGATATCGCGCTGGACATCGAACTGCGAATAGTCGCGCTTTTCGAGCGGCTCGATGGTGACATAGACCTTGGCATTGGTCACATCGTCGGCGCCGCTGCGGCCGATCTGGAGAAGCGTGAGGGTGACGCCGCGCACCGTGCGGATGTCGCGTTCCACCGCCTCGGTCATGGCGGTGGCGCTCTCCAGTGTCACGCCGGCGGGCAGTTGGAGCTCGACCTGTATCTCGCCGCGGTCGTCGATCGGCATGAAGTCCTTGCCGAGCTGTTTGCTGACGGGCACCACCGAAACGATGATGGCGATGGCGATGAGCACGATGACCCACCGGTGATGTATCGAGAAGTTCACCGCGCTACCGTAGACCGCCTCGACCCGCTTCCATACCGCGGCCATCAGGTGATCGTCGCCCGGCTTGTGCCGCAGGAAGTTGGATGAGAGCATCGGAGTGAGGGTGAACGAGATGAACAGCGACACCGCGATGGCGAAGGCGACCGTGAGGCCGAATTCGTGGAAGAAACGGCCCGACATCCCCCGCATGAAGGCGATCGGCAGGAAGATGACCATGAGCGATGTGGTGGTCGCCGTGACCGCCAGTCCGATCTCCTTGAGACCGTCGATGGCGGCGTCGTAGGCATTCTGACCGTACTGCTCCATGTGCCGGTATATGTTCTCCAGTACGACGATGGCGTCGTCTATGACGATGCCGACCGACAGCGTGAGCCCGAGCAGCGACATGTTGTTGAGGGTGAAACCCATCGCCTGCATGAAGGTGAACGTGGCGATGAGCGATGCCGGTATCGCGACGGCGGCGATGATGGTCGCGCGGAGGTTACCGAGGAACAAAAGCACCGCCAGTGACGCGAGCAGACCGCCGAGCAGCAGGTGGAATTTCAGTTCATGGAGCGAGTTATTGATGAAGATCGATTGGTCTGAAACGACCTCGACCGCGATATCTTTCGGCAGGGTCGGCAGTATCTTCTCCATCCGCTCTTTGACCGCGTCGACCACCGCGATGGTGTTGGAACCCGACTGCTTGATGACATCGAGCGAAACGGTGGCGGCGTAGGTCCGTTCGTCGTTCTTTTTCCACAGACGGGCGATGTTGCGCGGCTCTTCGACCGAATCGGCGACCGCGGCGATATCGCCGAGCTGTACCTGCCGCCCTCCTTTGGAAAGTATCGTTATCCGGCGGAGATCATCCAGTGATTCGATCCGGCCGAGCGTCCGGAGCATCTCCTCGCGCCCTCCCTTGTCGATACGGCCCGCCGGTATCTCGACATTCTGCGCCGCGAGCGCCGCCTTGACCGCGCCGACCGGGATGCCGAGCGCCTGCATCTTGTCGGCGTCCAGCGTGATATTGACCGCCCGTTTCCAGTAACCGGAAAGCGTCACCGCGCCGACCCCCGAAACATTCTCCAGCGATTCCTTTATCGAGAGCCGTGCGATCTCGGAAAGTTCTTTCGGATCGCGGTTCCCCGACAGGGCGAGGGTGATGACCGGAAAGGCGTCGAAGTCGATACGCGTGACCACCGGCATCTCGGTCCCCTCCGGCAGCAGAGCGACCGCCGCCGATACCTTGTCGCGGACATCCTGCACCGCCTCGTCGATGGGCTTTTCGAGAAGGAACTTGACCCGGACGCGAGACACCCCCTCGCTGCTGGAGGAAGAGAGTTCGTCGATGCCCGAGACGGTGTTGACCGCCTCTTCGATCGGTTTGGTGATGAGCGTCTCGACCTCTTCGGGCGAGGCGCCGCGCATGATGGTGGTGACGGTGACCATCGGGAATTCGACCTTGGGGGTCAGGTCGACGCCGATGGCGCGGTAGGAGAATATCCCGAGGACGACCAGCATCACCGTGAGCATCGTGGCGAAGACGGGCCGCCGTATGAAGACCGTGAATGCGTTCATGCGTCTACTCCGTACGCGGCGCGGCGGTCATGCCGTCGTAGAGCGTCTCGGAGGCGCTGACCACCACCTGTTCGCCCGCCGCAAGGCCCTGTGAGATGATGACCCGCCCACCGCGACGGAGGGCGACCGTGACCAAGCGCTCTTTTATCTTGCCGTCGGCGAAGATGAAGACCTTGTCGCTCCCGGCGAAGGTGATGAGGGCGCTTTCGGGCACCGCGACCACCTCCTCGCTTCCCGGCAGCGATATCCGACAGGTGGCGAAGGTCCCCGACTTTATCTTGAGATCGCCGTTGGGTACCTCGGCCTCTATCGCGAAGGAGCGGTTCTCGGCGTTGATGAGCGGGCTTACCCGCCGCACCGTTCCCTTCGCGGTCGTGCCGGGGGCCGACGCCGGCATCACCGTGACGGCGATGCCGCTTTTCAAGAGCGGCGCGTAGCGTTCGGGCACCTCGCCACGGAACTTGAGCGGGGAGACCTGCACGAGCTGGAAGATCGCGCTCCCGGTCCGGACATATTCACCCTCATTGACCAGCCGTTTGGCGACCACCGCGTCGAAGGGCGCCTTGAGTTCGGTGTCGGCCAGCTTCTTTTTCGCGGTGTCGAGCGTCACGCGGGCCACATCGACCCGCCGCGCGGCGTCGTCGGCCTGTTGGCGCGTCGCCATGCTTTTGTCGGCCAGCGCCGTGATGCGGGTAAGATCGGCCTCGGCCGCCTTGAATTCCACATCGGCCTGACGCACCTTGAATTCGTATTCTTCGGGCGCTATCCGCGCGATCACCGTCCCCGCCTTGACCACCGATCCGAGATCCGCCATGAGCGCGGCGATACGGCCGTCGGTCTCGATAGCGACGGTCGCCTCACGCGACGGCAGGAGCGACCCGGTCACCTCGACCGACCGTTCCATCTTCTCGGTCACCGCCGCCTTGAGCGCGACGGTGGCGCCGCCCCCCTTGCCGGCGGCCGCCGGCGGCTCGGCCGGTTTTGCGCCGCAGGCCGACAAAAACGCGGCAACGACTATGATGCAGAGGGTACGCATATCATTCTCCCTTGTGTTGATAGAAGGAACGGCCGCCCAGCCCCAGCGCCTTCTTCAGCTTCGCCTTGGCCGTCTCCAGATCGTAGCGCGTCTGGATGAGCGCCGATGAGGCCTGTTCGTAGAAGGCCTGCGCGTCGGAGACATCGGTGATGGTGCCGAGCCCCTGTGCGAACCGCTGGTCGGCAAGATCGAGCGCCGCCTTGGCCGCGTCGTACATCGTCCGGGTCGGCGCCTCTTTGTCGCGTGCCTCTTTGAGCGCGGTGAGGGCGGTCTCGACCTCGTAGCGGATAGATTGTTCGAGCGCCCGCAGGTTGAGTTCCAGTATCGTCACCGCCGCATCGGCATCCTTCGCCTGCGTCTGGGTGGCGAGTCCCGCGAAGATGTTCCAGCTGACCGCCGCGCCGATGTACCAGTTGTATTTAAGCGCGTCGAACTCGTAGCCGCCGTAACTCACCCCGGCGTTCGCCTTGAATTGCGGATAGTAGTCGCCGCGCGCCGCCTTTGCGGTCAGGCGCGAGGCCGCTATCTTCTCCTTGAGGGCGCGGGTATCGGGCCGTTGCGCTATGGCCGCCGCCACCGCACGCGCCGCATCGTCGTCGCCCACATCGCCCACGTTCGCCTCGGGATCTATCTCCAACTCGTCGGCCGGATCGCGCCCGATGGCGGTCGCCAGCGCCTTTTGGGCGTTCAGCCGCAGATTGGTCGCTTTTATCAGGTTGAGTCGCGCCGACGCCAGTTCCGCTTCGGCCCGCAATTTGTCGACCGGGGTGCGCAGGCCGTTGTCCACCTGCGCCGTGGCCGTCTCATAGCGTTTTTCCATCTGCGCGACCGATCCGCGCACCGATACCAGCGTCGCGTCGGCCGCCAGCACCGCGTAGTAGGCCTGTACCACCGTCAGGTAGAGATTGTTCACCGCCGCGTCGGCGTCGAGTTCCGCGGCGCTCCGGGTGTAGCCGGCCCCCTGATAATTGTAGTAGGTCTTGAAATCCCAGATGTTCTGCGTGACCAGCAGCGACAGAGAATAGTTGTTGAAGGAATCGGTTTCGGAGCGTTCCGGGGGCATCGTGGCCGCGGGGTTCAGCGCCGCGGGGTTGAACATCCCGAGCAGATCCTGGAAGGAAGAGGCACCGGGAATGGGCGCAGAATTGAGGGTGGTCCGCTTGTAGCTGAGCTCACTCGATATGATCGGCATGAAGCCCGCCCGGACGAGGAGTTGTTTATTCTCGGAGGCTTCGGCGCTCTTGACCGACGAAAGATAGCTCGGATTGGCGGTCACCGCGCTCTGTAGCGCCTCGTCGAGCGTCAGCATTTCCGCCGCCGCGAGCGACGCGTTGAAGAACGGCAGCGTCAAAAGCAGGAATAAATATCGTTTCATGGGCTTGCGTCTCCCTGTGCGTCAATAGTTTGACGAAACCTTCGAGCAATGAGTAAAATTTCTTTGCCCGACATCCCCTTGTTATGCTCAATTTACTTGAATTTGCAACTGTTTTTGGGGTATGGTGTGGCGTTTTAACCGACGGAGATACCGTGAAGATCGTTTTCGCCACCGGCAACAAGCACAAACTACAGGAAGCGCGCGAGATATTCACCGGCGTCGAGGTGCTCTCCATTCTCGACTTCGATAAGAACTTCGATCCCGACGAATACGGCAAGAGCTTTCTTGAGAACGCCGTCATCAAGGCCGAGGCGGCGCGCGCGGTCGCCGGCGGCCTGCCGGTCCTCTCAGACGATTCGGGGCTCATCGTCCCGGCTCTTGACGGCGCCCCCGGCATCCATTCGGCCCGTTGGGGCGGGGTGAACGGCGATCATGCCCGGAACCGGGCAAAACTGAGGACCGACCTTGTCGGCATCACCGACCGGAGCGCCCATTTCCTCTGCACGGCGGTACTCATTGGAGCCGGAGGGAATGCACTGGTCGCCACCGGCCGTGTCGACGGCACCCTCATCGACGAAGAACGGGGCGACGGCGGCTTCGGCTACGACCCCATGTTCATCGCCGACGGCGATATCCGGACGCTCGCCCAGCTGTCACCCGACGAGAAGAACGCCCTCAGTCACCGTGGTCGCGCTTTCCGCAAACTGGAGGAGATGCTCAGATGTCTCGCCTTGATAGGATAAAACGGGCCGCAGGATCCGCCTGCATCTTTTCGCTTTCGGGACCGACGCTGACCGAACGGGAGGAACGCTTCTATCGCGAGACCTGCCCCGCCGGCGTCATCTTCTTCCGGCGCAATGTCGAAACGATCGCCTCGCTCGAGTCGCTGTGCGGCGAGCTCCGGCGCATAGAGTCGCTCCGCATCGTCTCGATAGACGAGGAAGGGGGGCGCGTGCGGCGACTTCCCACCGGGCCCTACTCGCTGCCGCCGGCCAAGGCGCTCGCCGCGCTGGACGAGGATGAGTTCAGCGACCGGGTCAAGGCGCTCGGCCGCGAACTGAAACGCATCGGCATCACGATGGACATGGCGCCCGTGGTCGATCTCCGCTCCGGCGAGGATGCGAGCATCGTCGGCGACCGCGCCTTCTCCGGCGATCCCGAAGAGGTATCGCGTCACGCGCTGCGCTATCTGTCGGCGCTCCGCGACGAAGGGGTCTTCGGCGTCATCAAACATTTCCCCGGACACGGCGCGACGACGATAGATTCTCACAAAGAACTGCCGCGCATCGAGAAATCGCTCCGCGAACTGGCGGCCGAGGACCTGCTCCCCTACCGGCGGCTCGCCGGGACGGCGCGGTTCGTGATGGTCGCCCATATACTCGTCCCCGACGCCGATCCGCTCTTCCCCGCGAGCCTTTCGCGGCAGTGGATGCGCATCCTGCGCCGCGACATGGGATTCGACGGCATCGTGATGACCGACGACATCGAAATGCATGCGCTCGACAAATGGTCGCCCGAAGAGAAGGCGGCGCTCTTCCTCGCCTCGGAAAGCGACCTGTTGCTCGTCTGTTCGGGAAAAGAGGATATCATGCGGGCCCACTGGGAGGCGCTGGTGCGCGCCGCCGAGGCCGACGACGCGATACTCGCGCGACTCGAACATCTCCGCGAACGGCTCGAAGGCGAATTCTTCGCGATCAGCCGCTAATTCATTTTTTCCCGGATATCGTCTTATCGCGACAGGATGAGATGCCCTATACTGTAGACGCCGTCACCGCCCGAAGGAACGACGACTATCGTATCATAGCCTTCCGCGGCTACCGACGGCGGCACCGCAAGACGATGGATGATCAAGCCGTTCTTTCCCTTCTGCGGCGATGCCTCGATCCGTTCGACGACCGTCTTCCCGCGCTGAAGACGAAGCTCATAGCGATCATTGTTGTCGGCTGAAAGTTCTATCACCGGCTCGTTCCGCATTGAACCAAGCGGTACACGGATCCCCTGCTCCGCCAGCCGGACCGTGCCGGGCGCATCCCACGCGGTCCCTTCCCGTTTGATCTGCGCCAACATATCGAGATCGACCTCTATGGGCTCTATCGTCACGTTCTTCTTGCGGCGATAGATGGTCCAGGCGGAGGTCTCATCGACCTTTTCCATCATCGGCAGATACTGCGAGAAGTGGCGTTCATCCCTCTTCCGAAGAGCAAAATAGACGCCTTTGCGCGGACGGGTCAGTTCAGCATACAAAGCGCCGCGTGACTCCGGCAAAGCACGGATATACTGTATCTCGGCGTTCGCGTGAAAATAGGCATAGCCGCCCGAGAAATCACGCTGCAGATTGAGCACCAGCCCCTTTTTGATATCGGGAAGCCGCCCGAGCGCGAAGCTCGGTTCGATGTTCTCCGCGTTGTTCTGAGCATGCGCCTGTGCCCAGTTCGGGTCCATGAGGGCGGTATGCCCGTTGGCTACCGACAGCGCGATGCCGACGAACAGGATCGACGCCAGCGCTCCGTGACGGGGCGCAGCGATGACCGAAAGCCGCTCCCACGCCCAGAAGGCGATGACGCCGAAGAGAACATAGACCGGGAAGAGGAAGCGGAGCTCCTTATGCGGTACAACGATATGCATCAGCGTGTAGAGTACCAGGGGAACGACAACGACCGCGAGCGGACGGGAACGGAAAGCGAACATCAGCGCCGCAAGTGCCGCCGCGATGAGCGGCCACGGATAGAGCTGCGAGAAGACCGGGAAGTAGAATCCCCACGGCTGTCGACCGAAAATGGAGGCGCCGTCCTGCACCACGTTGAACCCGATATAGCGTACGAATGCATGGAGGAACCCACCCCAGGTCAGCAGATCGAGCAGCCCTATGAGAAGAAAGACCACCAAAAAACCGGCGGTGAAATTGACGACGGCAGAACGACGGCGGGAAGCGGAAAGCGCCAGTACGAGGAACAGTCCCGCCGAAAAGAATATCGATTGATAGCGGAACGCGAAGGCGATACCGGCCAACAGCCCCGCGCAGATAGCCTCCTTGCGGGTATCACGGTCCATCGCCGCTCCGGTGAAATACAGCGCGGCGAACAGGAACGGCAGCGCCACCGCCTCGCCAAGCGTCCGCACCGCGACAAAGGACCCCGCATAGAGCAGGCCCGCCGCCACAACGACCAGAAAAGCCCGGGCCCGCGGGGTAAACAGCGCAAAGAAAAGGAAAATGAACACCCAGCCCGCAGCATGGAGAACGGCAAGAACGCTTTTTATCCCGACTGCCAAAAAGTAGGGATCGCGGACGCCGAACAGATCGAGCAGCCAATATACGCCGGCGAAAAAGCCCGGCATGACATAGGAGCGCAGTCCTTCGCCCCACTCCCAGTAGAGGAACCCGCGTCCGAAAACAAGTTCGTGCGCCACTTCGACCGATTGGAATATCTCGTCGCAGGCGACCGGCGCCATGCTGGTGGCGGCAAAGTAAAGACGCGGGAGAAGCGCCGCAATGAACACGATAAGCGCCGTCACCGGTAGCGATAAGCGCTCGACGAACGACTCGGCCCGTCTCGCTGCGTCCGATAGTGTCTCCAGAATTCTCAACATAATGGATCGTTATCCGCGAAGAGGTAAAACCGCCGTAACTCTAGCGCCTTTCCTTGACAAGTCAAAATAAATCGGTCTGATAGGTTCGGTATCAGCGCGTCTTATTCGGAGGCTTGCACATGGCCGATCAGCACCGCGACCGTTTTTTCTTCATCGATAAAGAACTGTGGCTGTTCGCGCCGGTCTACCTCATTCTTTCGTATATCAATCTGACGGTAAAACTCTGGCAGACCCCGGCGTGGTTCTCGCTTTTGGAACGCAACCACCAACTCCTGCTGCAGTTCCAGTATACCAACAACGAGCAGTCGCGGCTCGGTCAGTTCTATATTCCCGAGTTATTCCATCAGCTGTTCGGTCTCTCTATCATCCATAGCTACATGATGAACCGCTTCCTCTTTGTCTTTCTGGCTTTCCTCGTGTTCCATCACTATCTGCGGAAATGGTTCTCTCCCGCCGAAAGTCTGGCCGGCGTACTGCTTCTCGCGGCTACCCTGCCGTTCACCTACATGAACTGTCTTCAGGAAAGCGCACCGCAACTGTTCCTTCTTTTCCTGCTGGCGCTTCTGGCCATTCGCGACGAACGACCGGTATTGCTCGCGGTCACGCTCTTTCTGGGCGGCATGGTCAATGAAACGATGTTCATCCTGCCGGCGGTCTACTTCTTTTACCATCTTCGCTGGGACGGCATCGTGGGCATCGCGCGGACGGCCGGCAGATCGCTACTGGTCGGCATACCGATCATGGTGACGCTTTTTCCCATCCGCTGGATCAACCGCGACCGCCCACACCTCGGCGGCGGCTGGCACTGGCCCGACAACTGGCAGGGGATCGCACGCGACGCCGGAAAGATATTCGACCGGCCGCAGGATGCCTTTTATTGGTATTTCATCCTGATGTACGGCGCCCTCTGGATATACGCAGCGTTCGGATACCGCCGCAGTCCGCTCTTCCTGAAGCGCGCCTCGTGGATGATACCGCTGTTCATCCTTTCCCATCTCATCACCGGCATCATCAAAGAATCGCGGCAGATGGTCCCGATCGCCTATATCATCATCCCGATGGCATTATTCTTCCTGTTCGGAAAGAAGGAGACCGGCAGAACGGATCGTTCCGATGCCTGAACCGCGCGCCGTTCTCGGACGGGACCTCATTCTTTTTTCCCTGCTGGTGGCACTGCTCACGGTCTTTTTCAAGATATACGACGATACCGACCCGCGCTACTACAGCTCCAACGAGCGGCCGCGTCTTTTCCTTGCCCATGCCCTTGCCGAGCGTGCATCGATCGAGGTGACCGCCGAGGTCAAACGGTTCGGCTGGTCCATCGACATGGCCGAGGTCAACGGCCGCTTCTACTCCGACAAGCCGATACTGCTCTCCTTCATGGCGGCACCCGCGGTCGCCGTCTACCGCCATCTTACCGACGGCAAGGTGATCGAAGGAGATGCTCTCTGGTTCGTCAAGGCAACGACGCTCGTCCCGTTCGCGATACTTTTCTTCTGGTTGATGTACGGCGCGGTATTCTCGTTCTCCCGTTCGCGTGAACTGTCGCTCGCTATCGCCTGGAGCTCCTTTCTCGGGACGCCGGTCTCGACCTATTTCACCGTCTTTTTCTCCCACTCGGTGACCGCCGCGCTATTACTGGCATTCTTCCTTGCCGTCCGGCGGATGTGTGCCGCACCTCGATCGGCAGGATTATTCTTCACCGGACTCTTGGGCGGACTTATCTTCATCAATGAATATCAGGCCGCCGTACCGCTCGCCATACTTTCGATCCATCTCTTCATCGGTCTGAAGGAAAAGCGCACGATAACACGCTTCATAGCGGGGGCCTTCTCCATAGCCCTGCTCTTTATGGCCTACAATCTTGCGGCGTTCGGCAAGCCGATCTCTTTCGGCGTTTCGCACGAATCATTCGATCTGTTCCGCGAGATGCATCAAGAAGGATTCTACGGCATCACCTGGCCCAACGGATACGCCCTTGCCGACTGTCTCTGGTCCATCAAGATGGGCGTGTTCACCCTGTCGCCCTTCCTCTTGTTCGCCATTGCCGGCTTCCGCCGCCGCTGGCATGAGGATCGACGCGAGACCATCGCCATAGGCGCCGTGATCGTCTCCTATTTCTATCTGGTGAGTTCACTCTCCAACTGGCACGGCGGCTGGGCCTTCGGCGCCCGCTACCTCGTCCCGGCGGTACCGCTCATCGCCCTCATGGCGGCCTACGGCATCGACGATCTGGTACGACGGCATCCTGCATGGCGCATCGCGGCAATGACGCTCATGCTCCTGTCGTGCATCATCTTTACCGCCGCCAACGGGTTACGCCCGCTCATCGAAGAGATCTTCAACAATCCCCTTTCCAACTACTACCTCATCGCACTGCGCGAAGGGTTCGTCACCTACCGGTCAGTTCTTTCCTTCACCGGCGCGACCCCCTACACCGCATTCCTCATATTCGCCGCCCTCTCCCTCACGACCGCGCTCGCAGTACTGTTCCGATTCGCCGACGGCGACCGGCCCGTCCGTCTGACCCTGACGGCCGCGCTGGCGTTCCTGCTGCTGACGGCGCTTCTCCTCCCGCACTACGGCGAGCGCTACGAACGGAAATTCTTCTACTGGATGATGGTCCAGAACCGTCAAGGGGTCGACAGCGAGGTAAAGGAGAAGCTTTTTGAAGGCCGGTTCCGCGATGCGGCGGAGATCCTGCAGAGGCAACCGCATGCGAAATAACGCACTCATCATACTGTTCTCGATCGGTCTTATCATTCTCTGCACCTTCGTTATCCGCAACTATCTTCTTCAAGTACCCGCTCAACGGGCGCTGACGCAGTTCCTTGACCGTCATCTGCCGCCGCTTGAAAAGGACCGCAAACGGGCCGTTCTGCTTTATCCCCACGATCTTTTCGCTCCCCGCATCGTCGGCATCGATACCGCCGACCGCCGCCTGCTGACGCTTCCCGGTCGCTTTGCGCCGGTCGATTACCGTACCCTGTCGGCATTTCAGGATCTCTGGCTGGTCACCGAAAAAGGAACTCCGGCACGGACGCTTGACGGATCGCTGTTCATGATCGAGAAGAAGGCCCGCTCGCCGCTTTTTGAGCTGTCGCGCCTGCGCCTGCCCCCCGATCTTTCCTTCACCGATATCGCCGGCAATCCCGGCGGCACCGCCTACACCAACGTCTGTCCCGCGAAGGGAACCGTGATCGCCGTCATTTTTACGGCACTGCCCGATGGTATCGTCTCGGCCACTCAGATATGCCGCGATATGAAAGGACGAGAGAAAAGAGAGCGGAGTTTCGGCGACACGAAAAAAGGGACTACCGGCACCATCGCCTGCCCGAATAACGACGCCCCTACCGGCCTCACTTTTTATACCGACAAAGCGATCCGCGGCATGGCGCTCCAGTGCCCGACCGGCGGTACCGTCTATGATCCGGCGCTCGTCCCGGTCGCCGGCCGGAACGATCTCCCGGCAACGACCCGGACCTGCCCCGGCGGCACGCGCTTGCGCGGACTGTACGGTTCGGCGGGAGCACTGATCGATTCGGTCGGGCTCATCTGCGGGAAATAGGAGAACATCATGAAGATAGTACGCGAAGAAACGATCCTCAAAACCCGGATATTCAACGTCGCCCATGTCCATATGGAAAAATCCTCCGGCGAACCGGTTACCCATGCCATCGTGCGATTCGTCCGGACCATATCGGTCCTGCCCATCACGAAGTCGGGCACCATCATACTTGAGCGGCAGTTCCGGTCGCCGGTCGGCGGCTGGGTCATCGAAGCGCCCGCGGGAAAGATAGATACCGGCGAAAGCCCCGAAACAACGATGCGCCGCGAATTGGAGGAGGAGATCGGCCACCGCGTCATCTCCTGCCGTGCGGTGTTCGAAGGTTGGGTCTCCTGCGGTTACACCGACGAGTACATGCACTACTTCATCGCCGTGGTCGAACCGCTCCCGGCAGACGAACGGGAACATTTCCCCGATCACGATGAAGAGATAGAGACCCTCACCGTGACCCTTGACGAAGCGCTCGCCATGATAGAGCGGCGCGAGATCGTCGACGCCAAGACCATCGCACTCATTCTTGCCCATGCCCGCGAACAAAAGCGCTGAGCGGCGTATCGCCCGCCTCTATCCGGTATTGCATGACCATTTCGGCTTTCAGTGCTGGTGGCCCGGCGAAACGCGGTTCGAGATCGTCGTCGGAGCACTTCTTACCCAGAACTGCGCCTGGAACAATGTCGAAAAAGCGCTGGCTAATCTTAAAAGCGTCGATGCGCTTACCCTCACCGCGATGCGCGAACTGCCCCGCGAACGGCTTGAAGCGCTCATCCGGCCGACCGGCTACTTTCGGCAGAAAGCCGACCGGCTGACGCGGCTCATGTCGTTCCTCGCCGATGAAGCGGGCTGGGACGGTGTTTCGCCGATCGCACGCGATACCGCGCGGTTCCGCCGCGAACTGCTCGCTCTGTCGGGCATCGGTCCCGAAACGGCCGATTCGATACTCTGCTATGGTTTTGACCATACGGTATTCGTCGTCGATGCTTATACCAAACGCATGTTGTCGAGGCTACCGCTCGCCGTCGAAGACGACTACGAGGCGATACGCGCCCTTTTCGAACGGGCGATCGGATCGGAACTCGATGCTTCTCTGGATACCTTCAAGGATTTTCATGCTCAGATCGTGATGGTGGGAAAACACTACTGCAAAAAGAGTGTTCCGCTTTGTGACGACTGTCCGCTGAAAAAAGGGCGACTCTGCCGTTACGGCAGATAGACCGTCCCAAAGGCGCCTGACGACCCCGCCATCCCGCTGTTGCCCAACGATATGCCGCCCGTGCCGCCGCCGCCCGCACCGCCGCCCGAAAAGGTGTTGCCATAGCCATTCGCGTAATCGGGGC
>Ga0074195_1002645_pt1 | contig 19242 bp, 30 predicted proteins | sample EPASupsiteHSE623_FD_64525 | JGI IMG/M metagenome (GOLD analysis project Ga0074195, IMG submission 64525) | Bioremediated contaminated groundwater from EPA Superfund site, New Mexico - Sample HSE6-23 | ecosystem: Environmental > Aquatic > Deep subsurface > Groundwater > Contaminated ...
ATATCTGCTCCGGGTGTGGACGGAGAGCCCACGGCAAAGAGCCTGGATGGATCATCGGGCAACGATATTGTGCCCCGCGCGGTGAATTGGTCATCAGATGCCCGGATCACATCGTTAGAGACGACGGCCTAGATGCGAGGGATCTGATTGAGTAGCCTTCGAATCTCTGATGACGGCCTTTTAGAGCTTGATCTAATAGCTCCAAAGGTCGCGAAAAGGGGTTATGTTCTTCGGTCGAAGGAAGACATAATCCGGGCCTTGATCACAGAGTTCAAGGATCATCCGTAGAGTGCTTTTTTCATATTTTTAACTGTCTCCGCTTTGGTCTTCCCATACGGCGCATACTTCGCGTTTTGGTCTGCGATCTTCGCCTTATTCGAAATGACCCGATGCCCTATTATGTTTCCTTTTTCATCTGTCCGCATGGCGACTTGGTAGCGTTCTGCTCTAGATTGTGCCCTATAATCGTCTAGTGAATCCGCGTGGTCGTTTCGATCTACATAAGCGGCAAAGCTCTTCTCATTGGCAGCGTTTGCCGCTCTCACCACTTCGCCCGGCTGACCCGCATCACCTGATCCGGCACCGCCACCAGACTTGCGACCACCAGACCCTGACCCACCACTTCCTCCGCCCATTAGCAAAACATCTCCAAGGTAGCTATTTTCTTAGGCTTGATTGCTATATTCTTTTCGACTTGCAGCGACGCTTTCTTTGCCTTCTTGCTTGCATCCCTCGCTCTCCAATCCTCGCCGCAATAGATCCAGCCTTCGCGCTGGCATAATCGCTCTACGTCCTTGTTATGAGCGAATACTGCGAAGAGGATGTTATCGGTTCCAGCGTGACATCTGGCAAGGTCTGCCTGATGCAATAGGAGATCCAAGGTATAGTATCTCTGGTAATGGGTAGCATAAGATCTCCAGCTGAGAGGAACACCCAACAGGTTCAGCTCCTCCCATCGCTCGGCCACATTCAGATCTACCCAACATCTCATACCATGCTCTTGAAATAGTCTGCTGAGATGCCGCTTCTTGGCGATCTGCCACAATGCCCGGTAATAGGGTTGTGCATTAGATGTGGAAAAGTTCACCTCACAAAAGCTAGGGGCCTTGCTCTCCCAAACCTTCGCGGGCCTTTCCCACAGCTTGCGCCAATGATGGCCGTGCTCTACGGCGGTTCCGAGAGCATCGAAACGGTTATCATCCTCCCAAAAGGTGATCGTATTTCCTATGAGTTCCTTTGTTCTGGCGACTGACCCCCATTGGCGGGGATAGTCCAGGTAATCGCCTTGCATGGAGAGATCAAGATCAGCCACGCCTTCGCTATTGCTGCTCGCGAATAGACAATCTGGAACTTCTGACATGCTTCACCTATCTCATGGAGAAAGAGGTCATGCGGACCACCCGCACGCCGCTCAATCCATGATCTGACCTTCTTGCTTGGTAGTACATGCCATTCAACACGTATCAGCGCGGATACCCCATCATTCAGGGCGGGGAGAAGCGCGTACAGATAACTATTTATCTTCATAAATTTATCTCTTGATGTGTGTTTTGCGTGATCCGGTAGGGCGGAGCCTGAAATGGCAGGGCACCCTCGATAGTAGGGATAAAACAGCTTCCTAACCAATCAGCCCGTAGACAGGGGGACAAAACAACCTATTCCGAGCATGAGACCGGGTAACTGGTCTAGGCGATAGTTTGACAGATGAACCTTCTTGGGATAGGTGGGGTGCCAGCACGCTAATTTGTGCCACAATGCAGTCAGCATGAAGAGTCAGCCACCCTTACGCCTCGCGACTTTTTGCATAGAGGCAAGCCACGGACTTTAGGCCGTGGTAGTTGACTAGAATGACCATTAAATAGTGAATTGCATCTTGAGATCTTCAGCGGTCAAGGTGCCATATCTTCGCTGATACTCTTCAGCCAATCGAGCTGTTTCGGGATCTTTTCTCACATCTTCACAAATTTGCCTAAATATTTCAGCCGTATCTATTTCTATCATCTTTCTTTTCCCTCGCTATCCTCTCTTTTTCGCGACATATCGAGCAGTACTTTTCGATAGCAGGATACATATGTCCTTGGCATTGGATGAATGCTTTTGTGATAGGAGTCATTGTGAAATGGGGTGAGAAGGGAAACATTGATATACTATTACTGACTAGTACTGACTATGGCAATAAAGGATGAATACACAAGAAAGCTCGGACAGAATCATGTGATCAGCTACCAGTCCCCCTCACAAGGAAGCGAGCCCGCTATTTGGGCCGGTTACAGCCCGTCTAATGGGTTGTTCTGGGTAGGTGGAGAGAACTTCGTGTCGGCCTCATTGGCAGCGGAGGCTATGATTCGAATGAGGGGCGTTTGGAATGAGATTGATCAGTGCATCGACGAGGAGTGAGGCGTTTGCCCCTCCCAGTCGCCTGCCCCAAGTGCAAGCACACTTGGGACTACAAAGGCCCTAAGAGATCCACGCAGGAGATTCCAGTATATGTTTCCTGCCCAAGTTGCCGGAAGAACGTGAAGCTGCCCGTAGAAGGCAGTTAAATGGATCTCAAAGAATGGAGAGTTCTGAGGGCAAAGGTGCTTCTCCGAGATGGCGAGCACTGCCAAAAGTGCGGTAGCAAGGATCGCCTTGAGGTGCATCATGTCACCCCGCGCCATTTGGGCGGCAGCGATGAACTATCCAACCTCGTGACTCTCTGCAAGAAATGTCATGCGAGAGCGCACCCGTATGAGAGCGGACATGCGAGATATCCCATCACCAAAACATTCCAGGTTTCAGAAGAAATGCAAGCCGAACTAGCGAGTCACAAGGAGATCAATGTAGCCGAAGTGTGCCGAAAGGCTCTTCGGCATGAACTAGATGCTCGCGCTGCCTTGCGAGCCTAAGCAGCAATCTTTTTTAGCAGATCAATTTCAAGCGGTTGAAAGTCCGCATAAAACTCGCTCCAATTGATCGCAGACATGTTCAGCTCGCTCATGTCCTCGGTACCGTCCACAATGATTTGGGCAGCTTCTGGCATGGTTTCGGGGAAGATGAGGGGCTTTTCCTCTTCCGCGATGATGGGCATTGTGGCCTCGTCTGGAATATCATCTACAAAATACAGAGGCGGCTCTTCATCCACATATTCATCTGCCATGCATGGGATGACCAGGATCAGCAAAACTTGAGCAGCCAGCCAAATGCCCATGCCTTCGCCTCCCGCGGGTGAAAGAGTGCCCAGATCAGAACAGTCGCGATAATCATTGCAAACACGCACGTGAAGACCGAATCCAACGTCATTGATGGACCCCCATCAGACTTAAGATAATAGTAAGTATTGATCCAATTACCAAGCTAAAAATTATCAATATGGGTTCCTTGTACGCTTGCCACCATCGTTGCTTTCCATCTTCGTAACTTTCATTACAGGCGTTCGTCTTCTCAAGGACTATTATTCTCCCCTCGTGGTCGTGTATCCGATCGCATAGCGTTTTTATATCTTTGCTTTGATATCCTTGACGTTCATAGATCTTGATCAGAATATCGTGATCAGTGCGCTCCGTGAGGTCATCTGTCATGTTGCCTCAGGTGAATGGGGCCTGTGATGTCTCGGCTTGGGTGGCCTCAAGTTGCGGGACCTGGGATAGGCCGAGGGCGGCTACCTTTTGGCAGACATAATTGATCATCTGGGAGCGAGTGCCTGTGGCGGTCAGAGCCTTGCATAGGTAATAACTGAATGCGCCCCTTACCTGCCCATTGATGATTAGCTCTGCGGAGGTCTGTCCATCTTGGCAACCGGCCCAAAGCACATGATTGAGGCCCGGAACAAGCACGATGGCTTTGGTCTTTGCTTTGGCTTTCCTGGATTTCTTGCCCACAATGGGCGGCAATGCTCGGATCGTGCCGATCTGATTGACATCCCTGGTACCTGTACCACTGTGGCAACAATCCATGAATACATCGAGCGTCGCATCAGATGGCAGCCGGGCAAAAATCGCTCTTAGGTCATCGTCGCTTATGTACTGCGGCCAATCGATGGGGCAAATGACCTCATCCCACCCATCGGCTTCGTCTCCTGAGACATCCCGAACCTGGGAGCCATGCCCACTGAAGAAGAAGATGAATTTGTCATTGTTTCCCGGAATGGCGCTATCCACCATTCCATTTAGAGCGGCCAATATCGGTGCTTTGTTGGCATTGAGAAGCGTATTACTTGTGAAACCACGCAGCTTCAAGACATCGGCCATTGCTTGCGCATCATTGAATCCTCTGGTGGTAATCACTGCATTGAAAGCGTTCGCATCGTTGATACATCCAGACAGGGGCGCGGTCGGATATCCATCATTCCCAACCACGACGGCGAGCTTTTGTGGCATTTGTATTCTCCTTTATTATTGGTAAAAAATATTTATGTCTGGCTTCCCGTTTGCCCGCGCGTGGGGAACCAGAATGCAGCGATCATGCCAAGTACTGTGATAATAGCAGCCACGATCGAGCCTGCGATCTCATTGCCGGTGATCATCGCGACACACAGAATGATTGTCGTGAGGGCCATGAAGGCCATTGTAACCCAAAAGCCTTCGCCGAATTTGGATAGATCCATCAAACCACCTCGGCCCATCTCATAGCTATCCACTTCTCAACCATCTCTTCGTTTGCCCCATCTATTGTGCTCGATTCTACGATATTGCCCGCCGTCATGCGGATTGGATCGGAGACTGAGCCAAAATTGAATGACTTGAGAATCTTTAGCTTCATGCAGTTGCCTCGGTGCGTTCCCTGCGTTCTTCCCGGCCTTGCACCATCGCTCGGACCATTTCAGGAGTTGCTTGGATCGGATTCATAAATATATCATCCCGCCATTGCCTATTACGGTCGCGTTGGTCGCATTGCCTATCGATGCTGGAAGAGGCGGAATAATCGTCGAGAAGTTCAAGATCTGGGTCGGCACGCCCGCCGGTGCTTCTGCATTCTGATCTACCTCTTGCATCCAAGATGCATAGTGGCCAATATTGGCAACCTCCCAAGGCCGGTACATCCCAAGAGGTTCATTGGCGGCCTCGATGTTTCTCGCAGATCCCCAGGTCGCCCCGCTCAGAGGTTGCTTGCCGGGAAGTGGCTGAGTCTCGATGGGCCAAGCTGAGACAATCATCGACATTGCGAGAACCAGGCCAATGCACGCCAGAATGCGCCTCATTTCTTCTTCCTCCCCAATGTACTTGTATTGAAGAACCCCGGCTTGCCTTCCTCGCCGAGTTTGCGCATATATTCCAATGCGAGATCGGGATCGACCTTGAAGGCGGTCATGAACTCGTCCTTGGTCATTTGGGTACCTTGGGCGGTGATATAGATCTTGCCCCTCGGGCCTTCCAGAACGCCGCTGGGAAGCTGCCATTCAAACCCAGTTGGAGCAAGGCAACTTACCGCATCATCCCCCGTGCCGTCAAGTAGCGGAACCACGTTCACGGCCCCGCACGTGCAGACCCATTCGGTATCTTTGGTCAGCTTATCGGATTCTACTTGCCGACCACAGTTATGGCATTTGAATTTGCTCATATTTACACCTATTATAACTTGCTTATAATCTTTACATATGAATGCTTTACTTCTTATGATTGGGTTGTCTTGATGGAAAAATTTGATGATCTCCAGGATGTCGGAAAGATCGGAGTCATCGTCGCCTCAGGATGCTTTTCTATGTTCTGATATCGTTTCGTCGGCGGTCGGCTTGACCGCCATGGCGGATAGCTCAGCCTTATCTCGGAATCCGGCTCGCTTCCATGCGGGCAGGGGATTCGAGATCTGGACGGGCTTTTCCGTGCCCTGATCGACCATGATCTTGCTATCGTCCACCGCGGCGAGCTTTTCCAGATCAGCTTTCGCCGTCTCGACATGCTCGGGCATGGTTAGAAGATTCTCGTAATCTGTCTTGGACAGCTGCCCCTTAGGATATCCTCTCATAATTGCCTCATGAAAACGTATAATGGTGATTTATTTTCTTGATTATAGATAAAAATGGAGCTTCACGGATTGTAATTCATCTCCGTTTCCCATTCCAATCTGCGTTTGACCGCGTCCTCATATTCTAAGAAATATGCTCTGCGTCGCTGTCCTTCAACTCGAATGAAAGCTTCCCATTTTCTGGTTGCTTTGTGATAGTAAACCCCCTTCGTGCCGGATTTGTTGTTTGTGGGGATTTTCGAGTTTCTCACATTTTCCGATAGACTGACTAATCTAAGATTTATTCTTCTGTTATCGAAAGTATCTCTGTTGATATGATCTACGATATCCCCAGGAGATGCTTTCATGATCAATCTATGGAGAGATCCAAATCCAGTACTATACACATGATTTTTACTTGCACGATACCACTTGTGCTTTCCAACCCAATCAGCTTCCGATGCATCGATCAGCACATCTATGATCTTCTTACCTTTATTATTATAAAGAGGTAAATGTGCTATTTCGCCTTCGGTTTCAATCTCTGGAAGGTCATAACGGGTATGGTTGGCGATCTCCCCATATCGATACATTCTTTGCCAGTGTGTATGGCAGTATCCTTGGCCGTGAACTCTCTTGTTACACCCCTCGAATTTGCAGGTTTTCATAGCCACAGATACGCTTTTATTGCATATATACGTATCTGTGACTAAACGTCGTGCCGAACCTCAGATAGGTTCGGCTACAGCGCGCGAACCGATATCCGAAATCGCAGCCGAACGCCGAATACTCGCATACCGAAACCGCGAACCGCAAGCCGTCCCAGCACTCCAAGAGCCGCCGGCGAGCAGCTTAACCTCTCCCAGAGATCCTTGCTTATAGAGCTGGCCAGAGCTTCCTGGCAGTGCATAATACGACCATCCGGGGGATGTGGCCAAGTCGATTGAGGCATTTACACCGCCCGTGTTGACTGCTTCCAGACGATTGTGAGTTACATTATCATATCTCAGCTCAACGCCCTGGGTGTTCGGAGTAGCGTGGTAGACTATGACTAGTGAGAAATCCGGATTGCTCGACTGGATGATGGCATTTTGTAGCGTCGGCACCGCTGCATAGAGTCGTAATGGCTGCGTCGCAGCATCCCTGAAATAGACTTGCACACCACCAGTCGCAGGATCCGCATCCGCCTTGATCTGGATTTTGTAGGATCCCGCTGCAATCCAGAGATCTGATGCTATATTGGCGCAGAGATATGCCACCGGCCCAGCGTACTTGAGGTAGACTGCCACGCCTTCCAGGCTTGCCACGTAGGTGATCGTGGCCAACTGGGCCGCGGCCTGCTGAGACCCATCAGGATCGTAGCGGTACGACTGCTCATCGAGCCACTGATACATGACACCAGCCATGCCAATCAATCCCCAATTGGAGATCATCGATCGGCCAGCGGTATCGAGCGGGAAAGTGCATACACCGGGGTCGGCTGAACCGGCTATGTTCGTCTGCTCGTTTCCACCGTAAGCGAACTCCTGAAACTCTGCATCTCGCATCAGGCGCTTGCCCCGGAGCTTTGCGTAGTGGACAAAAGTGTTCCAGTCGATGGTATCTTTGATGGTGGCCCCGAAAACGCTGTCTGCGACTGTACCATCACCTGATGACAGGTAGATATTTCCCCATCTCTGGGGCAGGCCATCCGAGGGCGTGGATGAGCCCTTCGCCATGCCTTCTGGTGAGGACCTGGGGCGATCCTGGATATCCCAGATCGAATTGAAATGGATATCTCCCATCAGATAGCCTAAGTAGGGATGTCCTGCTGGCAGGTTCTCGCAGCCGTTGGCATCGCAGGTCCAGGTAACGTTGTTATCAACCACCATCTCCCCTACAGTGGTCGGCCAGGTGGGCTCCGTTGCTGCATGAGTCTTGTAGTCACCCGATCGGGCGGTGCACCTATACAGGATCTTGGCAGCACCCGGCACGGTTGGCTGTACCACATAATTTATGGCGGTTACGGTGGCCGCTAACCATGTCGGGGCGGTCACGTAGGGCATACAGTGGAATCCGCCTATCTTGCGGCTGTTGTTGGCGTTGTAGCCAGCGGGGTAGGTAGATGCTGCGCTGAGGAGAATTACAGGAATTGTGCCGCTGACAGGTTGACAGGCATAGATGTAGAAGTCTTTGCCCGCTCGATTGACCGGGGCGGTGTAGTCTGTTCCAACTACCGTATCCCATGAAGCTGCCGCGTTAAGGTCTTTCTCGACCGCCGCCAGGAGCTCATAGCCATATCCAGCTCCTCCGATGTTGACGAGGAGGTGGGAGGGAGAGACGATAGTCCTGCGGTTTGCTGCCGTATCACTTCCTTTGATGGTGAAAGCTCGATTACGGAAATAATAAGTATCTTGCCTAGCAGGAAGGCGATTCAGGAACCCCATGATCAGCTCTCCAGGATAGCACGGATGGCGGCGAGATCGGCTTTCATGAGGGCGATGTCGGCTGCGATGCTTGATAGGCTCGCATTGCCCGCCGTCTGCCCCGCGTATGTGGCTGCACCGCTTGGGATCGTGGGTGCTTGCAGTTCATTATAGATGGCTTCCAGCCATTCCATCCCTTTGCCTTGTAGTGGCATGTTTAGAACCTCAAAATTCGTTTATGCTCGACTCCGCCAGGCCCATCGACTGGTTCATAGGAAATCACCGGATGCTCAGTGCCCGATGTCGGGTCGGTTCGGTCGGTTAGACTGAATTTAATTATGTTAGTTGGGATAATTGTCAAGTCTCTGCATTCAAGAAGAGTCTCTTGGATCGAGGTGAAACCGCCTTCTGGCGCGGGTAGATATTTGCGTTTCAAATAGACGCGGCAGGGCAGATCGGTTTCCGTGCTTATGTAGATTGGCGCAAGGCCGGAATCCAAGACCGAGATCGCAAGATGACAATCAAGATTTAACGTTATGATGGTGGGCAAAGCGGTTAAGTTGGTGGTCGTGGTCTTGGTGGCCGCCTGAGTAAACGTTATATTTTCCGAATTGACTGTAACCACGCCAGCACAATCAGTGTGTCCAGTGACCGAGGAGGCCACTATCTTGAGCCTACAACCGTTTGTCGGCCAAGTTCCAGTAAGGACCAATGTAGCCGACGAATTGCCATCAAAGAGGATTGCAGCGGCCTTTGTGACCTTCTTGGCGAGATGTCTATAGGTCATACGATATTCCCGCGCCGCTCGATATATGGAGATAGCAGATCATAGGCTTCCTGGGACTTCAAGCCGTATCTCGCGGTTGTCGTGCCTGCCAGATAGCTCTCCGAGCCACTTGGGTTGCTGGCAGATGAGACTCCCTGTGATTGCTTATCATGTCTTTCCTGCCAATCATCGTCTGCATAGAATTTGAGAAGGGCCAATGCCTCCAAACAGCAAGCATCGAGCACAATTTGCGGCACACTGGCAGAACTGAATATATAACCCCAAGGATCTTCGCTTAGCAATTCGCCCCAAGGATTGATTGAGTCGGTTGGGTGATATTTTCGCGGCCACGCGCGCGCTTGGGTGGTCAGTTGAACATATCCTTGCCAGGGGATTTTATCTATCGCAGCCGTTGCCATTTGAAGCGCCTTGGTTTGATCAGCATCGCTCGCATCGTCCCATGCGTCGACGCCCAAACGCTTTGCGAAAAAAGCATCAGGATTTGTGAGTGCCGTGAAATAGCAATCTGCGATATCGGTCATATTAACACCATTATAAGAAATTATAATAGGGAAGCTTATTTGCTTCCCTTCTTGGTTTTCTTTTCGGATTCAATCTCGTGCGCGACTATATCAGGCTGGATGAGTTCGGCCTTGCCCCTGAGGATAAGCTGCTCTGCTATCCCATCCGGCATGGAATACCGCTCATTTGGTGAGACGATGACCATCTCCCGGCCCTTGATTACGATATCCTTCATCAAGACCACGTTCCAGCAGATGCCAGCTTAATCCAGGCCGTGCCACTGCATATCAGGTGGTACATGGAGCCAACGGCATCGGTCGTGGTCTTGGTATTCGCGCCATCGACTTGCTCGCTTCCTTCTCCATCAATGATCACAGTATTGGTGAGTGGATCGGTTGCCAGGATTACGGTGATGATGCGGCCCTTGTTATCGGCGGCGGTTGGCAGTGTGATGGTCTGCGAATTGACGCCAGTGCCGTTCCCCACCAGATAGAGATCTGCGCCGCCATCGGTGATTGTGGTATTGGATGAGGTTGTGTTTGTCCGGCGCTTGTATTGGTCAGCGGTTACGATGCTACCAGCATCAACGGTGATTGCCGCGGTGGTAGTTGCACCATTGATATCAAGTGTGGTATTGATGACACCCGCATTGATGGTCGCAGTTTCGTCAATCCGGGCAGCTCCATCTACGGTCAAATCATCGGTTACAAGGGCGTCATCTGTCGAAGTCAGCTGCTCACCTTGCACAGTTCCCGATGCAGTCAGAGCAGTTCCTGAAATGGTCGCGGCTCCGCTTATGGTTCCAGTGCCGGAAAGAACCACACTCTTGTTTGCGGATACGGTGACATTTTCGAGCAACTTAAGAGGGCTCGCCGTGGCGGTTATGCCAGTCGTGCCTACTGTGATGCCCGAAGCACCCGATTGCGCAAGACTAGATCCGCTGTCCTGAGTGATGCCCTTCGTAGTCATTGGCCCATTGACATCGAATGCGCCAGTGCCTGATGTGAAGGTCTTCGCGCCCGCCTGTGAGACATTGCCATTGATATAATTGGTTCCAGTGCTCGTGTTGAAGAATCCAGTTGCCGAGGCCCAATTAAACACGCCATTCCCAGCCAACGCGGCAAGGTCCGAACCCGCGCCGATGGTTGTATCTGAGGTAATCGCGCCATTGACTACGGTCGTGCCATTGCAGTACAAGTTGCCCTTGACCTGCGCATCATTGACGACCTCAAGCGCCTGGACCTTGATGCCAGATTGTGGCCCGAAGTTGTAGGTCGGATTGGGCATAGTTGCTCCTGCCATTCCTACAAAAAGAAAAAGCAGGATAGCTAAAGTTGCTATCTTTTTCATATTTTCACCTTAGCTAGTAGCAAGGCCGTATAAGCTTGCATGGAAATTTGGATCGGAGTAATCCAGCCCAAGCTGATAATAGAGCTGATACTTCCAGGCCGCGCCGGTCTTGGCCATTTCCTCAAGCACAATGGCACCCTTGCCAGGTACCTCAACACCTCTGAGCTGCACCTTGTCCATGTCAGCAAACAGCAAGGTATCTGCTGGCATCTGTGGGTCAAAGACCACATCAAACTCGTAGAACTGCGTGATCAGCCGTTCGACCCTGACACCGCCGAGACCTGCGCCGGGTCCACCGACCGGGGACCATCCATACAGATCGGAGAGCTTTCCAAGCTGGAAGGAGCCTGCAAATATGACCGGCTTGGTCATGGGCGCGCCGGAATCGGCTATCTTCTTGACAATGCCGTCTACAAGAGACTTGCTGAGCGCGGCAGAAGATGCATCTATCTTGTTCAGGCCACCGCTTGATGTGCCACCTTCGGCAGCTTCGATCAGGCCGCGCGTGGAGCTGACGGCATCGTAGGCTGACTTGGTGACATAGGTACCCTGCAGGATGGTCCTCTCCAGATCTATGGCTATCTGCATGAGGGTCATTCTGGTCTGGAAATCCAGTTCTGCCTCCATGACTTCCTGCGGAGTGCTGTAGGTTACGCCAGTTATCTTGAGCCGTTCAGATGCCTTGGCATAGGAGACCTCGATAGGATAATAGCCGATCTGGGCAGAATTGGTCCTCTGAGCCTTGACATAGACACGCTGCGTGCCTGTTCCAGCCACAGCCAGAGCTTCAGATGTGACTCTCTGCGCAGCAGTCTCAAGAGCCGCATATTGCTCCATCGCATATTCGAATCCGGGGGCGGGCTTGTAACCTCTCATGCCGCCAATCATGGACAGCGCGGGAGTTCTGTTCTCACCGACTACATAGAGCGTGCCGAGGTAATTGGCAGTCGTGTCGGTATAAATAGTACCTGTGGTATTGGACATTTAGGTTTCACCTTTCGAAATTTTTCTATTCAGTCGCAAAGTGAGGTCAATAAGCGCATTCTTGTCGCTATAGGAGATCTTGGGATCTCTCAGTTTTGCATTGGCCTCATTGAGTTGGTCCTGAAGGGTCTTGGTATTGGGTTGGTCGCCTGTCTTGGTTGTGGTGCCGAGACCTTGCGGTTTTGGATCTGGAGTTGTTGGCTTTTGGCCTATCCAGCCAAGTTCCTTCAGTTCGGCGACATCTGCATCAATTTCTTCCGGAGTAGTGCCGGATACACGTTTGAGAAGCTTGGAAACTTGAGCAGGCTCTGCACCCGCGTTGAGAAGAGCTTCCATTTTGGCGATCTTCAGGTTAGCGCCAGTGAGTTCTTTGTCCTTTTCGGCCTTTTCCTCTTCCAGCTTCTTGAGTCGGGCCTCGCGTTTCTCTTCTTCAGAGAGCTTGGACTTTTCCAATTCGTCAAGCTTGTTGGCCTTTTCCTCAAGTGCTTTCAGTTTGGCCGTGAACTCGGCGGCTTGCTTCTTCAGGAGCCTGGTAAGTTCTGCCTTGGGCATTAGCTCTTCTTTCTTCTCCTCTTTGGGAGTCGGTGGGTTCTCCGCCGTCTGAGCTGGAGTCTGCTCTTCCACTGGCGTGGTAGGTTCGGGTGACATAAGAAATTCCTCCCAATTAAGGCAATGGGTGGCCGTTATTGGAAACTATTATTGGAAAAATATAATTAGTTGGTCGTCGTCTGTCCTTTGCACAATTCAACTTTTCTGATTGAAATTATGCTGTCAAATGGCGCAAAGAAAACGATCATGCCCTCCTTTACCAACCGAACATTTGGTGCATAGTCTAATCGATCACATATCTCGATTTCAGCAGCGTCGACTCTCGTAGTATATTCTTTACCGACCAATTCTATTTCGTACATATTTAACACCTATTATGAACCGCCGTCTAAGCATAATTCAGACCACAGACAGACGGCGGGGAACATGATTATTATTCAGGGCAACTTGGCTTCAATCCTCTCAATCGCCATTATACTATTCAGTGGTGCTAAGAAAACCACCGTGCCGCCCCGTTGTATCGTTACATACGCGCTCTTTTTGTCTTCATCAAAAACCGATATCTGATCGCCCTCGACTTTGGTCGGCCTACCGTTGCCCACCAATTGAATATCGTACATGTTTGACATCCATTATCGCAAAAATATTATTTGGGCTTAGGCTTCCTGCCTTTGCCCTTCGGTTTACATGCCAAAATAATCACCTCTGTATATCGAATGGATAAACCACACAAACAAAGGTTATTTCTGAATTCATGCACCAATAGTTCGATAGTAAGTTGAAATAATAATGCCTATAATGCCCGGTCTTCGCGTGGCATCTGATGCAGAGCGGCAATAAATTCCATTCGTGCCCGCAACCTTGACCTTTATTATAGTCTGCATGATGGACATCGAGTCTTTTACCGTTATCGGCTTCGAGTGTGGGGCATAGATAGCACTTACGACCAAACGCATCGCGTATCTGCTCTTTTAACTTATTATTGAATTTATAACAATACAATTGCTTTTTTAATCCGCCTTTCCAATTAGGATTTCGTGCTCCAATCGGCGGATAGCGCGGAACGCAAGCAGGACGGATAGATATTTCAAAGAAATTCAACTTATTCTTTATAGGAGTTATACTGCATTCTGCTAAATACGCACATTCTTCGAGCGTTTTGTTTTGTTTGACGTAATTATCAAATAACCAATCATGTGTCAATTCAATTGACGTAATCGGCCTCTGCGATATCCCGCTTTTCTCCAACGCGGTTGCGATTATGTGGTGAGTGCATCCGACCATTGATGCGCATTCTTCTAGCGTTTTCCTATCGTCAACGTAATTCTCTTGGAGCCATTCTTTGGAAATGTTATAAATGGGGGCGCTATTGGGAGGTCTCGTTGGAATTTCATGCATGAGTAGGGATGAATGAACAATGCTTTTACTCACCCCAAGAGATTTTGCGCACTCTTCCATAGTTAAATGCTGTTTTTGATATAAATCAATCAAAATATCTTTTTGAACAATGTGCCTTTTGCGGATACCGAATGCCCGTGCAGGGATCTTGTATTTAATCAACGCTTGCGTGATGGCAACGTGACTATGCCCAAGAGCGATAGCGCATCTCCTCGCGCTCATTCTTTTATTAATATAAAGTTCTCTTAGATAATCCGGGTCGATTGATACGGCTTTTGCCATTACTAAGCACCTCGCGTCGTGTTTCGCGGAAAGACTTAATGAGGCAGGGAACCCGCGAAAGTCCCTTTTCAAGACCGGTGATCAGCCAGTCTTTGGCCTCATAATCGATATGCTGTGAAACTATTTAAGCCTTCTGATATCATACCGCTCCGCCGAGACCCCCGTTTCGCGTTGGATCTTCGGCGATTGATTTAGCCTCGGCTTCACTGTAACCAAACTCTTTAAGCAAAAACCGGGAACCAATTTCACCGGCGAATTGTGGGCTATTTGCAAATAGACTGAATCTCTGCGCTTCTTCGAGTGGAAGACGGGGGAGGGGGTCGGACCATTCCACATAAAGACCTGTAACCTCGTTGCCCTCCAACTTCATGGCAAGTCCAAGCGCCTTTCGGCAAGCTCCATCGACCTTGCGCCGAATGCGAGCACATTTGGCAAGAGTATTAGTGAGCCGCAACCTGAGAGCGGTGCCTGATTCTGCCATTCCCGCCAGATTGCCCGCGAAGAGGACCGGGCTCATTTCCGAGACATCGAATAGCCGCTTCATGAGGCTTTCTTTGCTGACCTCATTCTCTCCTAAGTGAGCATCCCATGTCAGGGCACCTGGCGGATTCTGCGCGGGTGTGTGTGGATCAGGATTCGCAAATGCAATATATCCGCCTGGTTCAAATATCGGCTTCTTATTGACCGGATCGACTCCCGTCATGAAGGTTTGCGGCCCAAAGAACGTAGGCCTAGAGAAAACATCAAGCACATCATGTTCAAGGGCATATCTGATTATAAGTTTCTTGAGTATGTCCTTCAGGGATTGCTTATAGCTGGATCGACCAAAGACGCCATCGGACTTGTTATGGGCGGTGACTATCAAAGGTTCGCCGATGTCATTTGGCTCAATCTCTCTGACATCTGGATTGGTCCAAGGCAAGCGTTCTCCGATGGTGGACGATTTCATGCCTTGTGAGCAATTCAGCTTATAGAGCCTATGTTCGATCTGCTTGGAATCGTGGATCTCCACTTCCAGATAGTGCTGCTCACCATCTTCGTACTTGAAGGCCAAGACGTGTTGCAAAATGTCATCAGTCCCCCTCTTCACGACGGGGAACCAATGGCAGGGATCGATGTTCAGGATATGGGCCTGTCCATTCACATCTTTTGAGAGTTTTAGGACACCATCACCCAAGCTGTCTATATTCGCGATCAGAGCATCCAAGACTTCAAGGAAATTGACTCGGCTAGTTAGGTCTTCGATCTTGATTTCATCGGGATTTTCTTGCTCTTTTCCCTTGGATTCGACGACTGGCAAGCAAAATTCAGGCGGCTCTCCTATAATCAGGTCGGTGGTCTTGGTGGTTATGAGATTGCAATAGTCCAAAGTTATCGAGAGGTCTTGTGTTATTTCTCCTTTTCGAAGGTATTTTTTTAAATCCGGCCAAACTTTTGAAATCTGACCATTATATAACCGCCTGTTTTCGATATACCGAGAAATTCTTTCTTGTTCTTGCTCCGGTGGCCAGTTTTTACCCGCCTCCAAAAAGGATAAGTCCTGAAGAATAATAATCACCTAATAAATTAAAATTGATGTCCTTATCCATTGCCCAATAATTGATAACCTAAAAGAGCGAATCATTCTCGCAAACATTATTTGCAATGTCCCTATAACATTTGTGACAGACCCATCTGCCAGACCAGATTGTCTGTAAACTAGGATAAACCGGGTGGTGTAGCTTCAATTCTGCTAGCATGTAGCTGCCAGAACCGTCTTCTTTTTCTGGAATGGGCTTTCCACAAATGATGCAATGCCCGGATTCAGCCATTGTGTCCTCGTTCGCGTTCTATTTGGTGCGGGCAGGGTCTGCCATACCGCGTTGCCTGATTGCAATTATGACAAAGAATTCTAAATTCTTTTTTTATTTCAATTGGCCATCCGGCGGTCTCCCAAGAACTTATAAGACCGTATCCGAACTTCTCTCCAGCAGCACGGCGTTTGTTACCACTTCCGTTTATATGATCAATTGTCAAAAACGGTATCGTTGATTCGCCACAACACGCACACGGCCCAAAGAACTCAAGCGCTCTTTCCCATAGATATGCACGACGCGCGGCTTGCTGTTTCCTCATGGCGTCACCGTTAACCGCGCGATAGTTTTTATCATACACGTGTTTTTGATCTCGATGGGATTCGCCGTATGCCCGCTCTGCCGCTCTTCTTTCTTCTATATGAGAATTGCGATATTCACGGCATTTGGACGTATTTATTTCGGGGTTGCTTCTGGCAGTTTCACGCCGCTTCGCGTTTATTTCTTCCCGATGTTCCAAGTGATATGCACGACTTTTCGCCTTAATCTCTTCTTTATGTGCTTGATAATACGACGGCGTGGTTACCATGACAGTAGGATGTATCTAATACTATTTAATCCTACCGCAATGGGTCATCCGTTGTGCCTTAATCGCGTGCACCAATAGCGCGCGACATCGCACCCATCGTCGTTGACCTTCATGGGTTCTTCTTTGCCAAATCCTTGCGGCTTTTTGGCCCATCTGTAATTCATAAGCTCCTTAATTGAACGAACACAACCAGAATAATATCGCAATCGGTGAGTGTAAAGAGCAGAGGCCAACTCTGATATTTCGGCATTCACATTGAGTTTTATAGCGTGCCTTATGACCGAACGCAAAGCCAGATCGGGATAGTCAGCTCGTAATTGCGTGATCAAAGACAGTCCGCCACCGCCGGGATCTATATCAACAAATTCCGGGACGATTGTGTTTCCGTTCCACTTAATAAACTCACCGAAATCTTCGGATAGTTCCATGTTCGTTTTCATGGATTGATAATATTCTTTAACGCATATCCAAGATCCTGTTTTCGGGGAATACCCAAACAGCCCGTAACAAGAGGGATGGTCTTGGCCATAATCGATTGCAACCCGCCACCGGTTAAAATCGTCTGGAAGTTCTGCGATAACATACCCATCTTGTTGCCTATCAGTAAAGAACGGATAGATCGCGCCTTCTGCTGTTGCGCGTTCGCCTAGAACATTTCTCCTATGCCAAACAGATCCAATGGGCCATTGAGAAGATATACGATCCTTTGCCTCTTGCGACAATGACGGGTTATCGTCCATCGTCAGATGCAAGAGAAACGCTTTGTGATCGGCGACGTAGGGGTCTAAGATATTAACATAAGTTTCATGCGTGGGTGCATCTGGATTGAATGTAAACCAGACTTTAGAATTTTCGACCGATGTTCTTGATAGAAGCTGATTCAAGAAGCTAAGAGGATAAAGAAGCACTTCATCGGCAAGCGCCCCTGCTAGGGTTTTGCCCTGAATCAAATCTTGACTCGATTCGTCTTTGCCACCATAAACAAAGTATGAATTGGTATGATCCAGGATCGTGTCGGTGATCTCTAATCTATGCCCTTCCGCGCTCGCTCTATATTCCTTGACCACATAATGAGGCTCTTCGGAGAGCATCTTTTTAAGTGGCCTAACCACGTTTCGCAGGCAGGTTCCTATGGTTTTGGAACAAAGCGCAAAGTCCTCTTGATCGAATGTGAATGATGCCCAATTGATAAATGAATATGATGCGGTGATAGTCTTTGCTGACCTGACCGCGCCTTCCAGCTCGATATAAGAGCATTGTGCATAGGGACTTTCTGGACACCACCAATAGAGGATTTGCTCTTGTTTTGGGCTTGGCGTTTTCCAGACAAAATTAGGTTTGCTTGTCAAAGACTTCGCCCGCCCGGTTCATGTAGGATTTCCAGAAGGCGGATTCTTTGGGAGGTTCGTTATTGCCCGCGCCCTTGATCCGGGCCTCAATTTCAAGCGCCTTCATGACACCGCCTATGCATCCGCCGAATGACCTAAGATCTTTTTCTTTTGCGGTTTTTGCTGCATCGAGGGCGAGTTTATAAGCTTCATCTATTTTTTCTTGAAGTGATTTCCCGTTTGATGCCTGTTTATCATTTGCAGCGGCCTGAATAGATTTATCAACATGTCCATTTTTTACATGACGTTCGACCGATTTTTCGCCGACATTAAAAAGCGTCGCAATGCGACGATATGAGACACCATCTGCGACGGATTGGTCTATCGCACATCGCTTTTTATGGATACATATCGAGCATCGATCTTTTTTTGACATTCATGCTTTCAGTCCTATAATTTTCAATTATAAATATCGCCCCCTCTCACAGGGCAGTTCAAGGTAGTCAAAGCTTTCCAGATATGTAAGGTCCGCCGTGCGTAACAAGTAAAGCCCGATTCTAGTCGCTTCGGGCAAAGAGCGTGAAAGGCTAAATGACAAGAAGAGGCCGTCCGTGTCCAACAAGCGGCTGACCAGGATATAGTTCGAACGTGGCCCTTCCGGGCATTAGTACCTTGTTTTGTCTCTGTTTATAGATTGCGGCGACAAGTTTACGCCGCCCTTGTTGAATTAGGAAGAGAGCGGATCAGGAAAAGGTGAGGAGTGAGGGAAACTGATCCGGCCATGGATGTAGATGACAATAAGATGCTGGCAACCAAGGACTTTCCCAGCTTGCGCTTAGGCGGTGATCTCCGCCATTTAACACGTTGCCAGCGATAATACGCACCCGCCCCGAAACTCAGCGGGTAGCGGGCGTTTTACGTTTTTGATATTTCCTCATCATGATCTCTGGCAGACCGGGACGGTTTACCCCAACGCGCTAACATCTGCCAGAGTTGCCCTCCAGCGCAGATATCAAGCGCCCTAAACGCTTGATCGCGCCATCTCACATGAGATGATTATGATAAGCAGCCCATGATAACCGGACCGCCTTCCCTCTCAATGACATGGGTCTCATGCCGATGGAGTTACAAGGATAAATAAGTATCGGTAAATATTATTCTTCGTCCCGAATATGCAACTTCTTGAATCTTTTGACCTCATCCGGTTCTGCATGCCAAAGATAGGGAAAGTTTAGCCAAATCAAGGCAGATGGAAAACGCGCAAGATTTGACTTCGGCATCGTTGCCTCATCTCGCTTTTAATTCCCGATATTTGGACTGAATACGTGCAAATCCTGCGCGAGCGTTGGCTTCT
>Ga0074195_1002646_pt1 | contig 19223 bp, 16 predicted proteins | sample EPASupsiteHSE623_FD_64525 | JGI IMG/M metagenome (GOLD analysis project Ga0074195, IMG submission 64525) | Bioremediated contaminated groundwater from EPA Superfund site, New Mexico - Sample HSE6-23 | ecosystem: Environmental > Aquatic > Deep subsurface > Groundwater > Contaminated ...
TTTGCGGTGGCCATCCTGACCTCCCTGATAGCCGTTTTTATCCTCGGCCGGGGTTCCGACCTGATTGTTCCTTTTATTGGTTATAAAATTGCCATTGGCCCTGTACTCTATATGATATTTGCTACGCTGGTATTAGTCTTTACAACCAATGCCGTCAATCTCACCGACGGCCTCGACGGGCTGGCCGCCGGGTCAATGGCCATATCGGGCGGCGCATATGTCCTGATATCGATGATGATGGATAGGTCAGTAAATGAAGTGGCCCTTTTTGCCGCGGCGCTGGTGGGCGGCTGCCTGGGATTCCTCAAGTTTAACACTCACCCTGCCCGCGTATTTATGGGGGATACCGGTTCCCTCGCCCTTGGCGGGGCTCTTGCAGCCATGGCCGTGGTAACGAAGACGGAACTTTTCCTGCCTTTTATCGGTATCATTTATGTGGCAGAAGCTCTCTCTGTGATTATCCAGGTAATTTCCTTCAGGTTTACGGGAAAAAGGGTTTTTAGGATGAGCCCCCTGCATCACCATTACGAACTGGCCGGCTGGTCTGAGCAGAAGGTGGTGCGGGTATTCTGGGTTGTAACCCTGATCGGCTCGTTTATAGGCGTATTAGGTATGTATAACATCGGCTAGAGGCTAGTGACCAGGTACTAGGTGCTAGATGTAAGGTTAGAAAAAGATTAACAAAGAAACCGCAGAGTTCGCAGAGGCGCGGAGAGAAACTTCTTTCTCTTCCATATTGGCAGTAACTTATCGTAATACGTATGTAGTGGAGAAGGACTTTGTAATAGGAAAGCAATATTGTAGATGTATTTTAATTAATAATTATTTCTTCGTCTTTATGTTTCTCTGCGACTCTGCGGCCTCTGCGGTATGTTTTTAATAATCCTAAAATATGAACCCGATTCCAGCATCTTTACCAAGGTTCACTGGCCGCTGACCGCTGGCCACTGATGTAAATATTTACCCGCATAGGTGTATCCGTACCAATTCATGGTTAATATTATACATGGCAGATACTTTACGAAACGAGGATCGGTAATGACAGTTGATAATAACAGGGCCTTCGACGTAAAAAACAAGAGAGTGCTGGTGGTCGGCATTGCCCGGAGCGGTATGGCGGTGGCCAAATTCCTGGCCGAGAAGGGGACAAGGGTGGTATTGACAGACCGGAAAACCGGGGCACAACTGGCTGAAACCCTCAGGGAGGTACCGGGTTCCGTGGAAGTTGTCGCCGGTTCTTACCCGGATTATGCAGCGGGCGATTTTGATTTTCTGGTGGTAAGTCCCGGGGTGCCACTTACAATTCCACCGATTCAAAGGGCTTTTAACCTTGGTGTACCGGTGCTCAGCGAGCTTGAACTGGCTTACAGGTTTTCCGGGGCCCCCATAGTGGCGATAACCGGAACCAATGGCAAGACCACGACCACAACGTTGGTCGGTGAAATTTTTAGGTCCGCGGGGAAAAAGGTCTGTGTGGGAGGCAATATCGGACTGCCCCTGGCCCTGGAGGTCGGAAAATACGGCCCCGGAGATGTAATCGTGGCCGAGGTATCCAGCTTTCAACTGGAAAGCATACATAAATTCAAACCCAGGGCAGGAGTGATCCTCAATTTTACGCCTGACCACCTGGACAGGCACGGGACCATGGAAAATTACATGGCCGCCAAGGCCAGGATCTACGAGAACCAGGACGCCGGGGATTTTACGATACTGAATTACGATGACCCGGCGGTGGCCAAACTGCACGCAAAAACACCGGGGAGAGTTATATTTTTTAGCCGGAAGCATAAGTTAAAAGAAGGAATATTTGTCGAGGACGGGCAGATCACCGTCAAAATTGACGGAAATCTTGAACGGGTTTGCCCGGTGCAGGAAGTGCTGATCAAGGGAGCCCATAATCTGGAAAATGCGCTGGCAGCCACTGCTGCTGCTTACGTAATGGGGGCTACTGCCGGGGTCATCGGCAGGGTTCTGCGGGAATTCCCGGGTGTGGCTCACAGGCTGGAACTTATTGCCGAAATCAATGGGGTCAAATTTATCAATGATTCCAAGGGCACCAACCCTGACGCCTCGATAAAGGCCCTCGAAGCTTATGACGAGCCAATTGTGCTGCTGGCCGGCGGTCGTAACAAGGGAAGCGACTTTACCGAATTGGCCCGGAAGGTCAGGGAAAAGGTACGCAGCCTGGTCATTCTGGGCGAGTGCAGGGATGAATTGAGGACGGCCGTGGAGGAGACCGGTTTCAGCGAGATCCGCGAGGCCGCATCCTTTGAAGAGGCTGTAATGACAGCTGCCGGAGAGGCCAGGCCGGGTGAAATAGTCATCCTTTCACCTGCCTGCGCCAGTTGGGATATGTTCAAAAACTTCGAGGAGCGAGGGGAACGTTTTAGGGAACTTGTGCAGAGCCTAAGGAGGTAATTCTTTTTGTATCCTCGGAAAAAATCTCCCGATATCCTGTTGTTTGCGGCAACCATATTCCTGCTGAGCATCGGCATTATCATGGTTTACAGCGCCAGCCAGGTAACGGCCTTCGAACGCCTGGATGACACCTTTTACTATCTGAAAAAGCAATCCGTTTGGGCACTGCTGGGGATTTTGGCCATGGTCTCGGTGATGAAGGTGGATTACTGGAAATACAAGAAACTGGCAGTTCCTTTTCTTATAATGGCTTTTCTGCTGCTGATAATGGTGCTGCTGCCCGGCATCGGCAAGAGCGTTAAGGGCGCCCAGCGGTGGCTGGGAGTGGGGTCCCTTACCATTCAGCCTTCGGAGGTCATCAAGCTGTCCTTAGTCATATTCATGGCCTACGGGCTGACCAGGTTCAAAGACAGGCTGCGTTACTTTACGGTAGGTATCATGCCTTTTCTGATAATCCTGGCGCTGGCCTGCGGGTTGATACTGCTGCAACCCGACCTGGGCACTGCCGTGTCCATAGCAGGTACTGTTTATATTATGTTATTTTCGGCCGGGGCCAAAGGCAGGCACCTTTTTTATCTTGCTATGGCCGGGCTGGTGACAGTGGGCTTGGCTATTGCCCTGGAGCCTTACCGGATGAGCAGGTTTTTGGCCTTTATTGACCCGTGGAAAGACCCCACCGGGACGGGGTATCATATAATCCAGTCCCTTTATGCCCTGGGTTCGGGCGGGCTATTTGGCGTTGGGCTGGGCCAGAGCCACCAGAAATTTTACTACCTGCCGGAACAGCATACGGACTTTATCTTTGCCGTGCTTGGAGAAGAACTGGGCTTTTTCGGCGGCTCCCTTGTTATCATTCTGTTCCTGCTCTTTATATGGCGGGGTTTCAAAATCGCCCTGAGTATCCAGGACCCCTTTGCCAGCCTGCTGGCGGTGGGGGTTACCTCAATGATAGCCTTGCAGGCTGTGATCAATATCGGGGTTGTGACCGGGTCCCTGCCCATTACCGGGATTCCGCTGCCATTGATCAGTTCCGGCGGTTCTTCGCTGGTATTCACCCTTGTAGGTGTGGGCATCCTGCTCAATATATCCCGGTATGTATCTTCGCGATGATTTGAAATATCAATTTTTACCTGCGTACTTTTCTGTATACCTGTGGTTATTCGCCTTAAAAAATGCTATAATTTTAAAGGTTTAATCAGAAATGAGACCGGCGGCCATGGTCGACCGCCGGCTGTTGAATCGGGGGAAAGCCGATGCGAGTTGTGGTTACCGGCGGCGGAACGGGGGGGCACATTTACCCGGCTCTTGCTGTTGCGAGGGGAATAAAAGAGCAGGATCCTAAAGCCGATATTTTGTTTGTCGGGACAGCCAGGGGCATGGAGGCGGATATTGTCCCCCGGGAGGGCTTTCTTTTCCGCACCGTAACGGTGGAGGGCCTGACCAGGAAGGTTTCCCCGCGGGTCCTGCTGACTCTTCTGAAGACGTCCAAGGGGTGTTTTGAAGCATATAAAATACTCAGGGAGTTTAAACCTACCGTTGTTGTGGGGACCGGAGGTTATGTCTGCGGTCCCGTGGTGCTGTCGGCCGCGCTGCTGAAAATTCCCACCCTGATTCACGAACAGAACGCCTATCCCGGCATCACCAATAAACTGCTGGCCCGCCTTGTATCTAAGGTAGCGGTGACATTCCCTGAATCAAAAAAATTTTTCAGTCCCAAAGCCAACCTGGTCGTCACAGGCCTTCCGGTAAGGCCGGAAATTCAAGCCGCTGACCGGGAAAAAGCCGTATCAGCTCTTGGTTTGGACCGGGACAAGTTCACCGTTTTGGTGGTTGGGGGCAGCCGCGGCGCCCGCAGCATTAACAAAGCAATGGTGGAAGTCATTGGCCGGGCCGCCCGTAGTGAGAATATGCAAGTTGTACATATGACAGGCCGGCAGGGATTCGCAGAGACCATGGCAGAGATTAGGGCTGCCGGAGTAGATCCGGCCGCGGCCATGAATATTACGGTGCGGCCCTACCTCTACAACATGGATGAGGCCCTGGCCGCAGCCGATCTGGTGGTCTGCCGGGCCGGGGCGACGACTATTGCCGAGGTTACCGTGCGGGGACTGCCTGCAGTGCTGATCCCGTATCCTTATGCATCAGACAATCACCAGGAATATAATGCCCGCTCCCTGGCCGATAACGGGGCCGCCGTCATGATCCTTGACCGGGACCTGACCGGGCATGGGCTCTGGGAAACGATAAGGAGCCTGTCCCAGCATAGGCCGGGGTTGTCAGCTATGGCTGCCTGTTCGAAAAAGCTGGGCAAACCGGAAGCCTTGGAAGATCTGGTCCAGATTGTCCGATGGCTAAGCGCCACTAAGACTCCCACTTCTTAGCGGGAGATAAGTCTGCGGGGTATCAGGGGACATGCCCCCATTGTATAGTGGCACAAACCGGGGATGGAATGCATAGTATGAGATAGGCAGGAGCAATCCGGGATGTCCCTCTGCTGATATTTTCAACATTGTTCATTACAGGGAGGAGCTGACTTTAGTTGGGAAAGGGATTTCGAAACGTTCATTTTATAGGGATTGGCGGTTCCGGCATGAGCGGGATTGCCACGATCATGCTGCAGCAGGGATATAGGATTAGCGGCTCGGATCTGAAAGGGAGTGAGGTGTCTGCCAGGTTAGCCGCCAGGGGGTCACGAATTTTTATCGGACATGACGGCGCCAATGTAGGACAGGATACCGACCTGGTTATTATTTCAACTGCCATCAGGAACGATAACCCGGAATTGGCGGCTGCCAGGGACCGGGGCATCCCGGTAATCAGAAGGGGAGAGATGCTGGCCAGGCTGATGGCCGGGCAGAAAGGGATAGCTGTGGCCGGCGCCCATGGAAAAACCACTACCAGTTCCATGATAGCTCTCATCCTGGAAAAGAACGGTCTTGACCCCACCATAGCAGTGGGTGGGGATATCCCTGACCTTGGGGGTAATGCCAAGCTGGGCAGGGGTAAGTACCTGGTTGCGGAAGCGGACGAGAGTGACGGTTCCTTCCTGCTCTTATCCCCTGTGATAGAGGTAATTACCAATATTGAGGATGACCACCTTGATTATTACGGCAGCCGCGAAGCTATCAAAACGGCTTTCCGGGAATTTGTTGAAAAGATCCCCGCCGACGGGTATGCGGTTATGTGCATGGATGATGCCAACGTGAGGGAGCTGGCGTCCCGGTGCAATAAACGGATGGTAACATACGGCATCAACCACCCTGCGGATTATTCGGCCCGGGACATAACAACCCGGGGATTGCAGACCTACACGGAAATTTATTACGGAGACGACAGGCTCGGCCGATTGGAACTTAATGTTCCCGGCCTGCATAATATAAATAATGCCATGGCGGCTATAGCTGTGGGCCGTATTGTGGGCCTTGAGTTTGCAGAAATTGCCGCCGTGCTGAAGGACTTCCGGGGAGTCCACCGGAGGTTCCAGCTCTTGGGAGATGTTAACGGGATCAGCGTGGTGGATGACTATGCCCACCACCCTACGGAGGTGAAAGCAACACTAAGGGCGGCTCAACAGACTGAGGCCAACCGTGTTATCGGGGTATTTCAGCCGCACCGTTTCACCAGGACCCAGCACCTGTTCCGGGAATTCGGCGAGGCCTTTGCCGATGCCGATATTATTGTCATCAATGAAATTTACCCTGCCGGAGAGACGCCTATCGCCGGGGTCTCTGCCGACCTTATTGTCAATGCCGTCGCAGACCGGGAGAATAAGCCGGTGCATTACTTCAAAACAACGGCAGAAATAATCGATTTCCTCTACGATATAGCCGAACCGGGAGACCTTATCCTGACTCTGGGAGCGGGTAATATCTGGACGGTTGGCACTAATCTTGTGGAGAGGTTGAAAGCGAGGTAGGATATGGACCCGAGGGAAATAGCACATCACCTGGGGCGTCTGGTTAAAGGGAGCATCCTCTGCATGGAAAGTATGCAGAGGCATACGTCCTGGCGAATCGGAGGACCAGCCGATATCATGATCCTGCCCGCTGATGCCGATGACATCCGCCTCTGTCTTCAGTTTGCCCGGGATTTGAATATACCCCTCACGGTGATGGGTAACGGAACTAACCTGCTCGTCAAGGATAAGGGTATACGGGGTATAGTCCTTAAAATTGCCCAGGGATTTAATAATATTGAGGTCAACGGCGCCAAAATAACCGCTGAAGCGGGGGCGCTTTTACCGATGGTGGCCAGGCGGGCAGCCGAAAGCGGGCTGAGCGGCCTTGAATTTGCCATCGGCATTCCGGCTTCGGTGGGCGGCGCCGTCCGTATGAATGCGGGAGCGCACGGCAGGTGCATCGGAGAAGTTGTAACCCAGGTCAAAGTCGTAACCACTGGCGGGCAGATTGAGATTCTGCAGAACGGCCAGATAGGGTTTGATTATAGGAAAAGCAGTATCAAGGATAATAACCTGATTGTATTAAGCGCTGATTTTTCCCTGGTCGCCGGTGACCCGGCCGGTATAGCCGAGGCCAGCCATGTCAACCTGGCCAAGCGGAGGCGTTCACAGCCCCTCGAATGCCCTAATGCCGGCAGCGTCTTTGCCAACCCGGCAGGGCAGTGGGCCGGCTGGCTCCTCGAACAGGTCGGGGCCAAGGGCATGAGAGTTGGAGATGCTGAGGTTTCCGACAAACACGCTAACTTTATCATCAACCGGGGCGAGGCCACGGCCGAGGATGTGCTTACCCTCACAACCCGGCTCAGGCAGCTTGTCCAGGAAAAATTCAATATAGAATTAAAACTTGAGGTTCAGGTTGTCGGCGAATAACCTGAACCCGGAGGTGACCAAGTGGAAAAGTTCATCGTTATCGGCGGTAAGCGCCTGAAAGGCAGGATAAGGGTAAACGGAGCCAAAAATTCGGCCCTGCCGATCCTGGCGGCAAGTTTGCTTACCGAAGGTGTAAGCAGTATCCATGAGGTGCCGCACCTCCTGGATGTTCAGGTAATGAAAGAGGTTCTGACTTACCTGGGAGCCAAGGTACGGTGTGACGGACAGACCGTTGTGGTGGACGGAAGCGGCGTACAGACACTGGAGATTGCTGAAGACCTGATGAGAAAAATGAGGGCTTCCAACCTGGTGATGGGGGCTCTGCTGGGACGTTTCGGAAAGATCAAGGTAGCTTACCCTGGTGGGTGCGCCATAGGTTCCAGGCCCATGGACCTGCACCTTAAGGGGTTCAATGCCCTCGGTGCAAAGATTACGGAAAAACACGGTTACGTGACGGCGGAAACCGATGAGTTGGTGGGTGCCGAGATTCATCTGGACTACCCAAGTGTCGGAGCCACCGAAAACCTGATGATGGCAGCAACACAGGCCAGAGGCCGTACAGTTATCAGAAATGCCGCCAGGGAACCCGAGCTTGTTGACCTGCAGAATTACCTCACTGGGCTTGGAGCGAGGATCCGGGGGGCCGGAACTGACTTTATCAAAATCGAAGGTCCCACCAAACTGGGATCTGCCACCCATACCGTAATTCCGGACAGGATTGAAGCCGGCACTCATATGGTGGCAGCTGCTCTAACAGGCGGTGATTTGGTAATTGAAAACGTCATACCCGAACACGTGGAAGCGGTGATTGCTAAGCTCAGAGAAGCGGGAGCTACAGTGGAGGTGAGAGATAATCAGGTCCGGGTAATCGGACCTCAAAGGCTCAAGGCAGTCGATATAAAGACTCTGCCGTATCCCGGATTTCCGACAGACATGCAGGCCCAGATGATGATCCTGCTGACGATAGCGGAAGGGACCGGGGTTGTATCGGAAAGCGTGTTTGAAAACAGGTATAAACACGTTGATGAACTCCGCAGGATGGGAGCGAATATCAAAATCGAAGGCCGGGCTGCCATCGTCAAGGGAATCCCCAAACTGAGCGGCACATTTGTGGAAGCCACGGACCTGAGAGCGGGAGCGGCCCTCGTGCTGGCCGGTCTCGTCGCCGAGGATGCCACGGTGATTGAAAATATATGGCATATCGACCGGGGCTATGAACATCTTGAACGTAAATATACAGCCCTGGGCGCGCGTATCATGAGGGTGAATGGGATTTAGGTAAATGAAGATGCAGCGGAGGCTGCTTTTTTTGGCTTTCAGGGGGACAGGCACTGGTCACTATAGTAAATATTTGCTATAATAGTATCCGAGGTGGTGTATTTGCCAAGCCTTAGCTCCGTAAGAAAGGCCCACTCGCGAAAAAGACGGTGGCATATAGTTCAGAGCCTTTTTTTTATTTTTATTTTTGCCCTGGCAGTATTTGTTTTTTTTCAGTCGCCGTTTTTCATGGTTAAGGAAATCCGGATAACCGGTGTCAAGCAGCTGGGCAGGGAAGAGGTAAAAGGCCTGGCCGGCCTGGCCGAGGGTGTGAATATATTCAAGGCCGATTTAAAACAGGCCGAGGGGAAAGTGGCCCTTCATCCTATGGTCAAGAAGGTAGAAATGTCCAGGGATTTGCCGGACAGTGTTATCATAAACATTACCGAACGCCAACCGGTCGGCCTTATTCCCGGGCAGCCCGGTTATACGGTGATCGGTGACGACGGGCGCTGCCTCTCAGTAATAAAAAATCTCAGTACAATCAACCTGCCTTTTATTACAGGAATAACGGTTAAAAGCGCGGTTTCCGGTCAGCCGGTTTCCGACAATAAGTTAAACGCCGCCCTTGCTTACCTGTCAGCCATGCCCGACAGCCTGAAGGCAGCCGTTTCCGAAATCAATGTCGCAGACCTCAATGATATCAGGATGTTTACTATAGACACAGTCGAGGTCAAATTCGGTGATGATAGGAGAATTGAAGAAAAAATAAAATTATATAAGGAGGTAATAAGCCAGAAATATCGGGACAGAATACAGTACATAGATGTCAGTTACCAAGGCAATCCTGTAATCAAGTTTATCCAACAACCGCACGACGAAAAGCAGCAGTAATCCACGAAATATTTTTATTACTGAAAGGCAAGGGATACAGCATGAAGAGAGGACAGATCTATGTTACCATCGTATTACTGTTCCTCGGTATGATGATTGCCGTGCAGGTCAGGTCAACCCGTAAGTTTCAGCAGAACGCCCCGACCACCAGGGTGCAGGAACTGACTACAAGACTGCAGGACGTAAAAGATGAGAGGGATACCCTGAAGGATGAAGTTGACAACCTTCGGACAAAACTGGATCGGATAAGCGCCGGTGAGGAAACAGTAAACCAGGCTGTGCGGGATGAGCTGGGAAAAACCCGCATCGAGGCCGGGTTGGCCGGGGTTAGGGGTCCGGGCGTGCAGGTTATCCTTAATGACAGCCCGAAAGAACTGCAGCCCGGTGAAAACCCGAACCTTTACATACTGCACGAAGAAGACCTGCTTAAAATGGTCAACGAACTGAGGGCGGGAGGGGCGGAAGCTATTTCCGTCAATGACCAGAGGCTGCTGGCCACATCAGAAATCAGGTGCGCCGGCAATACCATCCTGGTTAATACCAAAAAGATCGCACCACCTATTGTCATGCTGGCTACGGGCGATCCCGATACCCTCAGCAGCGGCCTGCTCATCAAAGGGGGGATAATCGAGTCTCTCCGGGCCTGGGGCCTGATTGCAGAGGTGGAGAAAAAGAAAGAAATTACTGTGCCGGCATTTACCGGCCCCATTACCTTCAATTATTCCAAGCCTGTCAAATAATTAGAGGTGAAATCGGTATGTGGCTGCCACTGTTAGGTTTAGTTATTGGTATTATCATAGGGTTAAAATCCCCGTCCCTTCCCCAGACCTGGGCCCAGTACATGTCAGTGACGGTCCTGGCGGCTATGGACTCAGTTTTTGGGGGAATCAGGGCCGGTATGGAAAAGAAATTTGACGACACCATCTTTATCACCGGATTTTTCAGCAATGTTTTGCTGGCCGCAGGGCTGGCATACATCGGCGAAAGAGTAGGGGTGGCGCTGTATACCGCAGCCATTTTTGCCTTTGGTGTAAGGATATTTCAGAACCTGGCCATTATCAGGCGGCATATTTTAAAAAAGTAGAAAAAATTGGCCTGCAAAAAGAGGGAATTTCATTTCCATGTGGAATTTTACCATTTAAGTTAAATGCTATTCCTAGTAATGTAATACCTGGGGGGGTATACTATTAATGCTCGAGTTCGAGATTGACATGGACCAGTTCGCGAGTATAAAGGTTATTGGCGTAGGCGGTGGCGGTAGTAACGCTGTAAATAGAATGATTACCGCAGGCCTAAAGGGAGTCGAGTTTATCGCAGTTAACACCGATGCCCAGGCGCTGTATCTTTCACAGGCTCCCAATAAAATCCAGATCGGTACCAGACTAACTAAAGGTTTGGGCGCCGGCGCCAATCCTGACGTCGGCCAGAAGGCGGCCGAAGAAAACCGGGACGAACTGGCTCAGGCCCTGAAGGGTGCAGATATGGTCTTTGTTACCGCCGGCATGGGCGGTGGAACAGGTACCGGGGCTGCTCCCATTGTGGCCGAAATAGCCAAGGAGGTTGGGGCTCTGACAGTCGGTGTTGTCACCAAACCTTTTACATTTGAGGGACGCAAGCGGCTTACCCAGGCCGAGGGCGGTATATCCAACCTCAAGAATAAGGTTGATACCCTCATTACAATTCCCAACGACCGGCTGCTTCAGGTAATCGACAAACATACATCGATTGTAGAGGCTTTCCGCATTGCCGACGATGTGCTGCGCCAGGGCGTTCAGGGCATCTCGGACCTCATCGCGGTACCCGGCCTGATTAACCTGGATTTTGCAGATGTCAAGACAATCATGATGGAAACCGGTTCTGCCCTGATGGGTATAGGTATAGGCAAGGGTGACAACAGGGCTTCCGAAGCTGCCAGGTCGGCGATATCAAGCCCGTTACTGGAGACATCCATAGAAGGGGCCAAGGGCGTTCTGCTCAACATTACCGGCGGTTCCGGCCTCAGTCTTTTCGAAGTTAACGAAGCCGCAGAAATCATCGCCCAGGCCTCAGACCCCGAAGCCAATATCATTTTTGGAGCGGTCATCGAAGAATCAATGAACGAAGAAGTCAGGGTTACGGTAATAGCCACCGGATTTGACCACAAGTTCAACCGCAAGGAAATCAACGCCGAACTTGATATTAAACCCTTTGCAGCTGCTGACGACCTTGATATTCCGGCTTTTCTGCGGAGAAAGTAATCTAAAAGGAACCCTCTACTGTTCTATTTCCGGATGAGGCGCCAGTAATTGGCGCAGCCAGGTAAAACAGTGAAATTTGTATTCTCTTGACCTTAGTTTACAAAAAAAGGCGAGAGATTTTTTTTTGCCTGTTCACCCATTGACAAATTTCTACCGAGACCCGTTATATAATGATAAGCAGGCGGTATTTCTCAACCACCGGCGGCCTGGACAGTTAAACCTGTCATAAGCCGGTACAGACAAACATATAAATTTAATATGAATTACATAAAGGCATTATGCTGTGCTATTACATGAATGAGGTGGGAAGATGGGGCTCCATAAGGTGGTCTGGGTTTACCCGGATATTGCCTTTGCCGTCAGTCTACTGATGAATGGCTTAATCCTTTGGGGCACTGCCAGAGTCAGCAAAATCACGGCGAGCTGGCCGAGAATAGCTGCCGGGGCAACTGCCGGAGCGTTCTATTCATTTGCGGCTGCTTTTCCGCAGTTGAATTTCTTGCACGGTTTCTGGCTTAAAATAATCTTTTCCATATGCATGTTTGCCGCCGCTTTTGCTCCCCTCAATGTAAAACGGTTTGTTGCCGGTATGGCTGTATTCTACATAGTGTCCTTCGCGTTAGGCGGGTTTTTTATCGGCATCCTGTATTTCTTCAACTCCAGCCCGCTATACGTCCATATATCTGATTTCTCACGGCTGGCAGCGAGGTATTTTCTGCCGGGGCTGATTATTACCGTGGTGGTCTACATTTTATTTACCAGGTTTGCCGGCCTCCTCCTGCAGAAAAGGCTAGCCCAAAACCTTTTCAGGGTACCCATGAAGGTATTATTCGATGACAGCTCAATTGAGGTGGAAGCCCTGATTGATACCGGCAACCAGCTGCAGGACCCCTTAAGCCATATTCCTGTGGTTGTTGTGGAATATGATGTTCTGAAAAACATTTTTCCCCGGGAAATCCGGACGGCGTTTGAACACGGCCAGGACCCGGACCTGATGCTGATTCTTGATTCTCTGGCCGATACGCCGTGGTCTACCAGGTTTAGGGTTATTCCCTTTACCTCCCTGGGCAGGGAAAACGGACTGTTGATCGGGTTCCGGCCGGACCGGATAGAGGTAGTGAATCAAGGCAATTTGATTACCACACATAAAGTCATTGTAGGCGTGTACCGGCAGGAGCTGAGCCCCGAAGGGGGGTATCGGGCCCTGCTGCATCCGGATGTGCTCGATAGCATGACAGCCTGACAAAGAGGAGGTTTGGCATGTTAAACAGGTTCTCTAAATTCAAGTGGCTGATCAGACTAAAGGTAATTAAGGTACTGATTAAGCTGGGTTTGAGGGCGGAGGTCCACTATGTGGGAAGCAGTGAGGCCCTGCCCCCTCCGCTGTCCAATGACGAGGAAGTTTTTCTTATCACCAGGCTGGAAGCCGGGGATAAGACGGTCAAGAGTATCCTTATTGAGCGCAACCTGCGGCTGGTAGTATATATAGCCAGGAAGTTTGAGAATACGGGAGTGGGTATAGAGGATCTGGTATCCATAGGTACCATCGGCCTGATCAAGGCAGTCAATACCTTCGACCCCAACAAAAAGATCAAGCTGGCCACCTATGCTTCCCGCTGTATAGAGAACGAGATCCTGATGTACCTGAGGAGGAATAATAAGACCAAGTCGGAGGTTTCCTTCGATGAACCGCTGAATATAGACTGGGACGGTAATGAACTCCTGCTTTCCGATGTCCTGGGCACTGACAACGACATTATTTATAAATACCTGGAAGAGGAAGTGGATAAGAAACTCCTTAATATTGCCCTGCAGAAACTCAACGGCCGGGAGCGGCGGATCATGGAATTGCGCTTCGGTCTTCAGGACGGCACGGAAAAGACCCAGAAAGAAGTAGCCGACATGCTGGGCATATCCCAGTCATACATCTCGCGGCTGGAAAAGAGGATTTTAAAAAGGCTGAAAAAAGAGATTCACAGGATGGAATAACACGGGGTGATCCCGTTATTTTTTTGTCTAGCATTCATTAATAAATCATCGAATTGTCATTGATAATTACGCGAATTTTTGGTTAAATAGAAAAGGATGGAGGTATAAATGAGTAAAGCATCTTTTTTCGCAGGAGCCAAAAAAGCGATCCCCATAATGCTTGGATATACCCCCCTTGGCTTGGCCTTTGGAGTTATAGCCAGGGAAAAAGGGTTGGACGTACTGCAGACCGTCTTGATGTCACTGACCTCGTTCAGCGGATCCGGGCAGTTTATTGCAGTCGGCATGATTGGAGCGGGGGCGAGTATACCGGCAATACTGCTGACCAATCTCCTGGTCAATATGCGGTACCTGTTATTCAGCGCTTCCATGGCCCCCCATGTCAGGAGACTTCCCTCCTGGGTGCAGTCGGTGCTGGCCTTCGGTATTACGGACGAGACCTTTACCCTGAACATGGTGGAATTCGACAGGCGCGGTGCAGACCGTGATTTTATGCTGGGGGTCAACCTCTTTGCCCATCTTTCCTGGATTGCCAACTCAGCTATCGGGGCAGCCGTCGGCAACCTGATTCCTGATATAAACCGGTATGGCGTGAATTTTGCCCTGCCCGCCATGTTTATAGCCCTCCTGGCCATGCAGGTTAAGGACAGGACTGCCTTCTGGGTGGCAATTCTGGCAGGGTTGATTTCCCTCGCTATCTATACCGTAACCCGGAATGGCAGCCATATCATAATCGCTACCGTAATTGCGGCCACGATAGGGGTGATTTTATGTCACTGCAGACGAAAATCTACCTCGTAATCTTCGGTCTTTGGATTATTAATTACCTGCCCCGGATGCTGCCCATGGTGGTGCTGAGTAAACTCAGGATACCGGAAACGGTGATCCGGTGGCTGAGTTTTGTACCGGCGGCTGTGCTGGCGGCAATAATTGCCCCCTCTGTACTAATGCCTGACAACCGGCTTTTTTTAAGCCCGCAGAATGCTTATTTACTGGCGGCAGTACCGGCCTTCGCCGCAGCTTTCAAGACAAAAAGCCTGGTTTGGACCCTTATTACGGGCATGCTGGCCATGGCTTTACTGCAGTTATGGTAAAACCGTTAAAAGAAAATATGAAACAGGAGACTACAAAATGGGAAAAAGTTTGGTATTAACCGAAAAACCTTCTGTGGGACGTGATATTGCCAAAATATTAAACTGTAATCAAAAAGGCCATGGGTGTTTTATTGGCCCTAAATATATCGTGACCTGGGCTTTGGGGCATCTGGTGACCCTGGCCGATCCGGAACTGTATGATGACAGGTATAAATCCTGGAAGTTGGAAGACCTGCCGATGCTGCCCAAGAAGATGGAACTGGTGGTCATCAAGGAGACTGCCAAACAATTCGGGGCAGTCAAGAATCTCTTGAAGATGCCTGATATTGATGAGCTGATTATAGCTACTGATGCCGGGCGTGAAGGCGAATTGGTGGCCAGGTGGATTATCAAAAAAGCCGGTTGGCGTAAACCCATCAAACGTTTATGGATCTCTTCCCAGACGGATAGGGCCGTCAAGGAAGGATTCAGCAATCTCAAGCCGGGCAGGGATTACGAAAAATTATATGCTTCGGCTGCCAGCCGCGCGGAAGCCGACTGGCTGGTGGGGTTGAATGTAACCAGGGCTTTGACATGTAAATATAATGCCCAACTGTCCGCCGGGAGGGTGCAAACCCCGACCCTGGCCATGGTTGTGGAACGGGAAAACGAAATAAAAAAGTTTGTGCCAAAAGATTACTGGACGGTCAATGTCTTAACCAACGGTTTTTCCCTCCGGTGGCAGGACAAAAACAGTGGACAGACCCGTATTTTTGATAAAAACAGGGTTGATGACACTGTGGCCAAAATTACAGGGCATTCCTGTGAAATTGTGGAGGTTAAAAAAGAAGCCAAAAAAGAACTTCCTCCCCTTGCTTACGATCTTACCGAACTGCAGCGGGACGCCAACCGAAAATACGGTTTCTCGGCGAAGACCACTTCTTCGGTTATGCAGCGGCTTTATGAAAACTATAAATTAGTCACTTATCCAAGAACTGATTCGCGATATATCAGTGACGACATAGTACCTTCCTTGCCGGAACGTTTGAAGAGTATTGCCGTTGGTCCTTACGCTGACTTGGCGCGTGGTATATTAAGAAATAAAATTATCCCCACGAAACGGTTTGTTGATAATTCGAAAGTAACAGACCATCATGCCATTATCCCTACGGAACAGTATGTCAATTTGGCCAAGCTGGGCAATGAGGAATTGAAAATATATGATTTGATCGTAAAAAGATTTATGGCCGTGCTCTCCCCTCCTTTTGAGTATGAACAAACGACTGTCAAAGTCTCAATTAACGGAGAAATTTTTACCGCCAAAGGTAAAATAGTTAAACAAAAAGGATGGCGGAGTATATATGAGGGGACAGGGAACTGGTCGGATGAGGCCGATGACGAAGAACAGGAGCAAACACTCCCGCAAATTCGGGCCGGGGAGACCCTAAAAATTCTGTCAGTTAAATCGACGGCCGGCAAAACGAAACCACCGGCCAGGTATAATGAAGCTACCTTACTTTCTGCCATGGAACACCCGGGCAAATTGATTGAAAACAGGGAACTGCGGGAAGCGGTGGATAACACCGGCGGCCTTGGCACCCCGGCGACCAGGGCAGAAATTATTGAGAAGCTGTTTAACGCTTTCTATATGGAGCGGCACGGCAAAGAGATTATGCCCACCTCCAAAGGGATTCAATTAATCGGTTTGGTCCCTGCGGAACTTAAATCCCCCGAGCTAACGGCTAAGTGGGAACGACAACTGACAGAGATTAGCAGAGGCAAGGCTGAAGGCGCCAATTTTATCACCGAGATAAGGAGTTACGCCAGTCAATTGGTATCAACGGTAGCTACTGCAAGCCAAACATTTAGACATGACAACCTGACGAAAACAAAGTGCCCCGAGTGTGGCAAATTCCTCTTACAGGTTAAGGGTAAACGCGGCGAAATGCTCGTGTGCCAAGATCGTGATTGTGGCTTCCGTAAATCAACATCTGTGAATTCAAACGCCAGGTGTCCCCAATGTCATAAAAAGATGGTAGTCCGGGGTGAAGGCGAAAATAAAATATTTGCATGTACCTGTGGACATCGGGAAAAACTATCTGTCTTTACCCAAAGAAGAGAAAAAGAAAAAGGAAGTACAAACAAGAGAGAAATTAATCGGTATTTACAGCAGCAGAATAAAAACGAGCCCATTAATACGGCGCTGGCTGATGCACTGGCAAAACTGAATAGGGAATGAGGAGCGGGATTATGTTAGAAAAAGCCCTGAAGACTCTTAAACAGTATTATGGTTACAGTTCTTTCAGAGAAGGCCAGGAAAAGATTATTAACAGTATTCTGCAGGGCCATGATACTGTCGGTATTATGCCCACAGGCGGGGGGAAATCAATTTGTTTTCAGATTCCCGCCCTTTTATTTCCCGGCGTCACTCTGGTTATATCCCCACTCATTTCCCTCATGAAGGACCAGGTGGACACCCTTAAAAGCCTGGGCACACCGGCTACCTTTATTAACAGCTCTTTGCAGCAGGGGGAAGTAGAAGACCGGATCCGGGGCGCGGGTATGGGCAGGTATAAAATCATCTATGTGGCTCCGGAGAGACTTGAGTCAGAGCATTTCCGGAAAATATTGAGCTCTGTTAATATCTCGTTAATGGCCATTGATGAAGCCCATTGCATTTCACAGTGGGGCCATGATTTCAGGCCAAGCTACCGCAGTATTGCGCCTTTCATCAAAGGATTACCGAAACAACCGGTGATAACGGCTTTTACCGCTACCGCTACCGAAGAAGTAATCCGTGATATCGTAAACCTCCTGTCTATGAGGACTTCGGCGGTTTATGTGATGGGATTTGACAGAGAGAACCTCTCTTTTACCGTGGTCCGCGGTCAGAATAAACAGGACTTTATTATAAATTTCCTTGAAGGCAATAAGGGGAAAGGTGGTATAATTTATGCCGCTACCAGAAAAGAAGTGGACAATCTCTACAGTCTATTGTCGAAAAAGGGATATCCGGTTGGCAGGTATCATGCGGGACTAACTGACACAGTCCGGATAAAAACCCAGGAAGCGTTTATTTACGACGATGTTAACATTATGGTGGCAACTAACGCCTTTGGCATGGGGATTGATAAGTCCAATGTGCGATATGTCATTCATTACCATATGCCGAAAAACATGGAGGCCTATTATCAGGAAGCCGGACGGGCAGGGCGGGATGGCGACCCCGGCGAGTGTATCTTGCTGTTTAATCCCCAGGACATCCTGCTGCAGAAATTCCTGATAGAACAATCAATTTCATCTCCCGAGAGAAGAGCGGGGGAATATAAAAAACTTCAGATAATGATTGATTATTGCCACACAGCCGGTTGTTTGCGAAAATTTATTCTTCAGTACTTTGGTGAAGAACTTTCCGCAGAAAACTGCGGCAACTGCGGCAATTGTAATGATGACAGCGAACTAAACGATATCACCGTGGAAGCGCAGAAGATCTTTTCCTGTATTAGGCACATGCGGGAGCGGTTTGGCGCTTCCTTAGTGGCGGAAGTTTTAAAAGGTTCCAGGAACAAAAGAATTAATCAGCTGGGATTTGAGAGTTTATCCACCTATGGATTAATGAAGGAATATGCCCTCAAGGAAATTAAGGATATCATAAATGTGCTGATTGCTGAAGGTTATATTTATTCAACGGAAGGCCAGTATCCCGTGGTAAAAATACGCCCCAAGGCTGTCCAAGTACTCAAAGGGGAAGGCGGGGTTTTTCAGAGGGTTCAAAAAAAACAGGTTAAAGCCGAAGCGGACGAATCCCTGTTTGAGCTGCTCAGGTCTTTACGAAAAAGGATTTCCCAAGAAGAAAATGTTCCTCCATATGTTGTCTTCCCTGACAGCACACTGCGGGAAATGTGTTCTTTTCTGCCAACAGACCGGATATCTATGCTTTCCGTCAAAGGGGTCGGCGAAATCAAGTTCCAGAATTACGGCAGCCGGTTTCTGGACGTGATCACTCAATACGTGACTGAACATAACCTTACCCTGGCAGATAACGATTCCCGGTCGGCTGAGCCGGAAATAAACTGTCCCCAAGCCAAAAAAAACCCGAACGGGGACGCGCCGAGTCATGTTATTACATTTAATATGTATAAAGCCGGAAAAACAGTCAGTGATATAGCCAAAGAGCGTCACCTCACTCCGGTTACTATCGAAAACCATATCATTCGCAGCGGATTGGAAGGACACCCTGTTGACTGGGACCTGATCATCCCACAGGAATATGAAACTTTAATTCTGGAGACAATCCGTGAACTGGGAGCCGGAAAGTTAAGACCGTTGAAGGATGCTTTACCTGCAGAGGTGAGCTATTTTGCGATTAGGGCGGTGGTATGTAAGCACGGCATTGGTTGAAAAGATTAGTGCATGCTCCAGAAAAATGGCCTGTGGCGTCGTTCGTATAATTAGGTCATAACCAGCTCAAACTGGTATGGCCTTTTTTCTTTTGTTCCTGTCCTTTAAACTGGAGTAAAACCAGGA